>ERZ778017.2266-NODE-2266-length-15981-cov-5.181464_pt1 | contig 15981 bp, 20 predicted proteins | sample MGYA00375747_ERZ778017 | MGnify/ENA primary metagenome ERZ778017 (study PRJEB29350, sample SAMN05509838) | bioreactor metagenome | biome: bioreactor; material: wastewater | place: South Africa: University of Cape Town | collected 2014-03-17 ...
GATCTCGGGCTCGCGCGCGGCGTTCTCGATCACCGTTTCGCCGTCGGCCAGCGTGGCCGCCATCATCAGGTTCTCGGTGCCGGTGACGGTGACCATGTCGGTGACGATGCGCGCGCCGCGCAGCCGTCCGGCGCGCGCGACGACGTAGCCGTGCTCGATCGCGATCTGCGCGCCCATCGCCTGCAGCCCCTTCAGGTGCTGGTCGACCGGGCGCTGGCCGATCGCGCAGCCGCCGGGCAGCGAGACGCGCGCCTCGCCGAAGCGCGCGAGCAGCGGGCCGAGCACGAGGATCGACGCGCGCATCGTCTTCACCAGCTCGTACGGCGCCTCGACCGAATCGACGCGCGAGGCGTCGACGCGCACCGAATGCGCGTCGCGCTCGACGACGGCGCCCAGCTTCCCGAGCAGGCGCAGCGTGGTCGCGACGTCGTGCAGCTGCGGCACGCCCGACAGCTCGATCGCGTCGGCGGCGAGCAGCGACGCGCACAGGATCGGCAGCGCCGCGTTCTTCGCCCCGGAGACCTCGACCTCGCCGCGCAGCGGCAGGCCGCCTTCGATTCTCAGCTTGTCCATGTGGATGAAGGGCATGCGCGCTTCCGGCCAGCCGGGAGCGCGCGCCGGCTTCCTATTGAAGCGCGGCCCACTCCTCCGGCGTGAGAGTGTTCATCGACAGCGCGTGCACTTCCTCGCGCATGCGGTCGCCGAGCGCGCGGTAGACGAGCTGGTGTCGCTGCACCTGCCGCTTGCCCTCGAAGGCTTTCGAGACGACGATCGCCTGGAAGTGCCGGCCGTCGCCGTCGACCTCCAGGTGCTCGCATTCGAGGCCTGCGGCGATGTAGCTGCGGACATTCTCGGGGGTGACCATGGCGAAATCCGGATGGAAACTCGATTGATTCGGGAAGGATCGCCTTCACAGCCGAAGCCGGTACCCGCTGGCCAGCAGCCGCAGCGCGACGGCTGACGCCACCGCGAGCGTGGCAGCGACGACGACGAAGCTGATGCCCGGCGCGATGTCGGAAACGCCGAAGAACCCGTAGCGGAACCCGTCGACCATGTAGAAGAACGGATTCAGGTGCGACAGCGTCTGCCAGAACGGCGGCAGCGACTTCACCGAATAGAAGACGCCCGACAGGAAAGTGGCGGGCATCACGATGAAGTTCTGGAAGGCTGCGATCTGATCGAACTTCTCCGCCCAGATCCCGGCGATCAGGCCCATTGTACCGAGAATCGCGCTGCCCAGGACCGCGAACAGCAGGATCCACGCTGGCGAATGGAAGGACAGCCGCGCGAACCACGCGGTGACGAGGAAGACGCCGGCGCCGACCATCAGCCCGCGCAGCACCGCCGCCAGCACGGCGGCGGCGTACATCTCGCGATGCGACAGCGGCGTGAGCAGCACGAACACGACGTTGCCGGTGATCTTGCTCTGGATCAGCGACGAAGAGCTGTTGGCGAAGGAGTTCTGCAGCACCGACATCATGACGAGGCCGGGCAGCAGGAACGCCGTGTAGCGGACGTCGCGATAGACCTCGACGCGCTCCTCGAGCACGTGCGAGAAGATCAGCAAATACAGCAGCGAGGTGAGCACGGGCGCGGCGATCGTCTGGAAGCCCACCTTGTAGAAGCGCAGCAGCTCCTTGCGAAAGAGCGTGTAGAAGCCCTGCCAGGAAAAGCCCGCGACCGCGGGGCTGGCGGCGCCCGCCCGCTCGCCCGGCACATCGGAAGGATCCAGCTCCATCAATGCCTCGCGCGACGCATCAGCGCGTCTCCTTCATCAGCCGCACGAAGACCTCCTCGAGATCGGTGCGCTGCAGATCCATCTCGTCGATCGTGCAGCCCGCCTCGCGCAGCGTCGCGAGCACGCTCTCGAGGTCGGCGTAGCGGTCGATGCGCAGCGTCTCGATGCCCGCGGGCGCCGGGGCCGGCCCTTCCGCGATGCGCAGCGACGCGAGCGCGGCGGGCAGCGGCGCCCCGGACAGGCGCAGCTGCAGCCGCGCGCCGGCATAGCGGTGCAGCAGCGATTCGGTGCGATCGAGCGCGACGATCGATCCCTGCTTGAGCATCGCGATGCGTCCGCACAGCTCCTCGGCCTCCTCGAGGTAGTGCGTCGTCAGCACGATCGTGTGGCCGTCGCGGTTCAGGCGCCGGACGAAATTCCACAGGCCCTGGCGCAGCTCGACGTCGACGCCGGCCGTGGGCTCGTCGAGCACGATGACCGGCGGGCGGTGCACCAGCGCCTGCGCCACCAGCACGCGCCGCTTCATGCCGCCGGACAGCGCGCGCATGTTCTCCCCGGCCTTCGAGCGCAGGTCGAGGTTCTCGAGGATCTCGTCGATCCAGTCGTCGTTGCGGCGGATGCCGTAGTAGCCCGAGCTGATCTCGAGCGTCTCGCGCACGGTGAAGAACGGATCGAAGACCAGCTCCTGCGGCACGACGCCGAGCGCATGGCGCGCGGCGCGGAAGTCGTCGACGACGTCGTGCCCCATCACCTCGACCTTGCCGGAGGTGGCGCGGCTCAGTCCGGCGACGATCGAGATCAGCGAGGTCTTGCCGGCGCCGTTCGGTCCGAGCAGGCCGAAGAACTCGCCCTGCTCGATGGCCAGCGACACGCCGCGCAGCGCCTCGAACGCGCCGTAGCGCTTGACCACGGAGCGTACGTCGATGGCGGGCGCGGTCATCGCGCCGGCGAAGCGCCCACGGCTGCCAATGCGGACTCCAGCGCGCGCTCGAAGAGCAGCCCGTCCACGTTGTAGAGCGCGGCGAGCTTCAGCAGATTCTCCGAAGGGGACTCGAAGCGGCAGCGGCGACCGCGCGCAGCGGCGCGACGCTCGAGTTCGAGCAGCACCGCGATCAGCGAGGAATCGAAACGCTCGCACTCCGACAGGTCGAAGCGCGGCGCGGCAGCCTCGATCGCCGGCGAGGCCGCTTCCACCGTCTGGCGCGCATTGCCGAAGCGCACCTCGGCGGGAAAGCGCCAGGCGGCGGCAGCCGCGGGCACGACCGGTGTCGCTGCGGGTGCCGCGGGCGCCGGGGGCGAGGCCGCTTGCTCCACCGTCAGTTCGCCTTGCCGTTGCCCGAGGCGAGCTGCTCGTTCTTCTGCTGCAGGCTGCGGATCAGCGCATCGACTCCGCCGCCCGAGGCTTCCTGCGCGAACTGCGTGCGATAGGTTTCGACCAGCCAGACGCCGAGCACGTTGACGTCGTAGATCTTCCACGCGTCGCCCACCTTGCGCAGCCGGTAATCGAGCTGCGCCGGCTCGCGCCCGGGCTGCACCACCTCGCTGCGCACGATGACGTCGGTGTCGCCGGCGTTCGCGCGGAACGGCTTCATCTGCACCTTCTGGTCGCCCACCTGCGAAAGCGCGCCGGAATAGGTGCGGATCAGCAGCGTGCGGAAAAGGTCCATCAGCCGCTGGCGCTGCTCGGGCGTGGCATCGCGCCAGCTGCGCCCGACGGCGAGCGCCGTCATCCGCTGGAAGTCGACATGCGGCATGACGATGCCGTCGACGAGCTGGTCGATCCGACGCGGATCGCCCGCCTTGAGCGCCGGGTCGGCATTGATGCGCTGGAGCACCTCTTCGCTCAGGCGCTGGATCATCTCGTTGGGCGCCTCGGCGGCCCGGACCGGGGAGACAACGAGCAGCGTGCAGGCGGCGAGCAGCCACAGCGCGAAGCGCGCGAAGAAGCGGGAATGCGGGGAATACGAATACGGTTGCTTCATCGAATCACCTCCTTTCGTTGCCCGGAGCGCCGGAAGGCGTGTTCGCCGGCGCCGGCGCCGGCGCCGGGGCGGCCGGAGCGGCGCCGCCCGTGCCGGACTCCTGCCGCTCGAGTTCGTCGAGCCACTCGGTGTCTTCTTCCGCAGCCGGCGGACTGCCGTCGTACACCTGGTTCCGCCGCAGCTGGAACCAGCTGTCGCGGATGAACGAGTAGCGATCGAGCGCCGCCTCGGAGACGACGCGCTCGGCATCGAGCAGCCGCTGCCGGTCGTCGATCGCGCGCAGCAGGAACGCGTTGTTGCGCTGGCCGTGCGAATCGATCGTGCGCAGCGGATCGGCCCAGAGGTCCACGCCGCGCGCCGGCGCGTCGCGCAGCGACGACGGCCCGAGGAACGGCAGCACGATGTACGGGCCCGCCGGCACGCCCCAACGGCCGAGCGTCTGGCCGAAATCCTCGTTGTGCTTCTCGATTCCCGCCTCGCTGGCGACGTCGAGCAGCCCCGCCAGGCCGAATGTCGTGTTGATCGCCACGCGCCAGGCGTCGGAAGCGGCGTGCCCGGGTTTGCCCTGCAACAACTGGTTCACCGCGGTCCAGACGTCACGCACATTGCCGAAGGCATTGCCGACCATGTCGCGCAGGAAAGCGGGGACGACTTTCTCGTAGGCCTGCGCCGTCGGCTTCGCGATCGCGCGGTCGAAGGCGTCGTTGAACTCGTAGACCGCCCGGTTCATCGGCTCGAGCGGATCGCGCGTCGCCGCGGTGCCGCCTTCGGCTCCGGTGGTGGCGCAACCGGCGATCGTCGCGGCGGCGGCGAGCGCGGCCAGCAGCCGCGGCAGGCGCCGTTTCGTTCGCCCGCTCATTGCTTCGGCGCTCCCTCGGCTGCGCGCCCGTACAGGAACTGCCCGATCAGGTTCTCGAGCACGACGGCCGACTGCGTCAGCGTGATGCGGTCGCCGTCGGCGAGCATCTGGTCGTCGCCGCCGGGAACGAGGCCGATGTACTGCTCGCCGAGCAGGCCGGAAGTGAGGATCTTCACCGACGAGTCTTTCGGGAATTTGTAGCGCTGGTCCAGCGCCAGCGACACCTCGGCCTGGTAGCTCTGGTCGTCGAAGCGGATCGATTCGACGCGCCCGACGACGACGCCGGCGCTGCGCACCGCCGCGCGCGGCTTGAGCCCGCCGATGTTGTCGAAGCGCGCGATGGTCGTATAGGTGGGCCCGAGCCCCACGGCGCTGCTCATGTTTCCGGCGCGCAGCGCCAGGAACACGAGGGCGGCGAAGCCGAGCAGCACGAACAGCCCGACGAGCAGGTCGACTCCCGAACGTTTCATCGAGCGGATCTCCGCATGGGTTTCACTCCGGCGCAGTGCATCAGGTCGAGCTGAACATCAGCGCGGTGAGGATGAAGTCGAGCCCGAGGATCGCCAGCGACGCGCTGACGACGGTGGTGGTCGTCGCGCGCGCGACGCCCTCGGGGGTGGGTTGCGCGTTGTAGCCGACGAACAGCGCGACGAAGGCGACGGTGAAGCCGAACACGATGCTCTTGAGCACGCCGTTGCCGACGTCGGCGAGCCAGTCGACGCCGCTTTGCATCTGCGACCAGAACGCTCCCGGGTCCACGCCGATCATCGCGACGCCGACCAGGTATCCGCCGAGCACGCCGAGCGCCGAGAACAGCGCGGCGAGCAGCGGCATGGCGAACACCGCCGCGAGGAAGCGCGGCGCAAGGACGCGCGCCACCGGATCGACCGCCATCATCTCCATCGCGTCGATCTGCTCGCCCGCCTTCATCAGCCCGACCTCGGCGGTGAGCGAGGTGCCCGCGCGCCCGGCAAACAGCAGCGCCGTCACCACCGGCCCGAGCTCGCGCACCAACGACAGCGTGACGAGCAGGCCGAGCGCCTCCTCGGATCCGTAGCGCCGCAGCGTGTAGTAGCCCTGCAGCCCGAGCACGAAGCCGATCAGCAGCCCCGAGACCAGGATGATCGACAGCGAGTAGTTGCCGATGAAGTGGACCTGGTCCACGACCAGCCGCATCCGGCGGATCGACGCCAGCGCCAGCCAGCACAGGCGCAGGAAGAAGCGCGTCGCGCGTCCGGTGGCGGCGACGAAGTCGAGCAGCCAGGCAACGGGCAGCAGCGTGCGGCTCATCGGAGGCGGACGCTCATGCGGGCAGGCCGAGATCGGCGGCGAGCGGCTTCGCCTGGTAATGGAAGGCGATCGGTCCGTCGACGTGACCTTCGAGGAACTGGCGCACGTTCGGGTCGTCGGAGGTGCGCATCTCCTCGGGGGTGCCGCAGGCGGCGATGCGCCCCTGCGCGAGCAGGTAGACGTAGTCGGCGATGCCGAACGCGTCCTTGATGTCGTGCGAAACGACGATCGACGCGCAATCGAGCGAGTCGTTCAGGCGCCGGATGAGCCGGGCAACGGTGGCCAGCGCGACCGGGTCCAGGCCGGCGAAGGGCTCGTCGTACATGATCAGCGGCGGATCGAGCGCGATCGCGCGCGCGAGCGCGACGCGACGCGCCATCCCGCCGGAGAGCTGCGAGGTGCCGAACTGCGCGGCGCCGCGCAGGCCCACCGCCTCGAGCTTCATCAGGACGAGATCGCGGATCATCTCCTCGGGCAGGTCGGTGTGCTCGCGCAGCGGGAAGGCGACGTTCTCGAAAGCCGTGAGGTCGGTGAACAGCGCGCCGAACTGGTAGAGCATCCCCATGCGGCGGCGCAGGCGATACAGCGCGTCGCGGTCGAGCGCGTGCACGTCGCTGCCGTCGAAGACGATGCGTCCGGCCTGCGGGCGCAGCTGCCCGCCGATCAGGCGCAGGATCGTCGTCTTGCCCGAGCCCGAGCCCCCGATCAGCGCGACGACCCTGCCGCGCTCGAAGCGCATCGACACGTCGTGCAGGATGACGCGGGGGCCGTACCCGAAGCGGACCGAATCCAGTGTGAGGAACTCAGTCATCAAGAATGGACGCGTGGCGAAGGGCGTGCGTGAAGCGTCGAACCCGCGATTCTAACCGGCCGCCTTTATACTCGCCCGGATGAGCGACACCGGCGTCGACAGCGCAGCGACACCCGCCCGCGGCATCGAGACCGCCGCCCGCGGCGTGGAGGCCGCCGCCCGCAGCGTGGAGGCCGCCCGCCTGCTGGCGCGGGCGCGCGAGGTGCTGCGCATCGAGGCCGAAGCGGTCGCCGCGCTCGCCGCGCGCATCGACGAGCGCTTCGCCGCAGCCTGCGAGCTGATCCTCGCCTGCCGCGGCCGCGTCGTCGTCAGCGGAATGGGCAAGTCCGGCCACGTGGCGCGCAAGATCGCCGCCACGCTCGCCTCCACCGGAACGCCGTCCTTCTTCGTGCATCCGGCCGAAGCGAGCCACGGCGACCTCGGCATGATCATGCGTGACGACGTCTTCGTCGCGCTGTCGAATTCGGGAAGCACCGAGGAGCTGGTGACGATCGTGCCGATCGTCAAGCGCCAGGGGGCGCGCCTGGTCGCGATCACCGGCAACGACGCATCTCCGCTCGCGCGCGCGGCCGACGTGCACCTGAACGCGCGCGTCGATCGCGAAGCCTGCCCGATGAATCTCGCCCCCACGGCGAGCACGACCGCCGCGCTGGCGCTGGGCGACGCGCTCGCCGTGGCGCTGCTCGATGCGCGCGGCTTCGGCCCCGAGGATTTCGCGCGTTCGCATCCGGGCGGGCTGCTCGGGCGGCGCCTGCTCACGCGGGTGACCGACGTCATGCGTTCGGGCGAGGCTCTGCCGGCCGTGCGCAGCGATGCGCGCGTGGTCGACGCGATCATCGAGATCACGCGCAAGCGCATGGGAATGACCGCCGTGCTCGACGACGAAGGACGCCTCGCCGGAATCTTCACCGACGGCGACCTGCGCCGCCTGCTCGAGCAGGGACGCGACCTGCGTGGGCTGCGCATCGACGAGGTGATGACGCGCTCGCCGGCGACGATCGGCGCGCTCGCGCTCGCTGCCGAGGCGGTGCGCGTGATGGAGGAGCGGCGCATCACGCAGCTGCTGGTCGTCGAAGACGACGCGCGGCTGGTGGGCGCGTTGAACGTGCACGATCTGCTGGCGGCGAAGATCGTTTGAACAACACAGTGAAGGGGGAAGGGTGAAGGGGGAAGGGGAGCGCACGGGCGAGGCGGCTGCGCGGGCGGCGCGGGTGCGGCTGGTCGCGCTCGACGTCGACGGCACGCTGACCGACGCGCGGCTGCACATCGGGCGCGACGGCGAGGCGATGAAGTCGTTCTCGGTGCGCGACGGCTTCGGGCTGACGCTGCTGCGCGAGGCCGGGATCCGCGTCGCGCTCGTCACCGCCCGGCGCTCGACGATCGTCGAGGCGCGCGCGGCCGAATTGCGCATCGAGGACGTGCTGCAGGCGGTAGCCGACAAGGCGCAGGCGCTGCAGGCGCTGTGTGGGCAACGCGGCGTCGCGCTCTCCGAATGCGCCTTCGTCGGCGACGACTGGCCCGACCTGCCGGCGATGGCTATCGCCGGCCTCGCCGCCACCGTCGCCGACGCGCCGCTCGAAGTGCGCGAGCGCGCGCATTGGGTGTCGACGCTGCGCGCCGGTCGCGGCGCGGTGCGCGAATTCGCCGAGTTCGTGCTGCGCGCGCAGGGCGCCTTCGAGCCGGCGCTCGCCCGCTACGCGCGATGAGGCGGCGCAACTGGGACCAGCTCGCAGCCGGCGTCTCGCTGCTGCTGCTCGCCGGGCTGGCCGCCGGCACCTGGTACCTGGCGCTGCAATCCCAGCGCGACGACGCGCGCGCGCGGGCGCGTGCGCCCACCGGAGAACCCGACTACTTCCTCGACGACGCGGTGTTCACGCGCATCGACGTCCACGGCAATCCGGTCTACCGGATCTCCGCCGTACACCTGCTGCACTATCCGGAGGACGGCTCCAGCGAGTACCAGTCGCCGGTGCTGGTCAGCGTCGACCCCGATCGCCCGCGAGTCACCGTGCGCGCCGACCGGGGACGCTCGAACGCCGACGGATCGCAGACCGTGCTCACCGGCGACGTCGTGCTGGTACGCGCGCCGCTGGTCGACGAGCCGCGGATGACGATCCGCACCGAGAAGGTGACGATCTACAGCGACACGCAGATCGCGCGCAGCGACCAGCCGGTGCGCATCGAGCGGGGGACCTCCGTCTTGACGGGCGTCGGAATGGAATTCGATAATGCGGCCCGCTCGTTGAAGGTCGATTCCCAGGTGACGTTCACGTGGCAACGGCCACCGGCGTCCCGCTGATCATGCGTGCGTCCACCGACCTTCCGCCCTTCCCGCTCCCCCCGATGCTCCGCGCAACGACCCTCGCCCGCGCGACGGCCCGCTCCTTCGCCTGGGCGCTCGCCGCCGCGCTCACGGCGATGCTCGCCGGCGTCGCGTCGCCGTCGTTCGCGGCGAAAGGCGACAGCGACGCGCCGACGCAGGTCGAATCCGACCGGATGCAATACGACGACGCGAAGCAGGTCAACGTGTTCACCGGCAACGTCGTGCTCACCAAGGGCACGATCCGCCTGGTCGCCGATCGGCTGGTCGTGCGCCAGGACCCGGACGGATACCAGTACGCCACCGCCACCGGCGACCCGGCCCGCTTCCGCCAGAAACGCGATGCCCCGGGCGACCAGTGGATCGAAGGGCATGCGCTGCAGATCGACTACGACGGGAAGGCCGAAACCGCGCATCTGCAGCGCCGCGCGATGCTGCAGCGAACCGACAACGGCCGCGTCATGGACGAAGTGCACGGCAAGGACATCCTGTACGAATCGCGCACCGATTTCTTCACCGTGGAGGGCGGCGACGCGCGTTCGGGCACCGCCGAAAACCCCGGCGGCCGGGTGCGCGTCGTGATCCAGCCGCGCCAGGAAAAGGCGGACCGGAAGGCCGACACGGCGCCGAAGCCCTCGCCCGCCGTGCCGCTGAAGCAGGACGACCGCATCGAAGTGCCCCGGGAAAGCGGATCGGGCCGATGACCGGGCGCGCGCCGCCGGGCCGGGCCGACAGCCGGTTGGTCGCACGGCACCTGATGAAGGCCTACCACGGCCGCAAGGTGGTGCAGAACGTCTCGCTCGACGTCGCCAGCGGCGAAGTCGTCGGCCTGCTCGGCCCCAACGGCGCGGGCAAGACGACCTGCTTCTACATGATCGTGGGCCTCGTTCCCTCCGACGGCGGCACGATCGAGCTGGACGGCAGGCCGATCGGACACCTGCCGATCCACCGGCGCGCGCGGCTGGGCCTGTCGTACCTTCCGCAGGAAGCCTCGGTGTTCCGCAAGCTCAGCGTCGAGGAGAACATCGTCGCGGTGCTCGAGCTGCAGCTCGACGAGCGCGGACGTCCGCTGGGCCGGCGCGAAATCGACGCGCGACTCGAGGCGCTGCTGGCCGAGCTGCAGATCGAGCACATCCGTTCGAACAGCGCGCAGTCGCTGTCGGGCGGCGAGCGCCGGCGCGTGGAGATCGCCCGGGCGCTCGCCGGCTCGCCGCGCTTCATCCTGCTCGACGAGCCTTTCGCCGGCATCGACCCGATCGCCGTCATCGAAATCCAGCGCATCGTGCGCTTCCTGAAGGACCGCCACATCGGCGTGCTCATCACCGACCACAACGTTCGCGAAACGCTTGGAATCTGCGACCGCGCGTATATCATCAGGGCTGGTACTGTTCTTGCTTCCGGTCGCCCCGACGAGGTCGTGCAGAATGAGGACGTGCGCCGGTATTACCTGGGCGAACACTTCTCGATGTAGGCGCTGCAGCGCATGAAGCCGTCGCTGCAACTGCGACAGACGCAGCAGCTTGCGCTCACTCCGCAGCTGCAGCAATCGATCCGCCTTTTGCAGCTTTCCACGCTGGAGCTGAACCAGGAGATCGAGCAGGCGCTCGCCGACAATCCGCTGCTCGAGCGCCTCGACGACCCCTTCGCCGATTGCGTACGCGTAGCGGCCAGCGGTTCGCTCGACGGCCGCGCGACGGCGCCGGACACGCAGTCCGACGCCGCCCGCCGCGACGACGAAGGCGAAGCCCGCGAGCCCGACTGGAGCGCCGATCGCTGGGACGAAGGCACCGACGACGACCACGGCGGCGACTGGAGCCCCGACGGCGGGCGCACGCTGGCCGACGACGACGAACGCGACTACCCGCAGCTGGCCGCGGCCGCCCTGTCGCTGCGCGAACACCTGGGCGAGCAGCTCGCCGCCACGCGCTGCACGCGGCGCGACCGCGCGCTCGTCCAGTTGCTGATCGACGCGCTCGACGACGACGGCTTCCTCGAATCGTCGCCGGCGGAGGTCGCCCGCATGCTCCCCGCCGAACTGGAGGTTTCGGAGGAGGAGCTGGCCACCGCGCTGCGTCTGCTGCAGAGCTTCGATCCGGCCGGCGTCGGCGCGAGCGACCTTCGGGAGTGCCTGCAGCTGCAGCTCGATCGCCGCCTGGCCGACACCGCGGCCGAGCATCCGCGAAAAGACACGCTGCGCTTGGACACGCTGCGCCTGGCGGGCGCGATCGTCGATCGCCACCTCGAATCGCTCGCCTCGAAGGATTTCTCCCGCCTGCGGCGCGTCCTGCGCTGCGACGACGATGCTTTGCGCGACGCGCAGGCACTGATCCAGCAGCTCGACCCGCGGCCGGGCGCGCGCTTCGGCTCCGAGCACGCCGGCTTCGTCGTCCCCGACGTGATCGCGCGCCGCGTGCGCGGCAGCTGGGTCGCCGCACTGAATCCTGCGGTGATGCCGCGGCTGCGGGTCAACGACGCCTATGCGCAGGTGCTCAAGCTCAACCGCGGCGCCGCCCCCGGCCTGACCGGCCAGCTGCAGGAGGCGCGATGGCTGATCAAGAACCTGCAGCAGCGCTTCGAGACGATCCTGCGCGTGGCGCAGGCGATCGTCGACCGGCAGCGCTCGTTCTTCTCCCACGGCGCGGTGGCGATGCGTCCGCTGGTGCTGCGCGAGATCGCCGACGCGCTCGGCCTGCACGAGTCGACGATCTCGCGCGTCACCTCGCGCAAATACATCCTGACGCCGTTCGGCACCTTCGAGCTGAAGTATTTCTTCGGCAGCCGCCTTGCTACCGACAGCGGAGGCGCCACCTCCGGTACAGCGGTGCGCGCGATGATCCGTCAACTGATCGAGGCGGAAAATCCTGCCGATCCGCTGCCCGACGGGCGCATCTCCGAACTGCTCGCCGAGCAGGGTTTCGTCGTTGCGCGCCGTACCGTAGCCAAATACCGCGAATCGCTACGCATCCCCACCGTTTCGCGACGCAAAACCCTGTGATCCTCAAAAGGAAACCCGATGAATCTCGCCATTTCCGCACCCGACCTCGGCCTCACGCCCGCGCTGCGCCAGTACGTGGAGACGAAGCTGGAGCGCATCCAGCGCCATTTCGACGAACCGATCGGCGCCACCGTGAACCTGAGCAGCGACCGGCTGGTGCAGCGCGCCGCGGTGACGCTGCACGTTCGCGGCAACGACCTCTTCGCCGAGGCGAGCGACGGCGACCTGTACGCGGCGATCGATGCGCTGATCGACAAGCTCGACCGGCAGGTGGCGAAATACAAGGAAAAGCGCGACGGCTTCGATCACGACTCGGTGAAATACCGACCGGAATCCTGAAGAAGCCGTGAACGAATCCCTCACACCCGCGCGGGCGCTTCCGTGGTTTTGCTGCACAGCGCAAACGCGGCGGTTGTATCGGCGCTGTGCGCTGGCTATGATCCCCGTTTTTCGGCGCTCGTCACAGCGGGTGCATTTTCATGTTGCATAGCAGCGCCACGGTCTTGGCCGCGAGCGGACTTTCGATGAATCGGCTCTCCCGATTGCTCCCTCCGCAGAACATCGTGCTCGACCTGCCGGTCACCAGCAAGAAGCGGCTGTTCGAGCAGGTGGGTCTGCTGTTCGAGAACAATCACGGAATCGAGCGCGGCAAGGTCTTCGACTCGCTGTTCGCGCGCGAGCGCCTGGGCTCCACGGGCCTGGGCGAAGGCGTGGCGATTCCTCACGGTCGCATCAAGGGCTCGAAGGAAGCGCTCGCCGCGGTGGTTCGACTCGCGCAGCCGATTCCCTTCGACGCTCCCGACGGCAAGCCGGTCGGGCTGCTCGTGTTCCTGCTCGTGCCAGAAGCGGCCACCGACGAACACCTCGAGCTGCTCTCCGAGCTGGCCGAGCTGCTCGCCGACACTGCCACGCGGCAGGCGCTGCTCTCCTGCGACGACCCGGTCCGCATGCATCGGATCCTCTCGGGGGAAGCGCCCGAAGCGGCCGGCTGACGGGCCGCGCGCGGAATCGTATGCTTCGTGCATGAGCGTCACGGTCCGCGTCCTCTTCGATCAGAACCGCGAAGATCTTCGCCTGTCCTGGCTGGCCGGCGAAGCGGGCAGCAGTCGCACGGCCACGCCGGCGTCGATCGAGCCTGCCGACCTGATCGGCTACCTGAACCTGATCCATCCGAACCGGATCCACGTCTACGGCAACGCCGAGCGCGCGTACACCGAGCAACTGGACGCCGTGCGCAATCGCGCGCTCGTCTCGGAGCTGATCGCCAGCAAGCCGCCGGCGATCGTCATCGCCGAAGGACTCGAGCCGCCGCCCGCGCTGCTCGCCGCGGCGAGGGCCGACGACCTGCCGATGATCGGCTGCCCGCTGCCGGCCGCGCGCGTCATCGAATCGCTGCGCGCCTACCTGTCGAAGGCCGTCGCGCCCTCGTGCTCGATGCATGGCGTGCTGATGGACGTGCTCGGCATGGGCGTGCTGATCAGCGGAGAATCGGGCCTGGGCAAGAGCGAGCTTGCGCTGGAGCTGGTCAGCCGCGGACACGGGCTGGTGGCCGACGACGTCGTCGAATTCGCCCGCATCGCGCCGCACGCGATCGAGGGCCGCTGCCCGCCGCTGCTGCGCGATCTTCTCGAAGTGCGCGGACTCGGCCTGCTCGACATCCGCACGATCTTCGGCGAAGCGGCCGTGCGCAGGAAGATGACGCTCAAGCTCATCGTCCATCTGGTGCGCCGCACGTCGATGGACGACGAGCACCAGCGTCTTCCGCTCGAAGCAATCACCGAAGACGTGCTCGGCCTGCCGATTCCGAAGGTCGTCGTTCCGGTGGCGGCCGGGCGCAACCTGGCGGTGCTCACCGAAGCGGCGGTGCGCAGCACGATCCTGCAGCTGCGCGGCTTCGACACCACCGGCGACTTCCTCGCGCGCCAGCGCAGGATGATGGAAACCGGATAGGGCCGGCCGGGAAACGATGCGCGTCGTGCTGATCACCGGGATCTCCGGCTCGGGCAAATCGGTGGCCACCAACGTGCTCGAGGACGACGGGTACTTCTGCATCGACAACCTGCCCGCGCGCTTCCTCGGCGAAGTCATCGCGTCGCTGCAGGAAGCCGGTCACGACAAGGTCGCCGTGTCGATCGACGCGCGCAGCGGCGACTCGGTGAGCGACCTGCGGCACGTGGTCGGCGCTCTGGGGCGCTACGGGCACGACGTCAAGGTCATCTTCCTGAACGCGCGCACCGAAACGCTGGTGCAGCGCTACTCGGAGACGAGACGCCGGCATCCACTGTCGCTGCGCGGCGGCCCGGGCGTCGACGCGCCGACGCTGATCGAATCGATCGAGCGCGAACGCGAGCTGATGTCGCCGATCGAGGACGTCGGCGTCTCGCTCGATACCAGCGACCTGCATCCGAACGTGCTGCGCAGCTGGGTGCGCGAGGCGGTGGGCACCGACCGCGCGTCGATGACGATCGTCTTCGAATCCTTCGCCTACAAGCACGGCGTTCCGCTCGACGCCGACCTGGTGTTCGACGTGCGCTGCCTGCCGAATCCGTACTACACGGCCGAGCTGCGCCCGCTCACCGGGCTCGACGCGGCGGTGGCCGAATACCTGCGGGCGATTCCGTCGGTGCAGCGGATGGTCGACCATATCGCCGACTTCCTGCACGCCTGGCTGCCGCACTACATCCTCGAGAATCGCAGTTACCTGACCGTCGCGATCGGCTGCACGGGCGGGCAGCACCGTTCGGTATACTGCGTCGAAGAACTGGCCCGGCGCTTCCATCGAATCGAACAGGTTCTCGTGCGCCATCGCGCGCTCGCCTCCCGCCAGTCGCTCCCGTCCTGACCCTTCGAGACCCGAGATGCCCGGCGAACTGGCGATCTTTCCGCTCGAAACGGTTCTCTTTCCCGACGGTGTGCTGACGCTGCGCGTGTTCGAGGCGCGCTATCTCGACCTGGTCAGCGAATGCACGGCGGCCAACGCGCCCTTCGGCGTGTGCCTGATCACCCAGGGCAGCGAGATCGATCCCGACGCGAAGCACGAAGCGGTGGGCTGCACGGCGCGCATCGTCGACTTCGACGTCGAGGAATCCGGGCTGCTCAACGTGCGCGCGCGCGGCGGCCAGCGCTTTCGCGTGCTCTCGCGGCAGATCCGGCAGGACGGGCTGATCCGCGCCGACATCGAGATGATCGAGCCCGACGCCGACGTGCCCGTGCCGCGCGAGCACGCCGACTGCGAAACGCTGGTGCGCAGGCTGGTCGACGACCTCGTCGACCGCGAGAAGGATCCGATGCGGCGCATGATCGCCGAGCCCTACCGCTTCGATTCCGCGGCGTGGGTAGGCAACCGGATCTGCGAATTCCTGCCGATCGCGCTGCGCGCGCGGCAGAAGCTGATGGAACTCGACGACCCCGTCACGCGACTGTCGCTGATCCACCAGTACCTGAACCAGCATCAGGTTCTCTGAGCGCCCGAAGCAGCGCCTTCACCGGCGCGGGCAGCGGCGCGTCGTCGGCCCGCTCGAGCGCGAGCCAGCGGCCGGCCTGCGAAGCGCCGTCGCGGCACGCGCCGGCGTCTTCGCATTCGAGCACGACCGGCCGCGCACGCAGCCGGAAATGCGTGAACACGTGATCGACGGCGGCCAGTTCGCCGCCGGCCCGCGTGCGAAGCGCGAAGCGCCGAAGTGCCAGCTCCGCCGCATTGCCCGCATCGCCCGCCTCGGCTTCGGGCAGCGACCACATCCCGCCCCAGACGCCGGTCGGCGCACGCTTCTCGACGAGCACCTCCCGCTCGCGCCGGATGACGAGCCACGTGCGTTCGCGCAGGGGCAGCGCGCGCGGCGGACGCCGCCCGGGAATCGAGTCGAGCAGGCCTTCGCGACGCGCGACGCAATCCTCGGCGATCGGGCAGCGATCGCAGGCCGGACGCGTGCGCGAACAAAGGCTCGCGCCCAGGTCCATCAGGCCCTGCGTGTAGGACTCGAGCGAAT
>ERZ778017.2271-NODE-2271-length-15933-cov-4.723580_pt1 | contig 15933 bp, 16 predicted proteins | sample MGYA00375747_ERZ778017 | MGnify/ENA primary metagenome ERZ778017 (study PRJEB29350, sample SAMN05509838) | bioreactor metagenome | biome: bioreactor; material: wastewater | place: South Africa: University of Cape Town | collected 2014-03-17 ...
CGCGGTGTTCATCTGGAGCCAGACCGGCTTCGCGATGGTCATCCTGTCGGCATCCATCAAGGCCGTTCCCACCGAGCAGAACGAGGCGGCGCAGCTGGACGGCGCGAACGCCTGGCAGCGCTTCTTCAACGTCACCGTCCCCGGCATCCGCAGCTCGCTGATCGTCGTGCTCACCACGATCACCATCGCGGCGCTGAAGGTGTACGACATCGTCGCCGTCATGACCGGCGGCCGCTCGAACAGCTCGGTGCTCGGGTTCGAGATGGTCAACCAACAGCAGCGCTTCCAGAGCTACGGGCACTCCTCGGCGCTGGCGGTCGTGCTGTTCTTGTTCGTGCTGCCGCTGATCGTCTACAACGTCATCCAGATGCGCAAGCAGAAGGAGGTCCGCTGATGTCCGTCACCGAACTGGAGCTGCCCGCCGACACGCAGTCGGCGCGCACGGCGGGCCGGGCCACGCGCAGGGCCGAGCGTGAGGTGCAGAAGAGACTGACGTCGAAGGGCGCCACCGCCGCCGCCATCGCGATCGCCATCATCTGGACGATCCCGACCTTCGGGCTGTTCGTGACCTCGTTCCGGCCCGGTGCGGACTCGAACACGTCCGGATGGTGGACGGTGTTCGTCAACCCCGGATTCACACTGCAGAACTATTTCGACGCCCTCACGGCCGGCGGGACGGCGCTGACTCTCGGCCAGTCGTTCATCAATTCGCTGGCCATCGCCATCCCGGCCACCGTCGTTCCGATCTCGATCGCCGCCCTGGCCGCCTACGCCTTCGCGTGGATCCCATTCAGGGGCCGCGGCGTGTTGTTCGTCGCGGTGTTCGCGCTGCAGATCGTGCCGATCCAGATGGCGCTGGTGCCGCTGCTGAGCCTGTTCTCGCGAGGGCTCACGATCGCCGGTGTGGGCGTGTTCCCCGGGTTCACGCTGCGCGACGTCGACCACAGCTTCGCGACGGTGTGGATCGCGCATGCGATCTTCGCCATGCCCCTGGCGATCTTCCTGCTGCACAACTTCATCGCCGAGATCCCGAACGAGCTCATCGAGGCAGCCCGCGTGGACGGCGCCGGGCACGGCCAGATCTTCTTCCGGATGATCGTTCCGCTGGCGATGCCGGCGATCGCATCGTTCGCGATCTTCCAGTTCCTGTGGGTGTGGAACGATCTGCTGGTGGCCACCATCTTCGCCCCGAGCTCGTCGCTGCCGCTGACGCAGACGCTCAACTCGCTGTCGGGCACGTGGGGCAACCGCTGGTTCCTGCAGTCGGCGGGAACGTTCATCTCGATCATCGTGCCGCTGGTCGTTTTCTTCGCCCTGCAGCGCTTCTTCGTGCGGGGCCTACTGGCCGGCGCGACGAAGGGATGACGGCGGGGTGCGCGCAGGGGTCTGATCGCTAGGCTGTGCGCATGACAGTGCCCGAAGACGCCACCGTCTCCGCCGCAGAGCTTGCGCGCCTGCGTGCCGAAGCCGAGGCCGCCGACGCGGCTCTGAAAGCCGCACAGGCGCGGGCCGCTCTGGCGGCCGCCGAGGCGACCGCGGCGGCCGCTGCCGCCGCAGCGTCCACGGCCGCCGCGCATGCAGCCGCAGCGCCCGTCGCGCCTGCGCCGGCCGTGGCGGTCGCCACATCTGACGCCGCCACGGCTGCGCCCGTAACATCCGGGCCTCTCACGGCGGCGCAGGTGGAGGCCGTCGTCGCCGGCTACACGTTCGAGGCGGCGGCGCTGGAGCTGGGCGCCCTGGTGAACACCGAGTCCGTCCCGGCCGCGCAGATCCGCATTCCGCTGGCCATGCTGAACAGGCACGGCCTGGTGGCCGGGGCCACGGGCACCGGCAAGACGCGTACCCTCCAGGGACTCGCCGAGCAGCTGTCCGCGAACGGCGTGCCGGTGTTCGCCGCCGACATCAAAGGCGACCTGTCGGGTGTGGCCACGCCCGGCATCGCCGGCGACAAACTGATTGCACGCACGCGGGCGATCGGTCAGGACTGGACGCCCGTCGCGTTCCCGACGGAGTTCTTCGCGCTGGGCGGCGTGGGCAAGGGCGTCCCGGTGAGGGCGACCGTGACGGCGTTCGGCCCGCTGCTGCTGAGCAAGGTGCTCGGGCTCAACCAGACCCAGGAGTCGAGTCTCGGACTCGTGTTCCACTACGCCGACGAGGCCGGCCTCGCCCTCGTGGACCTGTCCGATCTGCGCGCGGTGCTCACCTATCTGACCAGCGACGACGGCAAAGACGAGCTGAAGGGCATCGGCGGCCTGTCGGCGGCCACCGCCGGCGTCATCCTGCGCTCGCTCATCACGTTCGCCGACGCCGGAGCGGACGTGTTCTTCGGCGAGCCCGAGTTCGACGTGAAGGACTTCCTGCGCAGCGCACCCGATGGTCGCGGCGTGATCAGCCTGCTCGAGGTGCCGGGCATCGTCGACAAGCCCGCGCTGTTCTCGACGTTCCTCATGTACCTGCTGGCGGAGCTCTACGAGATCCTTCCGGAGGTGGGCGACGCCGACAAGCCGAAGCTGGTGTTCTTCTTCGACGAGGCGCATCTGTTGTTCACGGGCGCGTCCAAGGACTTCCTCGCCTCGATCACCCAGACGGTGCGGCTGATCCGGTCGAAGGGCGTCGGCGTGTTCTTCGTCACGCAGACTCCGAAGGACGTCCCCTCCGATGTCCTCGGGCAGCTCGGCTCACGCGTGCAGCACGCGCTGCGCGCGTTCACGCCCGACGACGCGAAGGCGCTGAAGGCGACGGTGGGCACCTACCCGACGTCCGGCTACGACCTGGAACGGGTGCTGCAGGAGCTCGGCACCGGCGAGGCCGTCGTCACCGTGATGAGCGAGAAGGGTGCGCCCACGCCGGTGGCCTGGACGCGCATGCGTGCACCACAGGGGCTCATGGAGCCGACCCCCGATCCGCAGATCGTGGCGGCGGTGGGCGCCTCGCCGCTGCTGGCACGGTACGGCACCGCCATCGATCGGGAATCGGCGCGCGAGCTCCTCACGGCGAAGGTGAACGCCGCCGAGCAGGCACACGCCGCCGACGTCGCGGCCGGGCAGAAGGCCAAGGCCGACGCCGAGCTGGCCAAGCAGCAGGCGGCGGCCGACAAGGCCCAGGCGGCGGCCGAGAAGAAGGCGCAGGCGGAGTACGACCGGCTCATGCGCAAGACTGCCGGCACCACGCGCACCTCCAGGAGAGCACAGAAGTCGCCGTTGGAGGAGATCCTCGGCTCGCGCATGGCACAGGCCGTGGTCAGCGGGGTCATCCGCGGCCTGTTCGGCAACGGCAGGCGCTGAGCGCGGCTCGCCTCGATGCCGCGCCCCCTCGCGCAGCGGCATCCGTCGTCGTCGTTGCTTGGAGTTCCTTAAGAATCGTGTTCGGCCGGCGTCGGCGAGCGTAGCCTTCCCTGCGGATTCCGCGCGACCATCGTGCCCACGGGCTCCTGACTGACGGTGACGACAGGAGGAGACGAGATGTCCACGACCAAGCAGGATGCCATCGGCACGATCTCCGGGCACCGGCTCAAGCGCCGGCTCGGACCCATCGGGCTGCTGTTCGCCGCCGTCGGATCGATCATCGGATCGGGATGGCTGTTCGGCGCGTTCCACGCCTCGGCGATCGCCGGCCCCGCCGCGATCTTCTCATGGCTGATCGCCGCCATCATGATCATCCTGATCGGCCTGTGCTATGCGGAGCTCGGCCCGATGTTCCCCATCTCGGGCGGGGTCGTGCGCTACCCGCATCTGGTGTGGGGGTCGTTCGGCAGCTATTCGCTGGGATTCATCACCTGGATCGCCTCGGCAGCGGTGCCGGCGATCGAGGTGACGGGTGCGCTGACCTATGCGACGAGGTTCGCGCCGTTCACGGTACGCGCAAGCGACGGCACGAACACCGCGCAGGTTCTCACGCCGCTGGGCATGGTTGTCGCGATCGTGCTGCTGGCGCTGTTCGTCGTGCTCAACTACTACGGGATCCGGCTGTTCGCACAGATCAACAACGTGCTGGTGTGGTGGAAGCTCGCCGTGATCACCCTGGTGGTCGTGGTGTTCCTCATCACGGCGCTGGGCACCACGAAGATGGGCACTCCCGCCAACTTCACGTCGTTCGGCTTCGCGCCGGGCGGCTTCGCGGCCGTCTTCGTGTGCATCTCGACCGCGGGGATCACGTTCTCGTACCTGGGGTTCCGTCAGGGGATCGAGCTGGCCGGTGAGACGAAGAATCCGCGACGGAACATCCCGTTCGCCCTGATCGGCTCGGTCATCATCTGCGCCGTGCTGTACATGCTGCTGCAGGTCGCGTTCACGCTCGCGGTGCCCGCATCGGTGCTGACGAGATCGCACGGCTGGGCCGGGCTCGCCTTCCAGAACGACTTCGGCCCGCTCGCGGCTCTCGCGAGCATGGCGGGCCTGGCATGGCTGGCGTACATCCTCTACTTCGACGCCATCATCTCGCCCGCCGACACCGGGCTGATCTACACGACGATCGCCTCGCGCGTGTCGTACGCGATGGGCCGCAACGCGAACGCGCCGCGGTGGCTTGCCACCAACAACAGGTTCGGCGTGCCGTACTGGAGCCTCGTGGTCACCTTCTGCGTGGGCATCGTGCTGCTGCTGCCGTTCCCGAGCTGGCAGTCGCTGGTCGGGTTCATCACGAGCGCCACCGTCATGTCGTTCGGCTCCGGCCCGCTCGTGGTCGCCGTGCTGCGTCGCAAGTACCCGCATCGTGATCGCCCGTTCCGCCTGCCCGGAGGCGACCTCATCCCGTTCCTGGCGTTCTACTGCGCGAACATGATCATGTTCTGGGCGGGCTGGGACACGAACTCGAAGCTCCTGGTGACGATCCTCATCGGCTACGTCGTTCTCGTGCTCTTCCAGGCGTTCGGACACCGCAGCGCGCAGCCACCGCTGTTCTTCCGCACTGGAGCGGTCTGGATCCTCCCGTGGTTCGCGCTCTACGGACTCGTGAGCTTCCTGTTCAGCTCGGGCGTGTTCGGGCAGAAGTTCGACCAGTCGATGTTCTTCTGGGTGTTCCTCATCAACCTCGGCGTGTCGCTCGTCATCTACTGGCTGGCCGTTCGCTCGACACTGCCCACGCACATCGTCGACGACTACATCCAGGATGCCGAGCAGGAATCCGACATCGAGGACGAGACCGTCGCCGGGGGACACATCGCGTGAGTCCCGCTGCGTCGCCGCTCGGCGGCATAGGCTGGTGCCATGCCGTATGCCGCAGCCGTCATCACCGTGTCGGACCGCTCCTCACGGGGCGAACGAGAGGATCTCAGCGGGCCGATAGCCGTCGCTGCGCTGCGCGAGGCCGGCTTCGACTGCGCCGACCCGACCGTGATCCCCGATGGCGCCGATGAGGTCGAGGCCGCCATCCGCGCGGCGCTGACCGACGGCATCCGGATCATCGTCACCACCGGCGGCACGGGCGTGGGCCCACGGGACGAGACCCCGGAGGGCACCGGTCGCCTGGTCACCCGCCGCATCCCGGGAGTCGCCGAGGAGCTGCGCCGCCGGGCCACGGCCGAGAAGCCGGCCGGGATGCTCTCGCGCGGTGTCGCAGGCATCGTCGAGGGCGCGTTCGTGGTGAACCTTCCCGGGTCGCCGGCCGCGGTGGAGGCGGGCATCCCGGTGGTGGTCGGCGTCGCCGCGCACGTGCTGGGGCAGCTGCATGGAGACGACCACAGATGACTGTCCGCCTTGCGCGGATCACGTCGTCGCCACTGGACGTCGACGCGCACGTCGCCGCCGTCGACGACCCGCGCATGGGCGCGCAGATCACGTTCGTCGGACGGGTGCGCGATCACGACCCGGATGCTGCGTCGGGGGTCGTGGCGTTGGAGTACACGTCGCATCCCGATGCTGAGAAGACCCTCGTCGCGCTCGCCGAAGAGGCCATCGGCACGGGGGGCGCGATCGTCGCGGCCAGCCACCGGATCGGGCGCCTCGAGGTGGGCGACGCGGCGGTCGTGGTGGTGGTGGCCGCAGCGCATCGCGGCGAGGCGTATGAGGTCTCACGGGCGCTCATCGAGGCGATCAAGCACCGTCTGCCGATCTGGAAGCGCCAGATCGAATCCGACGGCACCACGAACTGGAAGGGCCTGGGCGGCTGACGCGCTGTGGCCCGCCGTCGGGGGGTCAGCCGCCGGCGAAGGGCGGGAGCACGTCGACCACGGCCGCCGACGCGAGCGGCTCGGTGTCGTCCACGCGCGACCCGTCGACCAGCACCGTGCACTTGGGCAGGATCGCGGCCAGCGCGGGATGATCGGCGACGAGCGTCGCGCGCAGGGCGCCGAGGTCGGATGCCTCGACCGCGCGCTCCGCGGCCCCGGCGGCCTCTTCCGCCGCGGCGAAGAAACGGATCCGAGCCATCATGCCTTCCAGGTGGCGGCGAGCTCCGATACGGCGTCGACCGCCTGATGGATCTGTTCGGGCGACCCGCCGGAACGGCCGGCCACCAGTCCTGCCACGAAGGCGGTGAACGGTGCCGCGGGTCGGGCGACGCCGTCGGCGACGCTCTTCGCGAGGTTCAGGATCAGAGCGATCGGCACGTCCTCCTTCGCCAGGCCGAAGCGCTCGCGCAACGCGTCTGCCCATTCGTCCAACGCCTCGGGCGGCAGGTGCTCGCTCATACGTCCTCCTTCGTGAACCTTCTGAAATCCTCCCACGTGTCGATGTCATCGGCGCCGCCACTGCGGTCGGCGACGGATGCGATCGCCAGGTCGGCGAACAAGGACCGCACGGACTGGTCGCGACCCTGGTCGGCGACAGATGCCGCGGCCCGCCGCAGCGCATCGGTGCGGTAGACCCCGGTCAGCCATTGCGGACGGCTGGACGCATCGGACAGGCAGGCGCCGTCGGTGTCGGAGGGCAGGAGCACGATGTCGTCCAAGAGCTGCCGCACGGCGGCGTCGACCCGAGGGAGGTCGCATGCCAGAACGAACGTCCACTCCGGGTCGTGCGCCGCCGGCACGGCCAGCGCAGCGACGATGGCGGCGGCCGGGCCGGTGAACGGCGGGTCCTCCCGGACCCACTGGACCGGGGTGGTCGTGGCACGCGTGGACTTCGTGGTCGGCGCAGCTGCCGAGGTCGGCCGAGAGGCCTGCGCGCAAGCCGGTTCGGGTCCGACGGCGATGATCGAGGATGCGTCGAGCTCGCGCACCGCTACGATCGCGCGGTCGAGCATGCTCACACCGCCGACGAGCAGGCGCGGCTTGTCGATGCCTCCCATCCGTGATGCGCGTCCGCCTGCCAGCAGGATCGCACCGAATGCGGGGCGGGAGCCGGAGGTCTCCCCGGCGGGCCCACCGCCCGCGTGAGCCGCGCCGGCGGGCCCACCGCCCGCGTGAGCCGCGCTAGCGGGCCCACCGCCCGCGTGAGCCGCGCCGGGCGAGGTCGTCATGGCCGTGCGGGCTCGGCCGGTCGCGACCATGAGCCCGACTTGCCGCCGGTCTTGGCGATCAGGCGCACATCGGTGATCGACGTGGACTTGTCCATGCCCTTGACCATGTCGACGACGGTGAGGCCGGCAACGGATACGGCGGTCAGCGCCTCCATCTCCACGCCGGTGCGATCGGCCGTGCGCACGGTCGCCTCGATCTCGACGCCCGCGTCGACCACCTGCAGGTCGACGACCGCGCCGTGCACGCCGATGACGTGGGCGAGGGGGAGCAGTTCGGGGGTGCGCTTGGCTCCGGCGATCCCGGCGACCCGGGCGACGGCCAGCACGTCGCCCTTGGGGACGGTCCCGTCGCGCAGCGCCGCCACGACCGCGGGCGCGCAGCGCACGAAGCCGCGCGCGGTGGCCGAGCGCACCGTGGGCTGCTTCTCGGTGACGTCGACCATGCGGGCGTGACCCGCGGCATCCAGGTGCGTGAAGCTCATGGCACCAGCATGACATCGACGACATCGCCGACTGCCACCGTGTCGACCTCGACGGGGATGATCGCGTACGCATCGGCACGGCCGAGACTGGCCGCGAGGTGCGATCCTCCCGACGACGCGGGGCGCACGCCACCCGCTTCGACGAGTACCGGGCGGTACTGACGGCGCCCGGAGGGTGTGCGCCAGGACTCGAGCACGCGCATCGGCAGGATCAGCCGGTCGAGCACCGTGGCTGCCTGCATCGCGAGCAGTGCGGGGCGCACGAAGACCTCGAACGACACCGCGACGCTGACCGGGTTGCCCGGCAGGCCGAACATCAACGGCTGGCCGGATCCGAATCCCTGCGGCTTGCCCGGCTGCATCGCGACCTTCTCGAACTGCATGGGCGCGACGTTCTTGACGACCTCGTAGGCGCCCTCGCTGACGCCGCCCGACGTGATCACGACATCGGCGCCGAGAGCGGACGCCTCATCCAGCGCGAATCGCAGCCCGGTACCGTCATCGGTGACCCGCGTGCGCAGGACGACCTCCGCGCCGTTCTCGCGGCACAGGCCGTCCAGCAGCATGCTGTTCGACTCGGGGATCTGTCCGTGCTCCAGCGGCTCTCCGGGCGCGCGCAGCTCGTCGCCGGTGGAGATCACGGCGACCCGCGGCAGCCGGGAGACCACGACATCGGCGACTCCGGCGGCCTGAGCCGCGGCCAGCTGCCGCGCGCCCAGACGCGATCCTGCCGGCAGGATCTGGTCGCCCGCACGACACTCCTCGCCGCGAGGCCGGATGTGCGCTCCTCGCAGACGCGGCGCCGCCACGACGGTGACCTGTCCTCTCGAGCCGGCAAGCCCACCGGCGGTGTCCTCGAACGGCACCACGGTGTCCGCGGCGGAAGGGAACGGTGCGCCAGTCATGATCCGGGCCGCCTGGCCGCTCTCCAGCGGCGGGTTCGCAGACGTTCCGGCGGGCAGGTCGGCGACGACCTCGAGGGTCACCGGATGCTCGGCGGAGGCGTCGGCGACGTCGGAGTGGAGCACGGCGAAGCCGTCCATGGCCGAGTTGTCGAACAGGGGCAGATCGACGGCCGAGCGCACAGGCTCGCGCAGGACGCGTCCGAGCGCGGCCGCCACCGGGATGGTGACGGCCTCCAGCGGACGCACGGCGGCCAGGACCTGCGCGCGGTGCTCCTCGACGGTGATCATGCATGCTCCTTCCGGCGGGTGTTCCACCCGTCCATGCCGCCGCGCAGGACGGTCACCTCGGCTCCCGACGTCTGCAGCGCCTGCGCCGCGATGAGCGCGCGCTTTCCGACCTGGCACACGAGCACCGCCGGGTGCCCGTCGAGGCTGCCGGTCACCGCGCCGGCATCGGCCAGCACAGTGCGCAGCGGCACGTGTCTCGCGCCGGGGAGCATGCCGGTGGCCACCTCCGCGTCTTCGCGCACATCGATGACGATCGCGTCGCCGGGCTCGTCGACCTGCGCGACGTCGGCCGTCGCCCGCGGCGCGTCGGCGGGGGCATCGGCGGCTCTGGCCGTGCGCAGCGGGACTTCCCGCTGGGTGCCGGCCAGCGCGTCGAGCAGGGCCACGCGACCCAACAGCGGACGGCCGATGCCGGTGACGAGCTTGAGCGCCTCGGCGGCCATGAGTGAGCCGACCTGCAGGCACAGCGGTCCGAAGACGCCCACGGCCGAGCACGCGGGCGCCTCGCTGCCCGAGGGGTACAGGTCACGCAGTCGTACCGGCTCGGCAGGGGCCGGCGGCGCCGACCAGAACACCGTCACCAGTCCGGCGAACTCCTGCACCGTGCCCCAGACCAGCGGCAGGTCCCGCCGCTCGCACGCAGCAGCGACGATCTCGCGGCTGTCGAACGAATCGGTCCCGTCCAGGACGAGGTCGACGCCCTCGAGCAGCTCGACGGCGTTGTCGTCGGTCAGGCGTGTGCGCACGCAGCGCACCCGGGTCTCGGAGAGGTCGGCCGCCACGCGCTCGGCGCTCGCTGTCTTCGGATGACCGACGTCCTGATGGCGATGGATCACCTGGCGCTGCAGGTTCGACGCGTCCACGTCGTCGTCGTCGAACACGACGAGCTCGCCGACTCCGGCCGCCGCCAGCGCGAGGATCACCGGGGACCCGAGGCCGCCGGCTCCGATCACGCCGATGCGGGCTGCCGCGATGCGGCGCTGGCCCTCCGGTCCGAGCCCGGCCAGGCGCTGATGCCGGGCCGTGCGCAGGTTCTCGGCGTCGCTGAGCGCATCCAGCGGAGCGACCAGGGCAGGCACGGACATGGTCTCAGCGTAGCCATCCCGCGCACCGTCGGGCGCGGTGCACGGTGAAGGATGTCGGCGTCCGAGCAGTGCACGCGCAACCGCATCCGCGGAACAATAGCAATGCTCGATCCGTACATGCGGTGCTACGGTAGCCTCATGTCCGCAAGCTACAAGATCGCGCAGGCTGCGCGGCTGCTCGGCGTCAGCGACGACACCGTTCGCCGCTGGGTCGAGCAGGGCGTGCTCCCGGTCACCGACGCCAGCCCCACCGAGATCCCCGGCGATGCTCTCGCCCGTCGCGCCGTCGAGCTGGCGAAGTCCGCAGACGATCCCACCGACGTGCTCTCCAGCGCTCGTAACAGGTTCACCGGCTTGGTCACGAACGTCATCGCCGACGGTGTGAGTGCGCAGGTGGACATCCAGGCCGGTCCGCACCGGGTGGTCTCGCTGATGACTGCTGAAGCTGTCCGCGAGCTCGGGCTCGAGGTCGGATCGCTGGCGGTCGCGGTCGTCAAGGCGACCACCGTCATCATCGAGACCCCGCGCCGGTGACCGGAACGAGAGTGGGAATCCCCATGCGCAGAATGACCGTCCTCGCCGCGGCCGCGGCATCCCTCGTTCTGCTGCTTTCCGGGTGCGCGAGCACGCCGAACACGCCCGCGAACGCCGTCGGTGGCAGCAGCACCCCGGCTGCGATCAGCGGGGAGGTGTCGGTGTCGGCTGCGGCATCGCTGAAGGGCGCGTTCGACAAGGCGATCGCCGAGTTCACCTCCGCGCATCCGGAGGTGCACATCACTGCGAACTACGACGGCTCGAGCACGCTGGCCACGCAGATCGACGGCGGCGCCAAGGTCGACGTGTTCGCCTCGGCGGATCAGGCCAACATGGCCAAGGTCACCGACCCGGGCCTGGCCTCCGACCCGGTGATCTTCGCCCGCAACACGCTCGTCGTGGTCGTGCCCAAGAGCAACCCGGGCGACGTGAAGACGCTGCAGGACCTTGCGAAAAAGAGCCTGAAGGTCGTGCTGTGCGCGCCGGCGGTGCCGTGCGGCGCGGCATCCCAGACCCTGTTGAAGAACGAGGGCGTGACGGTGACCCCGGCCAGCGAGGAGCAGAACGTCACGGCGGTGCTCACGAAGGTGGCCGGCGACGAAGCCGACGCCGGGCTCGTGTACAAGACCGACGCCGCCACCACCGATCAGGTCTCCTCGTTCGTGCCCGACGGCGCCGGCAAGGTCGTCAACTCGTATCCGATCGTGACGTTGAAGGATGCCCCGAACAGGCCTGCCGCGCAGGCGTTCGTCGACTTCATCACCGGCGTCGACGGCCAGACGATCCTCGCGTCGTTCGGATTCGACAGGCCATGAGACGCCGCGGGTTCGCGCCGCCGATCCTGGTCGTCCCGGCCGTGATCGGCCTTGCGTTCCTCGTCGTGCCGCTGGCGGCACTGGTCGGCAAGGTCGACTGGTCGAGTCTGTGGGCCGACATCACCTCGGCCGACGCCCTCGACGCGCTACGGCTGTCGGTGTCGACGGGCCTGGTGGCCACGGCCCTGTGCCTTCTGCTCGGAGTGCCGTTGGCGCTGCTGATCGCCCGGGCCGGCGGTCGGGTGGCCTCGGTGCTGCGCGCGGGCGTCACCGTCCCGCTGGTGCTGCCGCCGATGGGGGGGGGCCTGTCCTTGCTGTTCCTGTTCGGCCGCGCGGGCTGGCTGGGCTGGACCGGATGGCAGATCCCGTTCACGACGACCGCGGTGGTCATGGCGCAGACGTTCGTCGCGCTGCCGTTCCTCGTGCTGGCGCTGGAGGGCGCGCTTCGCACCTCGGGCGTGGCGTTCGAGCGCACGGCGGCAGGGCTCGGGGCCGGCCGCTGGACGATCTTCTGGCGAGTGACGCTGCCGCTGGCGGCCCCCGGGCTGCTGTCCGGCGTCATCCTCTGCTTCGCGCGGGCGATCGGCGAGTTCGGCGCCACCGCGCTGTTCGCCGGCAACGCTCCCGGCGTCACGCAGACCATGCCGCTGGCCATCTACACCGCGTTCAACGGCGCCGGTGTCACGCAGGGATCTGCTCTCGCGCTGTCGCTGCTGCTGCTGGTGACCGCTATCGCCGTGCTGCTGCTCGTGCGCGCCTGGCGTCCCGGCGCGGCCGGACCTGCCCCGATGGAAGGCGTGCGGTGACCGGGGCAGCGCTGCAGGCACGGGTGCGCGTCGACCGTGGCGGGTACACGCTGGATGCCGCGCTGCAGGCCGATGCCGGCCAGATCGTCGCCGTGATGGGGCCGTCGGGAGCCGGGAAGTCGACACTGTTCGACGCGATCGCCGGCTTCGTGCCGCTGACCGGCGGTCAGGTGAGCCTGGATGGGCGGACGGTGGACTCCGCCTCCGGACCACACGTGGATCCGCGGCATCGCGGGGTGGTCATGCTGGGCCAGGAGCCGCGGCTGTTCCCGCATCTGTCCGCGCGGGAGAACATCGCATTCGGGCCGCGCGCGCGCCGGATCCCGCGGGCGGCCGCGCGTGCCGAGGCCGAGACGTGGCTGGCGCGAGTCGGCCTCGCGGGAATGGGGGACCGCCGCCCGGCGCAGCTGTCCGGCGGACAGCAGCAGCGGGTGGCACTGGCTCGCGCACTGGCGACCTCGCCGCGCGTTCTGCTGCTGGACGAGCCGCTCACCTCGCTCGACCCCGAGACAGCCGCCGGCATCCGTCTGCTGTTGAGCGACCAGCTGGCCGACACCGGCACCACCGCGATCGTCGCGACCCACGATGCGGCCGACGCGGTCTCCCTCGCCGCACGCCTGGTCGTGCTCGAGGCCGGGCGGATCACGCAGTCCGGCGTCGTGCGTGACGTGCTGGACGGGCCTGCCACGCCGTTCGTGGCAGCCGTCGCCGCTGCGCACCGAGGCGGGCCCGCGGCGGACTGGCAGGCCGTGGTGGAGTCGGTGGAGGCGGGTGGGACGGGGCGGCGTGTGCAGGCCCGTACGGCCGACGGGGTGCGGGCGGTGTTCGAACTGCCCGAGTCGTCCGGCGTCGTGCCCGGTGCCGTCGTGACCGTGCACCGACCCGCGGACTGAGATCCGGGTCCGCCGGCCTGTAGGACGAGTACCGTGGAATGTGCAACGTCGCGCATCGTCGGGAGGTCGGGATGGGCAGGATCACCGCCCGGAAGAAGGTCGTCCGCATCACCGTGGGCGCCGAGGAGCCGGAAGCCGCCGTGGTGCGCCGCCTTGACACCCTCGCCGCCGAGGAGCCCCTCGAGATCCGGGTGGGCGGGGCCGCCCTGACCGTGACCATGCGCACGCCCGGCAACGACGTCGAGCTGGCGGCGGGCTTCCTGGTCTCGGAGGGCGTGATCACCCGGTCGGGCCAGTTCGCCTCGGCGATCCACTGCGGCGGGCCCGGCACCGGCGGCGCCGTGCGTGAGACCGGATCGTCGGGCGTGAGCCTGTATGCGCTCGGAGCATCGGCTGCCGACGGCGGCAACACCTACAACGTGCTCGATGTCACCCTGGCTCCGGGGACGCCGCTGCCCGACCCCGCACGCGCACGGCACTCGTACACCACCAGCGCCTGCGGCGTGTGCGGTGCGGCATCCATCGACCAGGTCGCCACGACGTCGGCGTTCGAGGTGGCATCCGATCCCTTACAGGTGGATGCCGCGGTGCTGGCCGGGCTGCCCGATGTGCTGCGTGGCCGGCAGGCCGTGTTCGAGAAGACCGGCGGGCTGCACGCAGCCGCGCTGTACGACGCGGCCACCGGTGAGCTTCTCGTCGTGCGTGAGGATGTCGGCCGGCACAACGCGGTCGACAAGGTCGTCGGATGGGCGGTGCTGGACGGGCGCCTCCCGCTGACTGGGACCGTGCTGCAGGTGTCGGGGCGCGCGAGCTTCGAGCTCGTGCAGAAGGCGGTGATGGCCGGCATCCCGGTGCTCTCGGCGGTCTCGGCGCCGTCGACGCTGGCCGTCGAGATGGCAGAGACCTCGGGGCTCACCCTGGTGGGCTTCGTCCGCGGCTCGTCCATGAACGTGTACTCCCGGGCCGACCGGGTGCGCACCGGAGTGCTCGAACCGGCGTGACAGGGCGGCGCGACGTGTCTTGTTGTCACGGTCTGCGATCGCTGATTAACCTATGGAAGAAGGGACCCGCGATGCTCGGTGAGACACCGCTCGGCGGGCGAACGTGCGAAGGAGCGTGTTCCGATGGCCGCTAAGGCTCCGGTTCAGGACATCGACGAGGCTGCCACCGCGATGGAGGTGGACGAACCTCGGCACTGGGCCGCCGGGGTGCCCGGCGTCACCCATTCGATGATCCCCGCCATCAAGGACATGGGGGTGGGACGCGCCTTGTCGCTGCTCACCGACATGAACCAGAAGGACGGGTTCGACTGCATGAGCTGCGCCTGGGCCGACCCCGAGGAGCGCAAGACATTCGAGTTCTGCGAGAACGGCGCGAAGGCGGTCACCTGGGAGGCGACGCCGGTGACGATCCCCACCTCGTTCTGGGCCGCCAACTCGATCACCAGCCTGCTCGACAAGTCGGAGTACTGGCTGGGGATGCAGGGTCGGCTCATCGAGCCCGTGTACAAGCCGAAGGGCAGCGACAACTACGAGCCGATCTCGTGGGACGACGCGTTCGCGCTGATCGCCGATCGGCTGAAGGCGATGGACTCGCCGAACGAGGCGACGTTCTACACGAGCGGACGTACCGCGAACGAGACCGCGTTCGCCTACCAGCTGCTGGCACGCGCCTTCGGCACCAACAACCTGCCGGACTGCTCGAACATGTGCCACGAGTCGACGGGCCTGGCGATGGGCCAGACCATCGGCATCGGCAAGAACACGATCGCGTACAAGGACTTCGCCAAGGCCGATCTGATCATCATCATGGGTCAGAACCCGGGCACGAACCACCCGCGCATGCTGACGGCGCTGGAGGAGGCCAAGGAGGCCGGCGCCCAGATCGTCGCGATCAACCCGCTGCTGGAAGCCGGTCTCGTGCGGTACAAGAACCCGCAGCGCGTCAAGGGCATCATCGGGCACGGCACCGGCATCGCCGACCAGTACCTGCAGATCCGCGCCGGCGGCGACGGCTGGCTCATGAAGGCCATCTCGCAGCGCGTGTTCCAGGCCGAGGACGCCCACCCCGGCACGGTGCTCGATCACGCGTTCCTCGACGAGCACTGCTCGGGGCTCGAGGAGTTCCGCGAGCACCTCAAGGATCTCGACCCCGAGATGGTGCTGCGGGCAACCGGGCTGACCACCGCGCAGATCGACGAGCTCGCCGACCGGTACCTGCGTGCGGACAAGGTCATCATCACGTGGGCGATGGGGCTGACCCAGCACAAGGATGCCGTGAACATCATCAAGGAGGTCATCAACCTCCTGCTGCTGCGCGGCAACATGGGCAAACCGGGCGCCGGCGCCTCCCCGATCCGCGGGCACAGCAACGTGCAGGGCGACCGCACGATGGGCATCTGGGAGCAGATGCCGCCGAAGTTCCTGGATGCGCTGCAGCGTGAGTTCGGCTTCGACCCGCCCCGTGAGGACGGCTACGACGTCGTCAAGTCCGTCGAGGCGATGCGGGCGGGCAAGACGAAGGTGTGGGTGGCGATGGGCGGCAACATGGTGTCGGCCGTGTCCGACACGCACGCGGCGGAGGAGGGATTCCGCAAGGTCGGCCTGAACGTGCAGATCTCGACCAAGCTCAATCGCAACCACCTGACAGTCGGCGACGAGGCGCTGATCCTGCCCGTGCTCGGTCGCACCGAGATCGACCTGCAGGAGACCGGCCCGCAGATGCTCACCG
>ERZ778017.2272-NODE-2272-length-15927-cov-4.506489_pt1 | contig 15927 bp, 14 predicted proteins | sample MGYA00375747_ERZ778017 | MGnify/ENA primary metagenome ERZ778017 (study PRJEB29350, sample SAMN05509838) | bioreactor metagenome | biome: bioreactor; material: wastewater | place: South Africa: University of Cape Town | collected 2014-03-17 ...
CTCCGTAAAGCAGGTCTCGGCTTATTAAGCAATTTGCCGGGTGATGAAAAGGCGGTACCTGTAATTGAAGATACTGCAGTGGATGTGCAGGACCTGCCGGCCTATATCCGTGAATTCAATGAAATACTGAACAAACATGGGCTCTATTCTGTGCATTATGCACATGCGGGTTCAGGAGAATTGCATTTGCGCCCCATCATCAACCTGAAAACAGAACAGGGCAATCAACTATTCCGAACGATCGCAGAAGAAATAGCTACCCTGGTAAAAAAATACCAGGGCTCCCTGAGCGGTGAGCATGGCGATGGCCGGCTGCGCGGCGAATTCATCAGGCAGATGGTGGGTGAAAAGAATTACCATTTATTGAAAGAGATCAAGAAAGCATGGGACCCACATACCATTTTCAATCCGAATAAGATCATTGATACACCGCCGATGAATACCATGCTGCGGTATACCCCGGGGCAGCAAACGCCTGCTTTCAAGACCGTTTTCCGTTTTCATAACCAGGATATCCTGCAACATGCCGAACAATGCAATGGCAGTGGAGATTGCCGGAAAACACAATTGAGCGGCGGCACCATGTGCCCTTCCTATATGGCTACAAGGAATGAGAAAGACACTACACGCGCACGCGCCAATATATTGCGTGAATTCCTTACTAATTCAGATAAACTCAATCGTTTTGATCATAAAGAGATCTATGAAGTGATGGACCTTTGCCTGAGTTGTAAAGGATGCAAATCGGAATGCCCCAGCAATGTGGATGTGGCCAAACTGAAAGCAGAGTTCCTGCAACATTATTATGATGCGAACGGAGTGCCCATGCGGGCAAAACTGATCGCCGGTTTTAACAGCAGTTCTGCTGCAGGCGCTGTCTGGCCTGGCCTCTACAATTTTGTGATGACGAATTCAGTGGTAAGCAAATGGGTAAAACGGTCGGCCGGTTTTGCCGTTAAGCGTTCCATGCCTACCCTGTATAAAACAACCTTGAGGAAATGGTATAGCCAGTGGAAGAACAAAAATGAGCATAGTGCGAAAAGCAGGAAGGTTTACCTCTTCTGCGATGAGTTCACGAATTACAACGATACGCTTATCGGCATAAAAGCAATACAACTACTGGATAAGCTGGGTTACGAAGTGATCATTCCCGAACATACTGAAAGCGGCAGGGCTTCTCTTTCAAAAGGATTATTGCGCCAGGCCAAAAAGATCGCCAATAAGAATATCCGCTCATTGTATCCATTGATCAATGCCGATACTCCTTTAGTGGGCATTGAACCTTCCGCGATCCTGACTTTCCGCGATGAGTATATAGATCTGGCAGATGATGATCAATATGAACGGGCTAAAGCATTGTCAAAACACGTCTACCTTATTGATGAGTTCATTGCATCGGAAATCAAAAAAGGGCATATCACTTCCCAATCCTTCACCAAAGAAAAAAAACATATCAAACTGCACGGGCATTGTCAACAAAAAGCCCTCTCTTCGGTTGACCCCTCACAACAATTATTATCATTACCTGAAAATTACAGCGTAGAGATCATACCATCAGGCTGCTGCGGAATGGCAGGCAGCTTTGGTTATGAAAAAGAGCATTATGAGCTTTCTATGAAAGTAGGTGAACTGGTACTGCTTCCTGCTGTACGTAATGCCGCCGATGATACGATCATTGCAGCTCCCGGTACCAGCTGCCGCCACCAGATCAAGGATGGTGCAGGCAGAAAAGCGCAGCACCCGGTGGAAATATTGTATGAAGCCCTGCTGTAATCTTTAGCCCCGGCATCTTTTCTTAAAAAAGATGAGCGGTCGTGCAACATTCCTTAAATATCTCTTACTTTATAGAAAAGCAATTGCCTGGAGATTACCGGAATGATACCAACTGCTGATGTATTGGTAGAGCAATGCATCAAGGGAGATAAGACTGCCTATCGCTTGTTATACGAGAGATATGCGAGGGCTATGTATAATACAGCCCTCCGGATCACCAATAATACAGCCGATGCGGAAGACGTCCTTCAGGAATCCTTTACTGATGCTTTTATGCAGATCAGTTCCTTCCGGCAACAATCCACTTTTGGAGCATGGGTAAAACAGATCGTGGTATTCAAAAGTATCAGCCTGATCAAAAAAAGACGGCTGACCCTGGTGGAACTGGAGCCTGAAAACCTGGACATGTCACAGGATGAAGAAATGAGCGAAGAAGAGATCGATTATAATGTAAACATGATAAAAATGGGATTGCTGTCCCTGCCGGATGGTTACCGGGCTGTGCTCAGCCTTTACCTGTTGGAAGGATACGACCAGGAAGAAATAGCAGACATTATGCAGGTAGCTCCCTCTACTGTGCGGACCCAGTATATCCGCGGCAAGCAAAAACTGGTCGCCTTGCTTAAAAAACAGAAAGCACATGAGTAAGAAATTAAAACAGTTTATCGGGGAAAACAGGCATTCATTTGATGATGCTCCGCCACCTGAAAGCGTTTGGGACCGGATCAACACATCAGTACCGGCTTTGCAAACCGGAAAACGTTCCCCATTAAAAAAAATTTATCGCTGGTCTGCCGCTGCAGCCGTTTTCCTGGCTGCGGCTGCCTGCTTCTATCTTTTTGCCTGGAAAGGGAATAAAGATGACCAGGAGACGGCGCGGAGGAACGGCAGCTATTCCGCCAAGGAATCCGTACAAGGTATCAATGATCCGGAATATGCAATCAGAGCCGGGCGGATCTACCAGGTGATCGAGAAAAAACAGGAAGAGCTAAAAACGCTTTCTGCGGATCAGCCTGAATTGTATGATCAGTTTACGCAGGACCTGGCTACGCTCGATAGTTCTTACCGGGTGCTGAAGGAGCAGGCCAAAAAATCGCCTAACCGGGAGATACTGATCAAAGCCATGATGAATAACCTGCAATTGCAGGCGGAACTTTTATCCAAACAATTATCAATTATCTCTGAATACAATAGCCCAAAACAAGAAAAAGACAGCCATGAAAAAGATAACTATCGCCGCCTTTAGTGCAGCCCTGTTGCTAAGCACCCTGGTGCATGCCCAGAAAAACGAGAAACTGGAATTCACAAAAGAGACGTCCATTTCCAAAACCTATCCTGCCAGCGGCAACACACTTCATATCACCAATACCTTTGGTCATGTAAAATTCATTGCCTGGGATAGAAATGAGATTAAAGTGGATATAAAGATTGAAGTTGGCTCAAGCGACAAGGGAATGGCTGAGCATACATTTGAAGCGATCAAAGTATCAGACAGTCAAAGCGGGAATACGGTCCGCTTTAAAACGACCATTGAATCCAAGAATTACTCCTGCAACAATTGCAATTCCAGCATGCGTATCAATTATGAAGTTCACCTGCCTGTGACAGTGCCGCTGGATGTAGAGAATACTTTTGGCAATATTGATTTGCCCGACTACAAAGGGCAGGTTGCTATCTCCAATAAATTCGGCAATATTAGTACTGGCTCATTATCCAGCGTGAAAGACATCCATCTTGAATTTGGAAAAGCACAGATCAAAAGCATCGCAGATATTGATGCCACATTTAAGTTTTCCAAGATACAGATCGAGAACCTGTCAGGAGCCAATAAGATCAAAATGGAATTCTGCGACAGCAGCAAGATCGTATTACCCAATAATCTTGCCTCACTCGATCTTAAAGAATCTTACAGCACCATCAACCTGAAACCAGCAAGCAACCTGTCTGCCAGCTACACTATCCGTACAAGTTTCGGCAATTTTGTTGACCGCAGTTCAATCGGCGTGGTGCGCACTGACAAACCTGACCGTTATGGCCCTGATTCCGACAAGACCTTTGAAGGAAAATCAGGCAGCGGAGCCGTAAAAGTGGATATCCGTTCCAGCTTCGGCAGGATCATTCTTGGTGAAGCAACAGCAGATGATATGAAAAAAGCATCCAAATCAGGAAAGCAGCATGTAGGTAGAGTAATTTGATCAGCCAACCCTGTTACATAACTTGATCGCCACGGACACTAATTTCCGTGGCGATCTTTTTTTAGCTGAATATTCAGAAAATAAGCGTTTACACTTACCTCTTGATCAATTAAATAATCTTCCCTATTTTGTCGCGGTATTCAATATCTTAACCAAACAAGCGTTTTTATACACCAATGACCGGCCTCCCGGCCTATTTCTCCACCATCACACACCAAACTGCATGAAAAAATCAACCCTGCTCACCTTATTGTTGAGTGCTGCATTATTCTCTACCGCTCAGAAAAAAGAACCAGAACTTCCCACATTTGGAAAAGTAGAGAAAGCCGATCTGGAAATGAAAGAATGTTCTTTTGATGAAAAAGCCGAAGCGCTGATCCTTGTTGATGATGCCCAGTTGGAATTCATTATTGGATCGGGGCTCGATATGAAAAGACGGATACGAATAAAAATACTTTCTGAAAAAGGGCTTGAATGGGCCAATGTGCACCTTGAGTATGTAAGCCAGAACAATGATCAGGGCATCACCGGCCTGGAAGCACAAACTTATAATCTCGATGATAATGGTAATATCATAATCACCAAACTGGAGAAAAAACTGGTGTATGATAAAAAATTGAATAAAAGAAGGTCAGAAAAAGTGTTCACTCTTCCCGGCGTCAAAGTAGGTTCCATTGTCGAATATAAATATAAGCACGTAGGCATGGGACTTATCGATTGGTATTTCCAACGTTCCATTCCTGTTAAATACAGCCGGTTTAAAATGGATTTCCCTGAAGAGATTGAAGTGCATGTAACTCCGCATGTGAGCAGGGACTATGAGCGGAAAAAAGAAACATCAGGCAGAAGGGTGATCAGCACTTATTCCATAACGGATGTACCTTCATTCCGTGGCGAGCCATTTATTATCAATGAAGATTTTTACCGCGACCGTCTTGAAACGAAAGTTATAGGTTACACGGTCGATGGCCGTTACTATAACAGGGTGGCGAACTGGCTGCAGGTGATCAAAGCGCTGATGGAAGATGAGGACTTCGGTGCGCAGATCAAAAAGAATATCCCCCGTACCGCTGATCTTGATGCAAAACTGAAAGATATTACCCAGCCTTATGAGCGGATGAAAACGATCTATAAATATGTGCAGGAAAATATGCAGTGGAATGAATATGTGGGCATCTGGGCATTGGACGGCGTAAAAGCTGCCTGGAAAGATAAAAAAGGTACTTCGGGAGAGATCAACCTGATACTGGTAAACCTGTTGAAAGATGCCAAACTCAATGCGCACCCTGTATTGGTAAGTACGCATGACAATGGTGTGGTGAACACGGCTGATGCAGGTACATTCGAATGGCCGGGTTATCAGCAATTCGACAAAGTGATGGCCTTTGTAGAAATAGATAAAAAAGAATATGTGCTTGATGCATCACAAAAAGAAACCCCTGCCCACCTGATCCCTGCTGAGATACTCGAAACTCAAGGGCTTGTTATTGAAAAAATAGAGACCTACGAATGGGGCTGGCGACAGCTTTCTAATCAAAACCTTTCCAGGAACACGATACTGATAAATGGCAAGATTGATGAGGCAGGTAAAATGACCGGTGAAGCTACTATCTCCAGTTATGATTATGCTCGTCTGTCGCGCCTCCCGGTTGCCAGGAAAGGAAAAGAGAAATACATTGAAAAATATGTGTCTTCCAACCAGGGCATGACGGTTGAAGATATCAGTTTCACCAATCTCGACAATGATTCATTGCCATTGATCCAGCGTATTAAATTCAATCAGCCGTTGAACAGTTCAGGTGAGTACAGCTATTTTTCTTCCAACATCCTTTCAGGATTGGAAAAAAATCCATTTGTAGCAGATCATCGTTATTCAGACGTGTTCTTTGGTACTAATCAGGCCTATGTTATTATAGGCAATTTTAATATTCCGGAAGGTTATGAACTGGAAGCATTGCCAAAAAATATCAAATTGATCATGCCGGATACAAGCATCGTTATGACCCGGATGGCACAATTTACCAATGGCATCCTGATGACAAAAATACAGGTGGAGTTTAAAAAGCCTTTTTATCCGGCTACCCAGTATGCAGAATTCCAGGAGTTTTATAAAAACCTGTTTGACCTGATCAATGAACAATTCGTAATACGCAAAAAGAAAGCCTGATCCATAAATGTGTGAGATGAACAAGAGAAACTTATTTATCGTTGCCGGTATTTTGACATCCTTTGCAGCAGGAGCGCAGGCAGGCTTGTATACATTGGCATCGGTGCCGGAAGCACTGCGGGCCAAAGCTACTGTGGTAACGCACCTGGAGGAGGTGAAATACGAGATCGAATCACTTGACAAGACCACCTATAGCATTCATAAAATATTCACCGTGGTAAACGCGGAAGGTAAAGATGCTTTATTCTTCAATGAATATTCTTCAAAATCTGTGTCCCTGGAGGATGCAGAAATAAGAGTGTTTGATGGCAATGGAAAACAAACAGACCGGTACAGGAAAAAGGATATGACAACGGTAGCTACCGGGGAAGGGCTTATTGAAGATGGGAATGTAACTTATTACCGGATCACTCCGCCCTCCTATCCTGTCACTGTTGAATTGAATTATGTACTAAAGATCAAAAGCACATTAAATGTGCCGGATTATCGTTTTATTCATCCTAAAGAAAGCATATTGTCGTCAACCTACACGGCGAAGGTGCCGGTGGAAATGAATTTGAAATATAAACCGGTCAACACAACCATTCAACCAATAATCACAGAAGAAGGCAAGTTTAAATTATACAAATGGGCAGTCAAAGACCTTGCCCCGCTGGAATATGAAGAAGGCGCTGTTTCGCCCCGCAGCCGTTATCCGCATATTGCATTATCGGTTGACCAATTCTCGCACTACGGTTACAAAGGTGATTTTTCTTCCTGGAAAAACTTTGGGGTATGGATAAACAATCTTTATACAGGGCTTGATGAACTCCCTGCCGACCGGCAGCAGTTTTTTGTTAACCTGGTAAAAGATGTACCCGACCAAAAAGAAAAGATCAGGAAGATTTATAAATACATGCAGCAGAATTTCCGGTATGTAAGTATTCAACTGGGGATTGGCGGATACAGACCTTTCTCCGCAACATTCACTGATCAGAAAAAATATGGGGATTGCAAGGCATTGAGCAATTATATGAAAGCCGCTTTAAAAACAGTCGGCATCCAAAGCCATGTAGCCATCATCAATGCTGAATTTAACCAGGAACCGGTTGACCCTGATTTTCCTTCCAATAATTTCAACCATGTTATCCTTTGCGTACCTGGTCAAAAAGATTCTACCTGGCTTGAATGCACCAGCAACACCGCAGAATTCGGGGTATTAGGGAATTTTACAGAAAACCGGAACGCACTTCTAATCACAGAAAACGGAGGAGTGCTGGTACCAACTCCCAAAAGTCATGCTTCAAGCAATGTATTCACAACACGTACTACGGTTTCCCTTTCTGATGATTTGTCTGGCATCAGCGAAACCCTCATTCAGGCAAGTGGAGAATACAAAGAGACTTTGGATAATATTCTGAAAGAAAAAAAGGACCGTCAAAAAGAAGCGATCGTTTTCTATTGGGGATTTAAGCAACCCGATGAATTTATACTTACCAAAGAAGGAGAAACAGCTACTTTGAAAATGGCTTTTTCTAAAATACCAGAGTTCAATGCGGGTGATAAACTCTTTATTAATCCCCGGATGAATAAGCTATGGTCATCAAGACTGCCTAAATCGGAAAACAGGAAACTGGATTATTATTTCCGTTATCCATTCGAGGTGCGTGACACAACGATCTATAAATTGCCTGCCGGTTCAAAACCAGACGTACTGCTAAAAGAAAAAGAACTGAAATGTGATTACGCCAGCTTTAATTCCAAAGCGTGGTATAATGAGCAGGAGAACGCTGTGTATGTGGCAACCGCTCTTATTCTTGAGCAATACAAAATACCGGCTTCGGATTATGCCGCTGTCAAAAAATTCTTTGATGATATTACACAGGAAGACGCACAGAAACTGGTAGTAAAGAAAGGAGAAGCCCCAAAGAAAGCATTTTAAGCAATAAACAAAGGGCTTACTTAAACGTAAGCCCTTTGTTTATCATATTCTCCTAATGTGTTCCCATACCTGGTTTATTAACAACTGCTTCAGCAGCTTGCGCTTTTTGTCTGGATTTCCTGCGTCCGCGGAAGAATAGATAAAGGTTGAAGAACAGCATAATTCCAAGATAGATACTGAATCCCCCGATTTTACTGCTGAGTGCTTCAAGCAGGTCACGGCTATCCGGTACATTATAAGTGATCTCCATGATCACCAGGGCAAACCCAAGATTGAGCAGGTAAAAGCCTGTTTCAAACAACCGGTTAGTGGAAAGCGCTATTTCAGTGCGGCCGCTAAAAATATCCAGCATAAATATTTTACTGTTTTTAAACAATACATGGGCCACATACCAGGTGAGCACAATCACTATAGGCAGGTAAATGAGATAGGCGGTAAAGTTCAAAGAGGAGTTCATATTGTTAGTTTTTATAGTGAGAGAAATGTTTCCGTTTTTGGCTGAAATGCAGGATCACTCCCATATTCATAAAATGAATCACAGCAAGTATGAGCATGATCCTTCCGGTCATATAAGCAATACTGGTAAATACTTCTGTCCAGTTGCTTAGCGTTTCCCAGGATTGGATCATCCAGGCAGCATAACCCAGGTTGAGCAGGTAATAGCCGGTCAGCAACAGCTTATTGATCGAGTCGGTGATCCGTTCATCTCCGTGCAGCAGCGCCAGGATATATGCTCTGCCATTCCGGTAAAAGACCAATCCCACATGAACAGTAATACAATACGTAATAAAGAGGTAAAGCAGGTAGGCGATCGTATTCATACAGGAAGATTTAGTGTATTGATCAGTATCGCAGGACAAAGATAACAGTAGTTTTCATATTTTCAGTATTTTCTGAAAACAAATTTCAATCAAAAGGATTGACCAATTAAAGCCTTCGCTGAACAGGAAAAAAATCAGAAGAAATTGATGCCGGCATTCCAGCTAAACCATCCAGTTACCTTATCCGAGATAGTAAAGTGCTTGTAGCCGCCTGGAGGGCCGGGGAAATGATATCCTTTAAACCCGGTTTTCTGATCAGACATATATACTGACACAGCGGGGCCTGCAAAGATGGAGATGAATTTGCCGAGTTTAATATTCAGGTTGAGATGAAGACGGTTAAGAATATTGGTATAATCCCAGGAACCCAGGTACAAATATTGCGAGTGCAATTCCGGATTGAATGTGACCGATTTTTTCTTATTTAATGGCATTTCTCTGCCAAGGCCATAACCAAAGGAGTATATCTTTTCGTCTGAATTGGACTGTATCGCTGCTTCCAGGATACTGTACAATTTTGAGTTGCCTGTTTTAAATGCCACATTCACATCCATCAGTTCATGCGTTGAGAAGCTGAGTTTATGATATCCTTTTAATATAACATTGATCAGGCCGATGCTGTAACCATCCGAAGTGTCTGCTATATTGATCAAACCTATCTGGAGTCCTTTCAGCCTTTTGGAATAGTTAAGCACACCGGCGATCTGCGCCCCCCTGGTTTCCTTATTGCTTATATTGGCCACTCCTGCTATCTGTACACCACTTAGTTTTTTCCGGGCAAAATTGGCCACGCCTGCAGCCTGCACACCTTTTACACTATCGGCTACATGGTTGTATACACCGCCGACCTGGAAACCATTGAACCTTCCTTTTACAAAATTGCCTACACCAGCAGCCTGCATGGCTTTTACTGTATCCAATACTGTATTATTGATACCTGCTACCTGGATCCCTTTCATCTGCCCTCCTACTACGTTGAACCAGCCGGCAAACTGTGCATACTTCACATCCTTTTTATCGATATTGAACCAGCCGCCGATCTCAATTCCGTTGGTGCCGGCTGTATAACCTCCAAGTACATTTAATGAAAAATTATTGACTACCTGTCCGCTCATTTTTCCATGAGATCCCAGGCCCGGCACCAATGAGGCCTGGAAAGGCCTCGTGGTAAAGAATTTCTTCAGGTTGATGCTTTGTATCTTCTGCTTGGCAGAAAGCAGGAACCGCCCATCCCGGTCCTTTCTACCTGTGCAGAATCAGTGATGGCTGCCACAGGGGCAGTCACAATCGTATCTTTTTCTTTTACCTCCAGGGGCGGCACCGCCGCTTCAGCCACTTCATAATCTTCCGGGGTGATGATCGTTCTCTCCGCTTCATTTTCCAATGGCAGCATGGTAATGGTCAACTGCTGGCTATGCCGCGGTTCTATCACCACCGAAGTATCGGCATAAAATTCTTTGCTGAGGGTAAGTTCTGCAGTGCTTTTCCTGCCGCTTTTTAATTTGAGTTTAAAAAATCCCTCCTGGTTGGTAAGCGTAGCAGCAAGCAATCTCTTTTCATACACACTCGCCTCGCGGATGGCATGGCCGGTTTGTTCGTCATACACAAATCCACTTACAGAATACACTCTTTCTTCCTGCACAGCCCGGTTTGTTACCATCGTAAGCCGGATCGGGGCTTTACGGATAATAATGTAATTGCCGCTTTCTATGAATTCATAACCGGAACTGAAAATTTGTTCCAACACTTCCTTCAGTGTCTTATTATTTGTGTTGATGCTGATGATACTGTCTTTCTTAACAATACTGGAACTGTAAGAAAAATAAAAATTTCCTTTATTGCTCAGTATCTCCAGCACTTTGTCAAGCCGTTGCCGGTTTACCTCAAGCGGTATATTCCTGTATAAAAAATTTTGTGCAGTAACGTCAACAGTGCTGAACAAAACAATAAGGAGGAGGCCTGGCAGCAAAAACTTTTTCATTTCGGGAAACTGTATTATTCAATGATCACCTGGCCGGCGGTCTTGTTTATTTTTACACCCAGGGTAAGGCTGATCAGTTCCAGCACCCTGTTGAGTGATTCATTATAAAGAGATATATTGATACGAAGATCGCGCAGTTCGGGGCGGCCGATCACGATATTTGATTTATACGCTTCATTCAACACTTCCACGAGTTTCCAGAGAGGTGTATCATTACAAACAAATTCTTTGGTGCGGTAATAGTTATATAATTTATCCGTTACAGGCTCCTTGTCCAAGCTATCGGTTGGAGTAACAGCTATTTGCTCATTGGCATGCAGCTCCACTGTTTTGCCTTTATGTGTTACGCGTACAATACCGGTTTCCACAATAACAGCTGTAAGGCCATTTTCGCTGCGCACGTTAAAGGAAGTGCCCACTACAGTGATCTCGACATCATTGACGGAAACGATAAATGGTTTTGTTTTATCAGGTGCAACATGAAAGAACGCTTCGCCCTTCAGTGTCACTTCCCGTTTGTTTCCGCGGAAGCGGGAAGGATAACCAAGGGAAGATGTTTTATTAAGTGTTACCACCGATCCATCAGGCAATGTATCATTTATCACTGTATTAGTGGCTTGCGCCAGCATTTGCTGAGCGGGCCTGTTATCATATATCCAGTAACCCAATACAGCCAGGCCGATAACCAATACTACAGAGGCTGCAATCTTCATCCAGCCAAAACCGGATCTGCGGATAAAAGGTTCCGGGTGGCTTTCGCAGGTGTTTCCCTGTTGTATGCGCTGACGGAATCTTTGCCAGGCTTTATTTTCGTCTACTGTGGAAACGGAAGCCAGTTGCAGGCTGGTATCCCATACTTTTTTTAATTCATCATAGTATGCCTGGTTATCTGCATTGGCAGTCAGCCATTGCTTCACCTGCTCTTTTTCAACAGGGCTGGCTTCACCAAGCAGGTACTTCACCAGGAGGTCATCATTAATATGGTAAAATTTTTCTTCCAGCTTAATAGTTTTAGATGTTCAGCAATAAAAACAGTACCGATAAAAATTCAACCAGCTTTTGCCGCAATAATTTTAAGGCCTTTCCCATTTGGTTCTCCACCGTTTTCACGGAAATATCCAGTTCATCAGCGATCTCGCGGTATTTCATATCAGCAAACCGGCTTAACTGGAAGATCAGTCTGCACTGTTCCGGTAATTCCTCCAGCGCTTTTTTATAGCGCGCTTCCAATTCCTTGCCCATCATTTTACCCTGGGCATGATCTGCCTGGTTCTTCATGCTGTGTGCCACATATAATTGGTGATTGGAGCGAACCTTTTGGTGCTTAAGATAATTGAGGCATTCATTGTGGATGGCCCGGTAGAGATAGGCTGCGATAGGACCGTTGAAAGAGAGATTTTCTGCCCGTTCCCAAAGCTTGAAAAAGACCTGCTGCACCATTTCTTCGGCTTCATCTTCATCTTTCAGAATAGTACAGGCATAAGCATGCAGGCTCTTAAAATATGTTTTAAAAACCTGTTCAAAAGCGGCTTCGTCCTTTTTAGCCAGTAACGTGTTGAGCGATTGATCGTCTATTTCCATCCTAACGGACCGGTATCCTGATTCCAAAATTAGTGCTGCGCCCAAAAGTAGTTTTTAAAAGAACAACTGAAGAACCGCTTACCCCTATTTACACATTAAATAATGGACAAAGAATGATTATTAAATTAAATTTTCGGAAACTCTTCTAATATACTGATAACCAGATTGAATACCAATAAGAAAGGAATGGCAGATCAGGTCGTAATGCAATCTTCCCGTCCTTCCCGCCTTACCGGTAAGTTTTTTACCGGTAAGGCGGGAAGGACGGGAAGGAGTCGTTTTTATAGTTCTTGTTTTATTTAGTGGGAGATTATTTGATCACACCGCAACCGATCCGTGTGCCTGCATTTCCGGTTGGCTGTGTTTTGAAATCATCCACGCCGCCATGTACGATCACGGCTTTGCCGAGAATATTTGTTGCAACAGGGCCGCCGAGTGTCCAGAGATCTGTTTCGAGGGTTAATTTTCCTTTGCCTTTGCTGTCGAGTTTTACGTTGCCGATGTCACCAAGATGGAAACTGCCCTGGCCCCATTTGCCATGCTCTGCATTGGTGGGGTTCCAGTGGCCATGCGCCATTTTACCTGTGTCGCCGCAATCGCCGTGTTCATGGAGGTGAACGGCCACGCTTTTATTGGCTTTAGCAGGAACGGTTATTTCCAGTTCCATTTTTACTTTGTTGTTTACCTTGTCAAACTTAACTGTACCGGAAACAGTGGTGTCAGAATAAGTGCCGCTTAATGCAGCTTCTGCATGATCGACAAGGGGTGCCGGAGTGGTATCGGGCATATTGGAATGATGCATTGTATCTGCTGATACGGCAACAGCGCCTGTATCATTTGTGTTATCGCCTTTACCTTCATTGTTGCAGGAGAAAAAAGGAGCAATGCCTATGGCCATGCCTACCAAAATAGCCATAGGCTTGAAAGAAGAATGTTTCATACGCGTTGATTTTTTGTTTGTATAGTTAAAGAGTTCAGGTCAGAAATTAAAGCCGGCCCTCAAACCCCAGAAAGCATTATTCATACCATCCTTTAACCATGCCTCATATTTTGACTGCACATCAAGTCCCAGCAAACGGATGCCGATGCCTGGTGAAAGAATAAAAGCCGAGCCGGATGCACCACCTGTGTAATTAGCTGCACCGCCTTCCATTTTCAAATATACGAACGGAGCGGGACGGAACTTCAATCCGGCACGGATCGGAAAAGCCTTCAATGTGGATGCATCATAATTTCCTTCCGGTGCATGAACTGTTTTGCCATTGAATTGCATATAACCCGCAGAGCCGGTAATGCCGATCTTGCCGGGAAGACGGATATCAGCAGAAAGGCCTGCGCCAAATCCTTGCTTGTGTGTCTCTTTAAAATCGCCTGCAGGCCAGCCGGTCTCTATATATGGACCAATGCCAAACCCCTTCAATTGAGCGGCAGCAGAAAAAGAGAACACAATAGCCACCAGCAACAGGGTTGCAAACAGATATCTCATAAATGAAATTTATGCAGAAAACATGACAAACTTCCTGCCACGAGACAAATGCCTGGCACTAATACGCTTCTGGTGTGAAGGTTTATGGAAATTTTAATACACTGTCACCGTTTTACGTTCTTTTCATAGGTTGCGATCCAATCTTTCACCGTCACTTTTTTCGCCAGTTCAGCAATCAGTTTATAGGGTATATGTTCTGGTTTTTTAAACCGTATACAGCTTTTACCCATGTCCATTTTAGCAGCACTATGCTGGGGATATTCTGCCGTAAACCATTTAAGCAATCCAGGGTTTGAATAGAGCCCCATGTGATACAGAACGATAAAGTTTTTTTGGGAAGCGATATTAATAAACGGCAGCGGCAAACTTGGATCACAATGATAACCGCCGGGATATAAAGAATGAGGCACTACGTAACCCAGCATACCATATGATATGGTTTCCTTAAATCCGTTGGGAATATTATTGACAATGGTATCACGCAGCTTATTCACTGCCTCTTTACGGTCTGCCGGCAATTCCTTTAAGTATTGCTCAGGAGTAGTGGCTTTTGACGTCATAAGAAATAAGTGTTATACCAGGTGTACTGTAGTATAAAAGTAGTAAACTTCCGACTTTATCAAAATACAGATTTAGAATACACTTAGTATACAAAGGTTTTCCCTTAATCCGCTTTAAAGCGGCAAGGTATTAACAGATCATCTTGCGAAGCAGGGGAATAAATTCCCTCTCATGCCCTTTTCAGGCCTAAAATATTGCTGAAAGGCATACTGGAATGAGATTTGCATAACTATTGCTACATGACACCTTCAATAATCCCCTGAAAACCGCACTAACCCTTTGTTATAACCTTAAACACCCTCCTTTCCTTACAGTCTTTTATTTTTCTACCATAACCTGTTAAACAAACTAATATGAAAAAAAACATCACGCTTTTATTCATTAGTATGTGCTTATCCTTTTGTTTATTGGCCCAGGAAACCACCAACAGTGTTTCCGGCGGCCTGGTTGGCGCTGCTAATTATTCAAGGTTTAAAATAACTGATCGCGGCAGCTTGCCGCTTGAATCAAAATGGAAATGGGGATACGCAGCAGGCGTATTTCTCAACTTCCCTTTAGGAAATGTTGTTTCCATAGAACCGCAGGCGCTCTATTCCGTTGTAGGCTCCAAAGCGGAATTGAGTGGTATTGAAAGTCTCGATCAGCAACTCGGTTATCTTTCAGTTCCACTTTTTGTAAAATTCCATCTTGGTGAATACGTTGCACTGGCTTTAGGCCCTCAATTCGATTTTAAATTATCAGCCAAAGACAAATTGACCGATGTAAGCAACAAAGATGATTTTAAAAGTACCAGTATCGCCGGCACAGGTGGTATTGAGTTCTTCCCTCGCGGAAGAGTAACTATTTATGGACGCTACATACATGGTCTTACAAAAATTGAGGAGCCGAGCACAACTGCTCCTTACCTCTATAACCAGGCTTTTCAGGCAGGTCTTAAGTTTAAACTTTTTGGTGGTAAAAAGAAAGTGACCCCGCCTCCACCCCCACCTCCGCCACCAGCACCTGTTGATTCAGACAATGACGGCATCGTTGATTCATTGGATAAATGCCCCAATCAGCCTGGCACTGCCAAATACAATGGCTGCCCCGTCCCTGATAGCGACGGTGATGGAATCAATGACGAAGAAGATAAATGTCCGAACCAGGCTGGCATTGCCCGCTATAATGGTTGCCCGATACCTGATAGCGATGGAGACGGAATCAATGATGACCTGGACAAATGTCCGCAGGAAGCAGGCGTGGCAAAATACAATGGCTGCCCTGTACCTGATAGTGATAAAGATGGCATACCTGATTCAGAAGACAGATGTCCCAGCATTGCAGGTGTTCCTGAAAACGGCGGATGCCCTGCCATTCCGGAGTTCAATGCAACGAACATACAGTTTGTAACTGGCAAGTCGGCTCTTACAGCAGCTTCCCTGCGCGAACTGACAGAGATCGT
>ERZ778017.2273-NODE-2273-length-15912-cov-3.615249_pt1 | contig 15912 bp, 14 predicted proteins | sample MGYA00375747_ERZ778017 | MGnify/ENA primary metagenome ERZ778017 (study PRJEB29350, sample SAMN05509838) | bioreactor metagenome | biome: bioreactor; material: wastewater | place: South Africa: University of Cape Town | collected 2014-03-17 ...
CAATGGCTTGCTGATAAGATTTCTTGAAAGATTCAATCTCTGATTTATCAAGCCCTTCCCCGGATTGGGCTGCATCAGCGAACTGCTTATATAAATCATCAATTAAAGGCTGTATCTGCCGAGCTGTGAAGCCACTGATAATCGCATCCTGAAGGACCTTCTCCATATCTCCGGCAAAGTCAGCAACCGACCTTTTCCCATCAGCAAATCCCTGGGCAATGCTTTGGGCGATATTACTCGCAGTTGTGCCTGTCAACGTCTCATTCAAAAGCTTCTGAAGTTCCTCAATTTCTTCAACCCAGCTATCAACCTCTTTACCGGATTCCAGAAAGCTATCGTATATTTTTTGAGCTGCGTCTGTTAATTGCCCGGACTTCGAAGCTTTGGATATCTCGTCCAGCGAAAGTTCCTTCAGAGACTTTAATATTTCGACTGTTTCGGTACCCCCCCATCCAAAAAGCCCCTTTTCCTTTGAATATACCCCGCTCACATAATCTTCTTGATACAGTTTCTTTAAGTTATCCCCCCAATCACCCATAGCGGCTTCTAATGCTTTATTTGCCGATTTTATCCTGTCCTCAATTGCTTCAATGGAATTTTTAGGGCTATCCTGTAAATCGGCAAGTACCTCTTTAATTCTTTGTGCTTCTTTCTCCAAAGCTTCAGGAAATAAGATATCACCAGATAATGACCGGCCCTCAAAGATCTTCTTTAGAAAGGAAGCATTATCATACACCCCCTGGCTAATACTAGCTTGCTCCGCCGCGCTTTTACGCATTGCGTTGATGATGTCAAGCTGCGATTTCAGGAACCCTTCGTATTTCTCAGGAGCCGCAAGCATGTCAAAATTGGCCTTTCTCATTTCGGCCGTGAACTTTTTAGCACCCAGCCAAAGGTCCAAGTAGAATTGCTTAACTTCTTCCCTCGATTTAGCTGCTTGCTCTTTAAGCCCTTTAAACATCCCAACAATTCCCGCAATACCGCCTAAAACTCCTGTTATTCCTCCTACTATATCCCCCGAGGCGAAACTGGCCACGCCCTTTCCTACATCAAATGCAGCTTTCCCTAATTTCAACAAATTATCGATGGAATCTCCAAGATCATCGCCAAATATAGTCCCTAAGGAATCCCCCCAATCTTCCAGCATTTTCAATGAAGCATCAAACGCCTCATTAAATTTGCCCAATGATTCAGAAATATCTTTCCCGCCTTTAATATCTTCAAGAAGCTCCTTAAATGAAGCTTTCATCAGAGAAAAAGGATCCCTGGCCGTAATCTCCTTTCTCAAATTCGACACAGCATCCTTAAACTCCTTTATCTGTTCAACGTTTAGTCCCTTAGCCAGCAGTTCACTATCAGAAGGTACCTTTGCAAAAAGATCTTTTAACGCAGCCGTTGATTGCATTTCAAAGTCAGAGAATAATTTAACCCACGCATCACTCTTTTTGAAGAGTTCAAATGTGAGCTCATTTATCTCTTTCTTTTCAGCTTCATTGATAGCATCAGAAGCAGCTTTATAATCAGCGCTTTTTTTGTCTAAGTACTTTTTATCCAAGCCAGACCGAAGGCTGGCATATTTTGCCTCTATTGCCAGTCGTTTAGATTCAGAAACATTGGCTTCCAATAAAAAGGCCTCGATTTCCTTTCTATGATCAACCTCCGCATCGTTTATCCGCTCCTGAATTTCACGTCTCTTTTGCTCGCCAGCTAAAGTATTTTCCGTCTTTGCCTTCTCCATTTCCGCATTCAGATAAACCAGATAATCATTCAGGCTCTTAGCGGTAGCTTTTTGCTTATCTGCTTCCTCCTTAAATAATTCAAGTGAAGACTTCCGGCCGGTAACCTGGTCATATAAACCGGATACAGCCGTTAAATTCTTTTGATCATCAACGGTGGGATTTTTAACATTCAGCAGCCGATCCTTTTCATTCTTCAAAAGTTCTTCAAACGTTTTACCGCCTTTAAGAAGATCAGCGAACTGTTTATCAGCAACATCTTTCCCTACAGTTTCAACCCAGCGCCAATAAAGCTCATATTGCTGCTTCTTGTATTCCAGTTCTTCATCAAATGACCGAACGGCTGTCTGCTTACGCAGCTCATCGGCTTTGTTTTGTGCTTCCAAAGCTTGTTTCCCCAGTTCTCGTATTTTAGCAGGGTCGGAAGCTTTCTCCATTGCTTCCTGGGCTTTTTTTGCAACATCTTCCCAATATTTTATCGACCCAAAAGGGGCAGGCTGTTCACCACTTTTTTTAGCCTTTGATTTAGATAACGATTCTTCCAGCTTTACCAGTGACTTATATTCTCCCGAGCCTCTTTCCGCCGCCTCCCTGATCTCTGTTACTTTCTTTTTCAGTGCATCAAGCTGGGAATCTGTAGTAGCCACTCCCTTTAATACTTGTAGCTCAGAAGCTTTAGACGCCTTTTCTAATTGATCGGCAAAGGAAGGTCCATTTTCTGTAGTCTTTTGAGCATCTTTAAGTTCAGCTATCTTCTTTTTTGTTTCATCAATTTGAACCTGGTATTCATATTGTTTTTCAATAGCACTCTTCACCCCTTGCCCGGCAGCCTCACCATACTGCTTAACTTCTGTTTCCAGACGTTTCAGTTTTGCTTCCAGAGAGCTGGCCGAGTTGCTACCGCCCGAAATCTCCGTAATGTTATTTTCAATTTCCTTGCGTACAGAAGTGGCGTCATCCAGGAATTTCTTATAGAACTTATTTCTTTGCTCTGCAGATTCGGCATCAGAATCTAAAAATAATCCCAGAACACCGCCGCGTTTGAACTTGTCAATCAGGCCGACACCTTCAGTTCCTTGCTTTACACTTTCTTCGTATTTCTTTCTTGCCTTTTCTTCCTGCTCTAAAGCCTTCGTATATGCGCTCTGATTTGCCTGAATAGCAATCTGTTGTTTAAGCTTTTCAATATAATCATCAACAGCGCCGGTAAGATTTCTTGTTTGTGCCTCCTGATAAGTCAACCCCTTTACAATGTCAGGCGATATACTTTTGAGCTCATTATACGCTTTGAGGCGAAGCTGCTCCGAGGCGGTTTGATCTTGCAGAATGGAAGTATAGCTTCTAATTAATGCTTCGTTCTTCGCAATGCTTTCTCCATTTTCATCTTGCGCGTCATTTAGCAGTTCGACAGAAGATTTTATTTCGACTGTAGCATCTCTAAGAATATACATCGCCCCTGCTAACGCTGCTACACCTGCTAATGCAAGCACATACGGATTAACTGCCATAACAGCGTTTAAAGCTGCTTGCGCTTTTGTTTGAATGCCAATGGCAACCGCTTGAGCCTTAGTAGCAACCGTTACATTTCCTAATTCCCTGGCCATCTCAAAATAGAGGGTAGCGGTTTTACTTGATGCGACAATTCGTTCAGCAGCAACAACGGCCAAGGTAGCGGCTTTATAAGTTCCATAAGTAGCAACCAATACTTTCAGTATATCAAGGACCTTCTGATAATTTTCAACCAGATAACTACCCGCATTAATAGCACTTCCAATAAACCCTTCGTTGCTTTGTCCGATTTCATTGAACATCACATCGATAGCGTCTTTCAACCGCTCTAACTGGCCCGTGATTGACTTTGATTGCGCTTCCATAAGCCCACCGAAGATAGACCCGGATGCGGTCATATTTTTGAAAGCCTGTTCAACTTCTTTGAATCCGACCTTTCCTTCCGATACAAACGTGGAAACCTCGCTGGCATTTATTCCCATCACCTTTGCCAGCTCCTGGTATATCGGAATCCCACGACCGGCAAACTGACGGATATCCTGGGCATACGCCTTGCCCTGGGTACGCAGTGTACCATATAGATAAACGATATCATTTATAGGAGCCGAAACGCCGGCGGCCACGTCTCCCAGCATCCGCATTTCATCGGTTACGCTTTCAGCCGCTGAACCGTATGCAAGTAATTGCTTCGCTGCCGCTGCCGCATCTTTCAAGCCGAAGGGGGTTGTACCGGCAAATTCAACGATTTCGGACATCAGCTTGTCGGATTTCTCCTTGCTTCCCAGCATGGTACTAAAAGCAATCTCAAGCTGCTGAAACTCACCCCGGACCCGGACAATATCTCCAACTATCTGTTTTCCAAATTGGAATGACATATAGCCGGCCATTGCCTGAGTAGCCCGTGCAAAAAACTGATCTACGCTGGCTCCTTCTTTTTGTGCGGTACCGGAAACCCGCCGGATGTCGTTTTCCATCTGCCGGGTCATCTGTGTAAAATTTACGTTCCTTATAACCGCATCAAATGACAGCGGCCCGCCATGATTATTCATTGATTACCGATTGATCGAGTTAATGTAATTGGCAATGTCTTTTGCATTGCTTTTTTTCAGTTTCAGATTCTTTCCCCTCTTCTTCTCTTCCTCACCCTCGTCTTTGTATTCATACCTGGGAGCATCTATCATCATTCGCTGTACAATGTTCCACGCAATACCCCAAGTGAGGTATTCCCAGGTCCATCCGAAATGGGCGCAGATCGCTCCCCGGTGCCCGTATAAGGACTTTAAGCCTTTTTGTTTTGCTCTATCGGATTCGGCTTCGTCGTCCTCGTCCCCGACATTAATCTGATAGAGCTGGTAAAATCCCGGAAATTGCACATTTGATTTATGATCAATGCAAGCTGCAACATGGTTGACGGCGTTATACGCCACAAAAAATAACGGGTCATTATCCTGAAAAACAAACGGATCATCGTCTTATCATTTAAGACAGCTATTGCAACGACTTTCGCACATAGCTTCGCAGATTTCGCAGCAAGCCTTTTACTTTCTCCGAGTGGATCTGCAGATAACGCTTCTTCATCAAATTCCATTTTCAGGAAGATGCCGCTTAATATATCCAGGGTGCCGGCGTAAGGTTGTTTGATCCTGAACTCACGTTCCTTTTTCTTACTTAAATATCGTAACAGGCTTCTTTTAGGCGTTTTAAAGGAAACGCCCCGGTCTATCAGTATATCGATTTCGTTTTTTTCAGCCTCCAAGGCGTTAAATTCCTCTGTTTTATTTTCTTGCATAGATTCCTGTCTTTTAAGAAAAAAGGCCCCGATATAGGGGGCCTTTCGGGTTTAAGGGTTAACGGAGAAAGAAGGCATTATTCAGCGGCCAACGGCGTGGCTTGCATAGCGGTTAAACCGGCTTTTGTCGGCTTAAGCGGGGTAACCGATACGTCGATCAGGAAAATGCCTGTTTTCGAGAAAGTTCCATTTATCTTAGCAGTTATAGAACCTCTGGGAATGTCAATCTGCAGTCCCTCTTCCGGCGTAATCCGGAGCGACTTTTCAATGGTAGGTACCTTGTCAGGGGCATTCCATGTATCCACTTCATCGGGAGCTTCTCCGGTAGTTGTTTTTGTTCCGCCGAGTACAGCTACCAAAGTATCTACATCCGGATCCATGATCTGGAAGGCAAATGTTGTTTTTCCTTTCCGGCGTTTAACCACGATAGGATCATCTACCTCTTCTGCGTAGTGTTCGGTTTCTTCCGGGTCATCCTGCGTCATTGTACAGGAATCCTGATAAGTATATCCGAGGGTAGCTAAATCGGTACCCATTCCTCCATCCCCGGCGATGGCACCGACTTCAATTTTTGCAAGGCCAAGTGTTACTACTCCCATGTTCAAAAAGTTTAAGGTTATTAATTAGAGTTATGTTTACGGAATCTTATCCGCAGGTTATAAAAATGTTGATTTATCTCTTTCTCCTGATATACTGCCTGATCTTCCACGAAAAGCACGTAATCACTGCCGTAACGCTGTTTTAGAAAAGTGTAAGCGATATCAGCAATCGCCTTCATCCTTACCGTATTCGGCTGGTACTGCCTTTTACTTTCAGTACTCAACGAAACATCCGAAACATGCACATTTACATTCACAATACATGTCTGAACCGAATCACCTGTAACGGGAAGGACATTGATAACAATATCTTCCTTATCCGAATCATCCGGCCTGTTCAACTTATAAATGCCGCCGTTGATGGCCGTTTTTACCGGCGAAGTGGCCAAGGTTGAATAAACCAGGTCTAATATGTCGAATAATGTTATCATGCAGCCATACGATTTATGCAGCCTCGATTTGCCGTTTTATTATAGGTAACCTGGTTTCTGCGAACTGTTCAGCGGAAGTAAGAACATTCTTCCCTTTCGCCTCTACGGCGGCTGCATACTCCATTCCTGCAACAACAATTAAAGCATATCCAGAGCCGTATTGAGCGATCAGACTACGAGCGAAATCAGCGCCGACCTTCAGGCCGTCCTTTCCCGTTGAATTTGATGCCGTCGGTTTAGCCGTCCTGGTAAAATTTGCTCCTATCTCCCGGCCATCTTTTAAGACTACATAACCAATAGAATTCCGAAGGTTACCCGTTTGGTCCATAAAGTCAGCGTGCTGGCGGGCATGGTTAACGCATTGTTCGCCCAGCAAGAATAATCCTGCAATGATTGCCTTTTCAATCTCGGCTCCCACGTTCTGGAAATGCTTCCTGAGCATCGATGCGTTATAATTGCTTTTTAAACCCATATCCGTGTATGTAGTTGGTCAAAAGAAATTCGTTTTACGATACCGTCCAGCCTCACCACGCCCCCGGAATCTTTCACTCGGACACTATCCCTGTTTTTAACAGAAACAGATCCTTTGGGCAAAAAAACAAGCGATTGGTAAACAAACGCCTGGCCATCTTCCCCATTAACCGTTTCGCCTTTCCCGTTTGGCTGTTCCCGGCATGTTGAAACAATCTCCCATTCGCCTGAAGGTGTAACCCAATCCCCGTTCCCGTCCTGATAAGACTGCCCGGCGTTGAATACTTCAAGTGTATGAGGGTACTGTTTCATTTTGAAAGCAAATCACAACCAACACTACCATCTGTCGGAAGCATCACGGATGACGGGTTTAGGGTTAAAGGGATCGTCCAGACCGTACCGGTTGTAAATCCCGGAAGCTATCTTAACAAGCTGATCTTTTCCGGAAATCGAAATTGACATATCGCCCTCCGAAATGTTTGCGGCTGTAACGAGGGAAACAATCGCATCAGCAGTTGCAAGATCAAACTCCCGGGACTTTCCAGGGTACGGATCCTGGGAAGCAATACCGTTATCAAGTAGGGCCTTAATAGCGGTATTATCTTCGATCGGGTAAATAATTGCAGCCATTACGGCTTCCAGGTTCGTCATCAGGAAAAAGAAAATGAGGGCGGCTGTTATACCGCCCGATTATTTAAAGGGTCCAGGTGGTACCTTTGGTATTCAGCAGATAGGAACGACCTGCAGATGACCATACCGGGAAGGCATTCGCCATACCATGAGTATGTTCTGCAACGGGATTCTCCTCACTGAATTTCTTGATCAGGACGTGCCCGCGCCTGGTTTTAGTAGCAGCGGAATCCTTTACGATCTCATCAGCCAGCGGCGCATGGAAAGTGTTACCTACGACCAGCGACTGCACAAAGGTTACTACGCCATCCTCCCACGGTTCAACTGCTTCACGATCTCCGTTTGCCTTTTCCAGCTCGATTACAGAATCTATAATCCTGATTTCCGGCAGGCGTTCGCCACGGAGTGCCTGGTTAACGGTTTCAAGGGTCGGCATGGTTTCAAGGCCGGTAGCCTTTACAAACCAGGAAGCACAGAATTTAATCACCTGCTCCGTTGCCTTGAACCGGTCAAAGGTGTCAGGATTCATAAACATGAAGCCAACACCACCTTTCCTTTTTGCCAATTTAACGATAGCTTTAATATCGTCAATGGGCTTTGCATTTGCAGTGTCGGACCATGCGGCTGTGGCGCCACGCTTATTAGCAGTAGGCACAAGAAAATCAACAGCAGTTTCAGTTACAATACCGTTATTGTTGCTGCTGTTCAAGGTAATCTTACCGGTTGAAAGCGCACGAAGGGCCAGCCATTCCAGACGAGCGTTCACGCCGTCAAAGCAAAATTCCACATCTCCATACACGAATTCAACCAGAGCCCGCTGCCCTTCTTCCGTATTGGCATAATGCAGAAGTTGCTGGTATTCGTTCAGGTCGGATTCTTCCTTCACCCGGGAAATCAGGATTTTGGGAATATCGCCGCTCAAACGCTCAACGACCTGACGGGATTTTTTAGGAGCGGAAGAGTTGAAAGAAACAACATCTGCCGCAATCGGGATACCCTTATCTGCCTGGAGCGTTTTCCAAGTCAAGGTAGGGGAAAATTTCAGAGGCATGAGCGACGGAAAGTAAAAGGCATTGAGAGTAAGGGTATTCAATACCGCTTTCATGTCTTTTTCGCTTACACCCTGTAAAAGGGACTTTTTCATTCCTTATGGTTTAAGGGTTAAATACATTGATTGAAGGGCATTTGGTTATACAAACCGGATGAGCGGTTGTACTTTGGCTTTGACAGTTGCTCCTATCGGGTCGATAACAGCTTCACGAACGGAGCCACGCACAACGCAGTCCACCAGATGATTCTGGCTTTCTACCACATCGTAAGTAGTTCCGATTAAACCGGCCGGCTGATACTTCAGAACGGAAATATCTGTGGCCGCAACCGCAGAAGCCTCCATCAGCACCGAACCGGATGCTACCGTAAGAGCTATGCCCAATGTAGTACCTACCGTAAACTGATCGTAATCCGCATTACTGGTATCAATTGCTGTGATGGCATAAGCCTTTCCCGATTCCTTTGCGGTTATTACATTACCGACCTTAAAATTGTGCCCTTTAAGCACACGGTAAGCGGTAGCATCGTCCGCAGCATCGGCCTGCAATTTGGCAACCTTCACTACATGATAAAGGCCGTTCTCATCTTTACCGACCGGAGTACCAGCCTTCACAACCTTCTGAACCAGGTCAGAAGATGCTACGGTTACACCCCCCGGAATATCTTCCAGTTTCGTATCGAAAACCACCGGCAGGCGGCTTTCTGTTTGCTTTAAATTTTGCATGTTTAAAAAAAGAGTTTTAGGGGTAATTCATTACAATTTTTTACCTCCGAAGTCGCTTGCCTTTTCAGCAGTTTTCGAAGCTACAAACCCGGCAACAGCGGATGAAACGCCGTCTTTGTTTGTACCGCCCAGCACGGGCGGGGGCACATTCGATAATCCCTGATTAGAAAGCTCCTGCTGATGTTCGCCCCAACTTTCCTCTAACCCTCCTGCGAAGGCTTCCAGTTCAGCATCATCCTTAAAAGTTCTACCCGAAATGGCATGCTTATAAAAAGATGCCGGGATGTTCTTTTCCTTCATGATGCCTGAAATCCTTTCCGCTTGAGTTTTAGCGGTATTCTGAGCTTTGTAAGATGCGAGCTGTTCGGCCATCTGCTTATTGGATTCAATTAATCCTTTAGCCCATTCCGGAACTTCTGCATCGTTCTTTTTGGATGATTTTTTTGAAGGCTTCACCGGCGGCTCCGTGTCGTCCTCATCTTCATCCTCATCATTCCCCTGAGATTCAATATGCTTTTTTACGGCTTCGTTTGCCCTTCTGTCGCCTTCTTTCTGAACAAAGTCAGCCATTTCGGCAACAAGTTCACCCGCGCCATCAACCGCATCCTGAACCTTATCTTCTTCTGTAACAGTTTTGCTCAATACCTTTGCAACCCTCTCAAGAAGCTTTGCCTGCATTCCAGGGAATTTGGCCCGCAGGGCAGATAAAATCTGTTTGTACATAAAAACGAAACGTTTTAATTGAGTGTATGGAATACAAAAATAGTATCAAAAAGACACTATTATATACACACTTAATTTTAATCAGGAAAGATTTCCCCAATTAAACTACTTTTTGTTGAAACTCAATAAGAAATAAATATCGGCCTGTGGAAAACTTAATAAGTCGGTACCTTAAATGGCAGACATTATCCATTCTTTGTGCTTATTATCAACCGTTCATTTGTAAAACGAAAAGATTCGTTTTGAAGTTCATGCACATACTGAAGCATTACTTCATGGGTAATAGAATCCTTTTTACGAAGGTCCCGTACCCTTAAATAAAAGATACCATTTAGATCGAAATCCTTGGTTATAATAATATCAAAATCCTTCAACCTTTTCGTAAATGTGTCAATAGGCACCCTTCCATCACCTTCAAAAGCATCCATCCGCCGTTCAAAGAAAAAGTCGAGCTTTTTAAGCAATTGGGGGTCAATAGGAACAGGATATAAATCCTCATCGTCCGCTAACTCTTGATGCGTGTCTAAAAATTCGCTACCCAATACAATTCGATCGGCTGACAAACCTATAACCTCCCATAATATAGCAGCTTTCGCTGGGCCATTAAGAACGATGTTTCCAATTTGAAGCTCAGTTCTTTTTATCATAACTTAAAGTTACAATAATTTATCTTTGCTATAAAAAATGTCCGGAAAAGAACTATTTGAAAAGTACAGCAAAGCTGTTGCCGGTACACCCGGCTATGAATATAAATCAATCCTTTTCACTGCTCTTCTGATTGTGGGTGAAGATCAGCTTTATAAAACACTTGAAAAAGCTGAAAAGGAAGGAAAAAGGATAGAACTTACATATCCGATTCCAATTGAGGCGGGGCCTTCCGAACCGGATGGTATCATTTTAGTTTAAGCAATATATCATTGATCATTTTAACCATCTCTTTGTATAAATCAGGTGCGAATTTCTTAAAGACGGCATTTCCCTTAAACCTATTTGAAAAAGCATGAGCAATAAATTCAGCTTCAGGCCTACCGGGAATATTATAATACGACCTATCGTGCCCTTTACCATAACTACTATTTAAAGACATAATTGTGTCCAATAGAGATCCTGTTTGTTCCGCTCTATCAAAATTCCTTTCATCAGCAACTTTATACAAATAATTGCTTCCATTATCCGTTATTTTTTTAAAGAGCTCATCATTATTTTCTGAAAAAGATTTCCTGTACTTTTCCATCAACTCTTTAACATTTGACATCGATTTAATGTCATACTGCCAATCTAGGGCGTGTCCATACTCATGATAAACAACAGATTCTGAGTACCATTTACTATTTCTTCTCCTTGTATCGACCGGTAAGTTTACATAACCATCTTTGGGATGAAAGTATGCACCTTTTCCTGCCTTTGACTTTATTGGAACTGGTGCTTTCAGGTACCCAAATATCCCTTTGTTAATCTTGATATTCAGTTCCTTTTCATAGTCATTCAGTCCAGTCGGAACGTTCTTAACAATATGCGCGCCTGTAGGTACAGGATTCTTCGGCAGCTTTAAAGGCCCTTTCATAGCAGCTTCAACAAACCCTTTATTCTCTTCCATCCACCAGGGAAGCGACTTCCAGTTCTTCCGGATCCGGTCGGAGTTATCCCGAAGCCACTGTTTAAATCCTGCCGGCGTATCCGCTACTGCGTTTTTGCTGGGTACCGGCAGTCCTGATTCCCCGGTTAATATCCGGTCAAGGTAAGCATCCATCTCGCTATCTGGAATAAGAACTGACACCGTGTAGCATCGACAGTTCGGATGCCATCCGCGGAAGCGGAAGCTTTTCGGATACCGACCGGCCAGGGCTTCGCAAGTCGGGCAATGGTTCGGGTTATTAGACAATCTTACTTCAATACCTACCACAAAATCGAGCTGATCACGGCGAAGATTATCACTTTCCCGGTATACAGAATTTATTTCGGTCCGGGTTAATCGCATGGCATTTTTAGCGCTGGACCGGTAAACACCTTGCCCGGGATGGAAGCTTTTAGCAGCTTGCGAAAGCTTCAGATTGCCATGCTTATCGCGCACCCGTCGGAAAATCATATCCGGATATTTCAAAAGTCGAGTAACCTCCTGCCCTACCTTCGCAGCGCTCTTGCCTTCACCAATGCCGATATCAAGCGCCAATTCCATTTCGTTTTTGAACTGATCGGCGATATTCCATACCCGTTCAGATAATCCTAAACCATCCTTTTTGCGCCCCTGGAAGGCGGAAAGAGCGTTGAGATTTCGATCATTGAACCTCTTCAGGATCTCTTTAGATAACTTCCGCTTAGAGCGCCGGAAAACATACTTTACCAGGGCATCATTCTTTTCTGAAGCAGCCAGCCATTCAAGGCGCTGCTGTTCGCCAATTGCAACCGCTATATTATCAGATAGCTTTCGAAAAATATCTTCCGCGGCCTTCTTTAAAGCAGGCTTCAAGTCGAATGAAAACATCTTAGAAATGAGCTTGCCGCCGCCATAGTGCATAACAGCGAGCTTAACCAATTCAGCGGTTGCTTTGCCGAACTGCTTTTCAATTTTCCGAACGTAACCCTCAATGCGCTTCTGTAGGGCGGCGCTATAGCCATCTTCTTCAAAAGGCATATCAATATTTTAACCAGTTCCAGAGTTTTCTTTTCTTCAGGTATTCGAGATCATCTTCATTCGTATAGGCTTCACGCTCAAATGAAATCTGTCGATAAGCAGCATCTACAGACCGGTAAACAATCCAGCCCAACAAAAATTCGAGAAAATACCAGATAAAGAAGAAAATAATCAGCATTTCCTTTTGCTGATATAAGTGGATGCGCTCATGATTCAAAAAACTTCCCGTTACATCTTCCGGCGCTATTTCCGGGCGGATAAAAACGAAAGGATATATTGTCATGCCGGCAACGCTACGGGGCATAATAAGCCCGGAAATACGGTTTTTAACTATTATCATGGTTTAAGGGTTTACGAGTTATTCGGTGGGTTCAAATATGTCAACATTCCGTTCTGCTTCCTGCTGTTTTTCCAGCTCCGCAAATTCAGAATCAGGATCAGCCACAAGGCCGGACATGCGTACTGCTGTTTTTTGTGAAACAACGGGCTTATTACCGGTGGCCGTCATAAGCATATCTATGTTCCCCGCTTCGTCATCTATCATGAACGGGGTGATCTCCGGCTCAATCTCTAATTCCTCAAAGGCGGTAGCCAGTTTTTTATTCATTTTCGCCAGGTACGTCTTTATGATGCTGATACGTCTTTCCAGGTATTCGTCGAATATTTCCCGTTTGTCAATGACCTTCAAATGAGCATCCATGAACATTAATCTTAGGGCGATTCCGGAAAGAGCTCCCAATCCTTTTATAGTTTCAAATGAGATGTCGGGTGTCTGTGTAAGTGAATGGATAAGCTTCAGCAGGTTTTCAATCTCCATTCGAACCGATTCCGGAGCATGATCCCAGGAAAGATATTTTGCTTCTCCTTTCTCTCCATCAATTTCGATAATACCACCGCTTTCACCCTTCTGGGCAAAGCCTATCACCCGGCCACGAACGGCCATCTTCGGTGAGCCGTGATAATCATTTGTGTCGCCATGGTTTGAAAGAATTGTTTCCAGCCTCTCAATCATGCCCTGAACATCTTCGAACTCTGTCGCCTCTTGGTACCCGTACACAATTGGAATTTTTCCCAGGTCGTGCTGGCTTACAGATACCTGTTCCCACGTCATTTCACCTTTGCGCCATTTAATTACAGCGTTTTCGGTATATGTTTCAAAAAACAAAACATCTTTTCCGTTTTCAGAAACGGAATATTCCCGGGAGAAGGCTATCAGGTCGCCATGTTCGTCAAAAAGTGGATACAGGGCATCTCCATATTTCGGAGAAAACATCGCTACCCGCAATTTATGCTGCGCCTGAAATCCATAGTCCTTATTTGGCTTTTCAATTGCGTACCAATATTCTGCCGCTTCCTTGTAAGCAAATATGCTACGTGCTAGTTTTCTGTCAAAACTTGACATCTTATTTTTTCGGATGGTTTTACCTATTGCCCGATGGGCAGTTTTTTCATCCTCATTGGACGGGGTTGCGTTGTATTTCACCGGTATTCCAAAAATGAAAGATGCCGCTACCCGCACAATCTTTTTTTGTAAGGCAAGTGCTACACGAACAACATTAACAATCTTTGTCATTGTTCCGCCACCTCCCACATTTTGATGATTCGGGTTATCGTTAGCCGGCAAATCAACCTTTACGCTTTTGTTTGGCCTTTCTCCAGGGTCCATTACTTTATGGCCGGCAACCTCGTAGTCCTTTTTAATTTCCGCAGCGTTCGGCGGCTCTGTCGGCCGTTTCTTTAAAGCTTCGATTGCCTTATCGGCTTCAAGCGTTAAAATTTCTTCGATAGTAAGCATCTTTCAGGTGTTTATAAGAGTTAAAAAATTATCCAAAATAATCAGCGGCTTTGGCGGCGTTACTTTTATCATTGGCTCCATTAGGAAAATGATAACTAACTGCATAGCCTATCAAATCAGCATATTCGTCGTGCGGTTTTGTAGGGAAGCCGCAAACCTCCTCAACGAACTCTTCATTCCAGCCTCCTTCCACCAGCACAACCCGGCCAGCTTCTACCGTAGGGCTGGCAGCCGTCAATCGAACCTCCTTACTATCAGTGGGGGAAGGTGTTTCCGTAACATTAATTTCGTCTGAAGATTTTTTTAAGTACTGCACAATGCTTTTTCCTGAAGCTTTTGGCTCAATCCGCAGACTACTTGTATTTGTATATCCCTGGGACCGGACGTAGGTAGGAACGAAACGCACCAGCTCCGGGAATTCCAATAGAACCTTATGCGCATGGGTTATATAAAGCAACGGCCCCACTTTGCAGGTCGCAATAAATCCACTTGGATCATTTTGCTCTTCCTCTGTATAGCCAGTATCTCCAAAGAAGATAATAGGCTCACTCGTCCGAAGCCTGATAAAGTCAGGATAAGTGATTGTTTTAAACCAATCCTTTTTGATGATATTACCTCCGGCAGCAGACGGGCTTTGTTCGTATTGATTTGCATACCCACGGGAACCAAGGTCAATTTTCGCTTCAGTCAGCACATCCCGGGAGAGCCTTACGGGGTCAAGCAAGCCATTTACATACTTTTCCCGAACCTCAATGGGTCGAACCCTGTCTGATAATTCAGCCGGCAGACAAATGTGCCTGATACCGTCTTCCTTCTTTTTAATCAAGTAGCCCGTTACATCCTCATCATGTAGGCGCTGCATGATGGTAATAGTGATGGTATTTTTTTTATCTACCTTCCTGGAAGAGAGCGTTTTGGTATGCTCATTAGATGTCTTTCGTTCTACATCTGATGCAGCTTGCGCTGGATTCAGAGGGTCGTCGTTTAAAATCAAATGGGCATGCTTACCGGTAATAGTTCCCCCCGTTGAAGCGGCAATTCGGGAGCCGGTTTTAGTGTTCTCGTATGCTTTTTTTTGCCCCTTATCTTTCCTTATTTCGACCTCTGGGAATAGCCGTTTGTATTTGTCTGAAATGATTATATCCCTACTCTTTATGGCATGCTCAATCGACAAATCAGCCGAATAAGAGTTAGATATTATGCGAACCGTAGGGTCCTGCGTCCAGAGCCACGCCGGGAACATGATTGTTACGATGGTTGACTTCGTTGTTCCAGGTGGGATGTTTATAATTAAATCATAAGGCTTTTTCTTCCTCCCAATTATGTAGGGAGCCAACTTCTGCAATTCATCGCAAAGGAAAGGAATGTGCCAGTTATAAACAGGATCCTCCTTAATCACTATAGACCAAAAAGATTGCACAAACTCGAAAAAGGAGGCTTTACAAGCTTCCCTTTCGATTGCGTCAATAAGCTTTTGCGGTATTTTAACCTTGCTGTTCACTCGCTCTTGACAGCTTTAAAAGTTCCTTCTTTACTTCGTCCGGAATATTGGACAGGTCGTAGTTTATATTTTCTTCGGTTTCAACTTTATGCCGCTCCGGCGCATTTAGCCCGGTCAGTTTAATACGTTGCTCTCTGATCTTTGTGAGTTCAGCCATATACCTGGCATCACCATAAGAAACAATCTGCTGGTCAACGTTTTCCAGTTCGGTCGTGGTGATGGCAGTTTTATCGATGACGCCATCTTTATGTACACCGGTACCGGCCTGTCCTTTCTGCTTTCGGATCTTCTTTTCATAGTGCACTTTGGATTCCACCCAGGA
>ERZ778017.2274-NODE-2274-length-15900-cov-5.510887_pt1 | contig 15900 bp, 16 predicted proteins | sample MGYA00375747_ERZ778017 | MGnify/ENA primary metagenome ERZ778017 (study PRJEB29350, sample SAMN05509838) | bioreactor metagenome | biome: bioreactor; material: wastewater | place: South Africa: University of Cape Town | collected 2014-03-17 ...
CCGCCGCATCCCCCAGCGTCAAATTCACATGAATTTCGCGAGTGCACACCAAATTTCCGGCAGAATGACGTGCATTCGGCCACTTCATGTGAATTTGACGCGAGAGGGGCAGGGCGAACCCGGCGGTGGTCAGGGAGCGACGCCCGCCATCTTCAGCGCGATGTCGACGAGCTTGACCCGTGGCAGCGTGCCGACATCATGCAACGCGAACCATCCCGCCCGGTCGGTCGACCCGTCCACTTCGTTGCGCAGCTTTCCGCCGGTGATCTCCGCCCGGTAGACGATGCGCAGCGTGTGCAGCGGCTCGTTCGTCTCGCGCGTCACCCGACGCCCCGACGGGATCACCCGGGAGTGGATGCCGAGCAGCTCGCCGATCCGCGCGCGATAGCCCGTCTCCTCCCGGATCTCCCGGCGGACGGCATCCACGGGATCTTCGCCGTCTTCCAGGCCCCCTCCGGGCATCGTCCACGCAGGGCGACGACCTTGGATCCAGTGCGAGAGCAGCACGTGGTCGCCGTCGTCGACGATGACCGCGTAGGCGGCAACCCGCATCTCCATGCCTCCACGATAGAGCCGCGGCGCCCTGCCCCAGCGAACGCACGACGTGATTAGAGTGCAGATGACGGAGAGGACGACATGCAACGGCGGGAGAGGCATCGTCATGCGCTGCATCCACGGCCGCACGAGGCCGTCGACGCACCGACGGAGAGCACGGCCGATGCGATTTCGGCTCCGGCGCGCTCGGGCACCGGACGATGGGCCGTGGGATGCTGGCTGTTCGTCCTCGTCGCGATCGGCACGGTGCAGATCGTGCGTCTGCAATGGTTCGACGCCACGATCTTCTTCGCCGTTGCCGTGGCCATCGCGTCGATGGCGTTCCACCCGGTGCGGGTGCGCGCTGATGCGTCACGCACCGGCGGCCCACGCACCCTTCCCGTGCGGCGAGCGCCGCTGCTGCTGCGCTGGCTGGCCGCCGTCGCCACGCTGCTGGGCGCGACGCTGTGCCTGCTGCCCCGGCACAGCGTCGCGATGCAGATCGCTGTGGTCGCCGTCGGCGCGGGCGCCGTCGCCTTGGCCGCGTCGGGTCACGCCGTCATGCGCCCGGGACAGCCGACTGCGCTCACCCGCGGCATCCTGCGCCTCGCACTGGCCTGGGCCATCATCGTCATCCTCGGGTGCGTGTGGGAGCTCGTGCAGTTCATCCTCGGGCTCGTGCATCCGGATGCCACCTGGTTCGCGCTCAGCGACCTGCTCAACCCGGCGGTGGCCACCGTACCCGGACAGGTCGCGTTCATCGCCGTGTGGCTGGCCGGTGGCGTCTGGCTGCTGCGCCGGGGAGGCCGGCGATGATCGTCGTCAGCATCGGCGCGTTCCTCGCGTGCGCTGCCGCTCTCGCCGTCGCCGGATGGCTCATCGGCCGGCGGTATGCGGAGGCGTCGGTCACCGCGATGTTCGACCGGCTGCTGTCGGATCCACCGATCCGCATCGCGGTGATCGTCATCTGGTGGTGGCTGGGCTGGCACTTCCTGGCCGGCCAGACGCTGTGAGCGACCGGCGTGCCGCCGCCGACCTCACGAGCTGCGGAGATCTCACCGAACGAGGGGCATTCGGCGGGATTCGGCCCTCGGCTCGTGAGATCTCCTCGTCTCGCGCGCGGCGGAACCCGCGGCAGGAGCAGGCGATCACAATGGTGGAGCCTAGGGGATTCGAACCCCTGACCCCCTGCTTGCAAAGCAGGTGCTCTACCAACTGAGCTAAGGCCCCGAGACGTTCTGGGTGGGGGTACCAGGACTTGAACCTGGGACCTCTTCATTATCAGTGAAGCGCTCTAACCGCCTGAGCTATACCCCCATGCCGACGCGTACGTCAACCTCAACGAGATTACCCGAATCGCCGTGATTTTCCGAATCAGTTCGAGGTGAACCCGATGAGCAGTCCACCCGTGATCTTCACGGCGAGATTGTAGATTCCGGCGACCACCGCGCCCAGCACCGTGACCACCACGAGGTTGAGAATCGCGATGATCGCGGCCATCGCCATCACCTGAGGCAGCCCCACGATCGACGACAGCGAGATGCTGCCGTCCGAGATGCTCTTGAACAGCTCATCCACCCTGCCCAGCAGACCCGTGGCCGAGATGACCATGTAGATGAGGAAGAACGCGACGATCGTGACGACGGCGAGCACCACGGCCGCCAGGAACGACAGCTTCACGGCCGACCAGAAGTCGACGTAGACCAGCCGCAGGCGTACCTGCTTGGCGCTGGTCTTGTGCGTGGACTTCTTGGCGAGCTTGTCGGCTACCGTGCTCATGCGTCAGTACTCTCTTCGGGGGTCTGGGCGGATGCCTCGTCGGCACCGGCATCGGAGGCGTCGGCATCCGCGTCATCCTCTTCGCCCAGTCCGCGCTCGGAGTTCCGTGCGATGGCGATGATCCGATCATCGTCATCCGGACGGGCGAACACGACACCCATGGTGTCTCGACCCTTGGCAGGCACCTCGGCCACGGCAGAGCGTACCACCTTGCCGCTGGCAAGAACCACAAGGACCTCGTCGTCTTCGGCGGCGATGAGACCGCCCGCGAGCTCGCCCCGATCGTCGTTGAGCTTGGCCACCTTGATGCCCAGTCCACCACGTCCTTGCACGCGGTACTCGGTGACCGCCGTGCGCTTGGCATAGCCGCCGTCGGTGACCACGAAAACGTAGCCGTCGTCGGTGACGACCGAGGCCGACAGCAGGCAGTCGTCCCCGCGGAACGACATGCCCTTCACACCCTCCGTGGACCGGCCCATCGGACGCAGCGCCTCGTCTGTCGCCGAGAACCGCAGCGACATGCCGTGGCGGCTGATCAGCAGGATGTCATCGCCCTCGTTCACGCGCATGGCGCTGACCAGCTCATCATCCTCACGCAGCCGGATGGCGATGATGCCACCCTGGCGGTTTGTGTCGTATTCGCTCAGCCGCGTCTTCTTGACCAGTCCGCCACGGGTGGCCAGCACGAGGTACTCGGCCTCCTCGTAGTTGCGTAGGTCGAGGATCTGGGCGATCTCCTCCTCGGGCTGAAGCGCCAGCAGGTTCGCGACGTGCTGGCCCTTGGCATCGCGCCCCGCCTCCGGGACCTCATACGCCTTCGCGCGATAGACCCGGCCCTTGGTCGTGAAGAACAGCAGCCAGTGATGGGTCGTCGTGACGAAGAAGTGCTCGACGACGTCGTCGGCGCGCAGCTGCGCACCCTTCACGCCCTTGCCGCCGCGGTGCTGCGACCGGTAGTTGTCGCTGCGCGTGCGCTTGATGTAGCCGTCACGGGTGACCGTGACGACCATCTCCTCTTCGGGGATGAGGTCTTCGATCGACATGTCGCCGTCGAAGCCGGGCAGGATGTGCGTGCGGCGCTCGTCGCCGAACTTCGCGACGATCTCGGTCAGCTCGTCACGGATGATGCCGCGCTGGCGGGCCGGGTCGGCGAGGATCGCGTTGAAGTCGGCGATCTTCAGCTCGAGCTCGGCCGCCTCGTCGATGATCTTCTGACGTTCCAGGGCTGCCAGACGCCGCAGCTGCATCGCCAGGATCGCGTTGGCCTGGTCGTCATCGATGTCCAGCAGGTCTTTCAGGCCCGTGCGTGCGTCGTCGACGGTGGGCGAACGGCGGATGAGCGCGATCACGTCGTCGAGAGCATCGAGGGCCTTGAGGTAGCCGCGCAGGATGTGCATGCGCGCCTCGGCCTCGCGCAGCCGGTACTGCGTGCGGCGCACGATCACGTCGATCTGGTGCGTGAGCCAGTGGGTGATGAACCCGTCCAGCGGCAGGGTGCGCGGCACGCCGTCGACGATGGCGAGCATGTTCGCGCCGAAGTTCTCCTGCAACTGGGTGTGCTTGTACAGGTTGTTCAGCACGACCTTGGCCACGGCATCCCGTCGCAGCACGATCACGAGGCGCTGGCCGGTGCGGTCGCTGGACTCGTCACGGATGTCGGCGATGCCGGAGATCTTGCCGTCGCGGGCGAGGTCGCGGATCTTGACGGCAACGTTGTCGGGGTTGACCTGGTACGGCAGCTCGGTGACCACGAGGCAGGTGCGGCCCTGGATCTCCTCGACGCCCACCACCGCACGCATCGTGATCGAGCCACGGCCCGTGCGATATGCATCCAGGATGCCGCGAGTGCCGAGGATCTGCGCGGCGGTCGGGAAGTCGGGGCCGGGGATGCGACGCAGCAGCGCCTCCAGCAGCTCCTCCCGCGAGGCTTCGGGGTGCTCCAGCGCCCACAGCGCTCCGTCGGCGACCTCGCGCAGGTTGTGCGGCGGGATGTTCGTGGCCATGCCGACGGCGATGCCGACCGAGCCGTTGACCAGCAGGTTCGGGATGCGCGAGGGCAGGACGACCGGCTCCTGGGTCTGACCGTCGTAGTTGTCCTGGAAGTCGACGGTCTCTTCCTCGATGTCGCGAACCATCTCGAGCGCGAGCGGAGCCATCTTCGTCTCGGTGTACCGGGGGGCTGCAGCGCCCTGGTTGCCCGGCGAGCCGAAGTTGCCCTGGCCGAGGGCGAGCGGGTAGCGCAGCGACCACGGCTGCACGAGGCGCACGAGGGTGTCGTAGATGGCCGAGTCACCGTGCGGGTGGTACTGGCCCATCACCTCGCCGACCACGCGCGCGCACTTGGAGAACGACTTGTCGGGACGGTAGCCGCCGTCGTACATCGCGTAGATCACGCGACGGTGCACGGGCTTCAAGCCGTCGCGCACGTCGGGCAGCGCGCGCCCGACGATCACGCTCATCGCGTAGTCGAGATAGCTCCGCTGCATCTCGACCTGAAGATCGACCTGGTCGATCTTGCCGTGATTGTGCTCGGAAGCCTCGGTGGAACGTTCGTCGTCAGCCATGTGTGTTCGTTCTCTCTCGCTGTCGTTTCGTCTCGCTTCGCTCGCTCAACGACCGGGGACGTTCCGGTCGTTGAGCGAGGAGCGAAGCGACGAGACGAAACGCAAAGGCAGTGTCTAGATGTCGAGGAAGCGCACGTCCTTGGCGTTGCGCTGGATGAACGTGCGCCGCGATTCGACGTCCTCGCCCATCAGCACCGAGAAGATCTCGTCGGCCGACGCGGCATCGTCGATGGTGACCTGACGCAGCGTGCGCGTGGTCGGGTCCATCGTGGTCTCCCACAGCTCCTTCGGGTTCATCTCGCCCAGGCCCTTGTAGCGCTGGATCCCGTTGTCCTTCGGAATGCGCTTGCCGCCGGCCAGCCCGTCGGCCAGCAGCGCGTCGCGCTCCGGGTCGGAGTACACGTACTCGTGCGGCGCGTTCGACCACTTCAGCCGGTACAGCGGCGGCATCGCGAGATAGACGTAGCCGGCCTCGATGAGCCCGCGCATATAGCGGAACAGCAGCGTGAGCAGCAGCGTCGTGATGTGCTGTCCGTCGACGTCGGCATCCGCCATCAGCACGATCTTGTGATAGCGCGCCCTGCCCAGATCGAAGTCCTCGCCGATGCCGGTGCCGAACGCCTGGATCATCGCCTGGATCTCGTTGTTCGACAGGGCGCGATCGAGCCGGGCACGTTCGACGTTGAGGATCTTGCCGCGCAGCGCCAGGATCGCCTGCGTGTGCGGGTCACGGCCCTGCACGGCCGATCCACCGGCGGAGTCGCCCTCCACGAGGAAGATCTCGCTGATCGACGGATCCTTGCTCGTGCAGTCCTTCAGCTTGTCGGGCATGGACGCCGACTCGAACACGCTCTTGCGCCGCGCGGTCTCGCGCGCCTTGCGCGCGGCCATCCGCGCGGTCGAGGCGTCGATGGCCTTGCGCACGACGTTCTTGGCCGAGGTCGGATTGCGGTCGAACCAGTCGCCGAGGCGGTCGCCGACCACCTTCTGCACGAACGCCTTGGCCTCGGTGTTGCCGAGCTTCGTCTTGGTCTGCCCCTCGAACTGCGGCTCGGAGAGCTTGACCGAGATGACCGCGGTCAACCCCTCGCGCACGTCTTCGCCGGACAGGTTGTCGTCCTTGTCCTTGAGCAGGTTGTTGGCGCGGGCGTACTTGTTCACGAGCGTCGTGAGCGCCGCGCGGAAGCCCTCCTCGTGCGTGCCGCCCTCGTGCGTGTTGATGGTGTTCGCGAACGTGAACACGTTCTCCGTGTAGCTCGTGGTCCATTGCATCGCGACCTCGAGCGAGATCTTGCGGACGGTGTCCTCCGACTCGAAGTCGATGATCTCCTCGTGCACCTGCTCGGCCTTGCGCACCCGGTTCAGGTACTCCACGTAGTCGACGAGGCCGCGCTCGTAGAGGAAGGTGTCGTGCCGCTGGGCGATGACCTCCTGGCCGTCGACCTCCTCGACGGTGATGGCGTTCTCACGCTCGTCGTTCAGCGTGATGGTCAGACCCTTGTTCAGGAACGCCATCTGCTGGAAGCGCACCCGCAAGGTGTCGTAGTCGAAGTCGACGGTGTCGAAGATCGCCGGGTCGGGCCAGAACGTGATGAGCGTTCCCGTCTGCGTGCTCTCCTCGCCCTTGGCCAGCGGCGCCTGCGGCACACCTCCGTCGGTGAACGTCTGGCGCCAGACGTGTCCCTTGCGCTTGACCTCGACCTCGAATCGGGTCGACAGGGCGTTCACGACCGACGATCCCACGCCGTGCAGCCCGCCGGAGACCGCGTATCCGCCGCCGCCGAACTTGCCGCCCGCGTGCAGCACGGTCAGCACGACCTCGACCGTCGACTTCGTCGGGTCGGATGCGTGCGGATCGACGGGGATGCCGCGTCCGTTGTCGATGACACGGATGCCGCCGTCGGCCAGGATCGTCACCTGGATCAGATCGCAGTAGCCGGCCAGCGCCTCGTCCACCGAGTTGTCCACGATCTCCTGCACGAGGTGGTGCAGACCGCGTTCGCCTGTGGATCCGATGTACATGCCGGGGCGCTTGCGCACCGCCTCGAGCCCCTCGAGCACTTGGATCGCGTCGGCACCGTAGTCGGTCTTCGCGGGTGCGGGCTTCGCAGCCTGCGGCTGCGGCGCCCTGTCGTCTGCCTGCGCGGACTCGTTCTCCGGTGTATCTGACGTCATAGGAATCCCGCGCTCCAGTTGTGAATGAGATTGCCACAAGTCTATCAAGCAGGCCCTGTGAACGCGGCATGAACGGCCGTCTGACGCGAGAAAAGCGATCGTATGATCCGGGAATCGTCCTAGCCGTAGGTATCGCGCGGGCCGCGCCCTGGAACGGCTCTCGGACCCCATTTCCAGGAGGGGACGTCCGGACCGATGAATCGGATGCTGCTGACTCCGGCATCCGGAAACCTCTGCAGGGTCTGCGTGAGGATCTGCGCGCGCATCAGCTGGAGCTGTTTGGCCCACGCCGTCGAGTCGCACTGTACGGTGAGCATCCCCTCGGCGAGGGCGACGGGACGCGTGTGCTGGGCGGTGTCGGCACCGGCCACCTCCGCCCATCGCCGCACGAGATCCGCGCGAGCGAGCGGCTCGTCCCATCCCGAGTCGTGGGTGAGCGCATCGAGGACGTCGCCCACGCCCTTCGGATCGCGTCCCGACGTGAACGGTTGGTTCTCGTCGTCTGCACCGCGCCGGCGCCGGCGCCGTTTGGCCCGCGGCGACGGTTCGAGGCCGCGAAGGCGCAGGTACGTCGCGAGGGTCTCCGGGACCTCGTCGTTCTCAGCGGGCATCGCTGGACTCCTCGGCCGCGGCCGACGGGGAGGCCGCGCGCGCGACCGGATGCTCGGGGTCGACGATCGTGCCCGCTTCCACGCGCACGACGTGCGCATGCAGTGCGTCGGGGATGTCGGGTTCGACGGCCGCCGTGACCACGACCTGCTCGTAGCCGGCGACGAGGCTCGCCAGACGCTCCCTCCGATCGGCGTCGAGCTCGGCGAACACGTCGTCGAGGATCACGATCGGGTCGCCCAGCACCGATTCGGCGCGCAGCAGCTCCGCTGAGGCTAATCGCAGGCCGAGCGCCGCCGACCACGACTCGCCGTGCGAGGCGTATCCCTTCACCGGCAGGCCGCGAAGGCGCAGGACGAGATCGTCGCGGTGCGGCCCGACCAGCGTCAGGCCCCGGTCGAGCTCGGCGCCGCGGCGGGCGGCCAGGGTCGCGCGGAACTCGTCCGCAGTGACACCGGTGGTGCCGGCATCCGTCTCTTCGGTGCCCTCCTCCGGATCCGCGCCGCGGATGGAGAGCGTCCACCCGAGCTCGGGGTCGTGGTCGGCGCCGGCGATGGCCGCATATGCCCGGCTCAACGGCTGGGCGAGCTGCGCTGCCAGCGCGATGCGCGCATCGATCACCTCGGCGCCAAGCATCACGAGCTTGTCATCCCACACCTCGAGGGTGGACAGCTGGTCGCCGCGGATGCCGCGGGCCCGGGCGGACTTCAGCAGCGCGTTGCGCTGGCGCAGCACCCGATCGTAGTCGGCGAGCACGCCGGCCATCCGCGGGGTGCGCTGAACGAGCAGCTGGTCGACGAACCTGCGGCGGGCGGAAGGGTCGCCGCGCACGATCTGCAGATCCTCCGGCGCGAACAGGACGACCTGGGCGTAGCGCGGCAGCTCGGCCGGCCGCAGCGGCGAGCCGTTGACACGAGCCTTGTTGGAACCCTGCTTGTTGACCTGCACCTCGAGCACGACGCGACGGTCGCCGTGGGACAGGCGTGCACGGATGATCGCCGCGTCGGCACCGCGTCGCACCATGGGCGCGTCGGTGGAGACCCGATGCGAGCCGAGCGTGGCGAAGTACGCGATGGCCTCGGCGAGGTTGGTCTTGCCCTCGCCGTTGCGCCCGACGAACACGTTGGGACCGGCCTGCAGCGACACGTCGGCGGCCGCATAATTGCGGAAATCCACCAGGCTGAGCTGCTCGACGATCACCGGATCCACCCTACCGACGGCATCCCCTGCTCGCCCTCTTCGTCGAATTCACATGAATTTGGCGAATGCACATCAAACTGCCGACGGTTTGATGTGCATTGGGCAAATTCATGTGAATTTGCCGCAGCGAAGGGGTCAGCGCAGCAGCAGGTTGGGCTGCAGCAGGTAGCGGAAGCTGTCCTCGCCGCCCTTGTCCACCGACGTCTGCGGCGTGATCAGCACGGGGCTGAGCTTGTTCTGGTTCTCCGCCGAGGTGAACGTGATCCGGGTGAACTCGCTGTGCACCGCACCCAGTGCCTCCAGCAGGTACTGCGGGTTCAGGCCGAGTGTGACGTCTTCCCCGACCAGGGTCGCCTCGACGGACTCGTTGGCACGCGCCTGCTCCGTGCCCGAGGCATCCATCGAGACGCTGTCGGTGGTGAACGTGAACCGCAGCGGAGCAGAACGGTCGAGCACGAGTGCCACGCGCCGCACGGCTTCGGACAGATCCGCCGTGTTCACGACCGCGTGGTGCTCGGTCTGCTCGGGGAACAGCCGCCGCACCGGGGGGAAGTTGCCCTTGATCAGCAGCGAGGTGACGGTCTTGTCACCGGATGTGAAGGCGATGATCTCGCGGTCGCCCGAGCCAGAGAACGAGATCGAGATGTTCCCGCCGTGCGAGAACGTCTTCCCGACCTCGGTGAGGGTACGGGCCGGCACGAGGGCCGCGGTCGTCTCGTCGGTCGCGGTCGATCCGCCGTCCCAGGGGATGTCGCGCAACGCGACGCGGTAGCGGTCGGTGGCGACCAGGCTCAGCTGAGTGCCGCTGACTTCGAGCTGCACGCCGGTCAGCACCGGCGTCACGTCGTCGCGCGACGCGGCGAACGCGACCTGCGAGATAGCGGTGGCGAAGTCCTCCGCGGGGACCAGTCCCGACTCGCCACTGACCTCGGGGATCGCGGGATACTCCTGCACGGGCATCGACGCGAGCATGAACCGTGCCGAACCGCAGGTCAGCGCGATGCCCTCGTCTTCGACCTCGACCTGGATGGGGGCGTTGGGCAGGCGGCTTGCGATCTCGGACAGCAGTCGTCCGTGCACAAGGATCGTGCCAGGGTCGTCGACACTCGCCTCGATGGTCGTGCGGGCCGATGCCTCGTAGTCGAACGCCGACAGAGACAGACCGTGCTCACCTGCCTCGATAAGCACGCCGGCGAGGATCGGCTGCGGATTGCGCTGCGGGAGCAGCTTCACGACGAACGACACGGCCTCGCTGAAGACATCGCGACCTACGTGGAACTTCACTTGCGCTCCCTCGACCATGGGCTGGGTCAGTCCATGCTAGTGCCCCTGGACGATCCGGTGAGTGGCCACGGGGCGTGAGCGGATGACATCCGCCTTTCCCGTCGTGGTGATTGGAGGCCCATTTCAGAGTTAAGTCTTCGTCATGGTGTTAACGGCTGTGGACACTGTGGATAAGTCGCTGGACCCGTGGAGAGAGTAAGAAACTACACGCGTGTCAGATGTGGACCGGTTGCGGAGACGCGTGTTCATGCGGCTGAATGCGGGGTGCCGTTGACCACGCGTTCTCCACAGGGATGACCGTATGACTCACACCGAATGACATCCGCCCGTGCATTCTCCACAAGTTATCCACATGTGCAGAAGCAGCATTGTGGCGGTCGATCCGCGCGTCTGTCAACAGCGATCAGCGGCCGTTGCGGCCGAGCTGCGCCGTGATGTCGGTCACGTGGTTGAAGATCGAGCGACGCTCTTTCATGAGGTCGCTGATCTTCTTGTACGCGTACATGACCGTGGTGTGGTCGCGGCCGCCGAAGAGCTGCCCGATCTTCGGCAGTGACAGGCTCGTGCGCTCCCGGCACAGGTACATCGCGATCTGGCGCGCCTGGGCGACCTGCTGGGAACGGCTCGAGCCATACAGGTCGTCGACGGACAGCTTGAAGTATGAGGCGGTGGCGGTGATGATGTCGGTCGGCGAGACGATGTTGGCGTCATCCTGATCGACGATGTCGCGCAGCACCGTCTGCGCGAGGGACATATCGAGCGTGGAACGGTTGAGGCTGGCGAATGCCGAGACGCGGATCAGCGCGCCCTCCAGCTCGCGGATGTTGGATGAGACCACCGTTGCGATGTACTCCAGTACGTCGTCGGGGATCTGCAGACGCTCGCTCTGGGCCTTCTTGCGCAGGATCGCGATGCGAGTCTCCAGGTCAGGCGCCTGCACGTCGGTGATGAGGCCCCATTCGAACCGGCTGCGCATCCGGTCCTCGAAGCCGGTGAGGTGTTTTGGCGGCACGTCGCTGGTGATGACGACCTGCTTGTCGTGGTCGTGCAACGTGTTGAACGTGTGGAAGAAGGCCTCCTGCGTCTCGGCCTTGCCCTGCAAGAACTGGATGTCGTCGATGAGCAGGATGTCGACATCGCGGTACCGCGCCTGGAACGCGGAACCGCGGTTGTTGGCGATGGAGTTGATGAAGTCGTTCGTGAATTCTTCGCTGGAGACGTAGCGCACGCGGATGCCGGCGTACATGCTCTGCGCATAGTCGCCGATCGCGTGCAGCAGGTGGGTCTTGCCCAGACCCGAGTCGCCGTACACGAAGAGCGGGTTGTAGGCCTTCGCCGGCGCCTCGGCCACGGCGACGGCTGCAGCGTGTGCGAAGCGGTTGGACTGCCCGATGACGAAGCTGTCGAAGGTGTACTTGGGGTTCAAGCGCGTGTCGTTGCGCGCCGCGGGCGTGGGCGTCTCGCTGCGCTCGACGTGGATGTGCTCGTCGAGCAGGGGCGATGGCGCCGTCTGCACCGGGATGACGGCGGTCAGGTGAGCATCGGTCAGCTCGGGGTTGACCACGACGCGGAAAGACGTGACCTCGTCGCCGGCATGCTCGAGGGCCTCCATGATCGGCACCCGCATGCGCTTGTTGATCTGCGCGGCGGTGAGATCGTTGAGCACGTCGATGTACAGGATGCCTCCCATGACGCCCTGCGGCACAGCGAGATTGAGGAATCCCCACATCTGCGGGGTGATCCGGTCGTCGGCCTCGAGCAGGCGCACCACCGCGTCCCAGACCGGTACGTCTGGATTCTCCTGCTGTGCCATTGGCCCTCCGGCTGTGGATGAGACACAGGTGGCGGAGGACGCCGTGACCTGTGGATAACATGCCCGAGCAACGCTAGTCAGCGTGTGCTCGGACGGCAAACTCCACTGTAGGTGGCGGGCGCGTGTCACTTCCAGCGCGTCTGGCGAGGGTGTGGATAATGCGCGCCCGTTGCTCGTCGGTTTGAGATATCCCGGGCCAGGACGTAGCCTTAGTCGGTTGACTTACGCCTTTTGCGGTGTGAGTCCCTCGTCGTCCCCGGGCATGCGACCCGGTGAACCTCCCGGAGTGATTCCATGACCAAGCGCACCTTCCAGCCCAACAACCGTCGTCGTGCCAAGAAGCACGGCTTCCGCGCCCGCATGCGTACCCGCGCGGGCCGCGCCATTCTGTCGGCTCGTCGCGCCAAGGGCCGCAGCGAGCTCTCTGCCTGACCCGATCGCAGTGCTCGCGAGGCCGAATCGGCTGACCCGCGCGGCGGAATACAAGGCCGTCGTCCGTCGGGGTGCGAAGTGTGCCGGCCCGCACACGGTCATGTACGTGGTGTCGTCGGGTCAGGACCGCGCGGCGCGCTTCGGCTTCATCGTGAGCAAGCGTGTGGGCAGCGCCGTCACACGCAACACGGTGCGTCGTCGGCTGAAGGCGGTCTGTGCACGGGCGCTTCCGACGGTGCGGGCTGGTGCGGATGTCGTCATCCGCGCGCTTCCGAGCGCAGCGACGGCCGACTTCCATGAACTGCAGGCCGAGGTGGATCGTTGCCTGACCCGGAGGGCGGCGTGAGCGTCGCTACTTTGCCGGCCGGATACGTCGGCCACGGAAGACTACGCGGAACCAACCCGTGGGTGCTGCTGACGCTTGTTCCCCGCAACGCCGTGCTCGCCGTCCTGCACGCGTATCGGGCAACGGTCTCACACGCGTACGGCGACGTCTGCCGGTACTATCCGACCTGCTCGGCGTATGCCGTCGGTTCCGTCCAACAGCATGGTGCCCTCAAGGGTGCCGCCCTGGCCACCTGGCGCATCCTGCGCTGCCACCCGTGGGCGGCCGGCGGGGTCGACGACGTCCCCGCGCATCGCCACTTCCGCTTCGAGCTGACTCCGCACGGATTCGTCGTGCCCCTCAGAAAGGACTGATCCGTGCAGAATCTGCTGTACCTCGTCGCGAGCACGCCCTCGCCGACACCCGCCGGAGGCGGTGGATTCGATCCGATCGGATTCGTCCTGTGGCCGTTGAAGTGGCTCGTCGAACTGATCCTGGTGGCCTTCCACGCCTTGTTCACGTTCATCGGGATGAACCCTTCTTCCGGTCTGACCTGGGTTTTCTCGATCATCGGACTAGTCATCGTGGTGCGCGCAGCACTCGTTCCGCTGTTCGTGAAACAGATCAAGAGCCAGCGCAAGATGATGGAGATCGCGCCGGAGCTGAAGAAGATCCAGGAGAAGTACAAGGGCAAGCGCGACCAGCTCTCCCGCGAGGCGATGAGTCGCGAGACCATGGGCCTGTACAAGAAGAACGGCACCTCCCCGGTGTCCGGCTGTCTGCCGATCCTCGTGCAGATGCCGGTCTTCTTCTCGCTGTACAGCGTGCTGCAGACCATCAAGGGCAACGCCGAGGCCGGTCACGGCGGCATCTTCTGGCTGACGACGGAGCTGACCAAGGAGTTCTACAACGCGAAGCTCTTCGGCGTCGCGTCGTTGCACGAGTCGCTGCAGAACACGATCCAGTTCAAGCCCGAGGGCTGGCAGACCACGACGGCCATCATGGTGACCCTCGTGGTGCTGATGATCGCATCGCAGTTCTTCACGCAGCTGCAGATCGTCTCGAAGAACCTGTCGCCGGAGGCCAAGCAGGGCCAGGCCTACAAGATGCAGCGGATGATGGTCTACGTCCTCCCGTTCGCGTTCGTCTTCTCCGGTGTGTTCTTCCCGCTCGGTGTGGTCATCTACTGGTTCACGAGCAACATCTGGACGGCCGTGCAGCAGTTCATGGTGATCCGGAACATGCCAACGCCGGGGTCTCAGGCTGCGAAGGAGCGGGAGGAGCGCCTGGCCAAGAAGGGCAAGGCGCTCGACGCCAAGGGCCGCATCATCCCGATGGAGAAGTACGTCGCCGAGCAGCAGCGGCTGCTCGCAGAGGCCGAGGCGGCGAAGGCGGCGGCTCCGAAGCGGCAGCAGCCGGTGAGCAAGCAGCGAGCCAAGAAGCAGGCGCAGAAGAACCCATCGAGCCCGCCGGGAAAGCCCGGCGAGTCCTCCTCTTGAACACCTGAAGGAACACAGCGCATGTCCATGACACAGACGCCGGGTGACCGTGAAGCTACGGTCGAGCAGCTCGAGCAGGAAGGCGACATCGCCGCGGACTTCATCGAGGGTCTGCTGGACATCGCCGACGTCGACGGGGATCTCGCCCTCGATGTGCACAACGGTCGCGCCTATGTCTCGGTGGAGGCCGACGATCCGTCGGCCTTGCACATCCTCTCTGACCCGGAAACCGTCCAGGCAGTACAGGAACTGACACGCCTGGCCGTACAGAATCAGACTGGACGATTCTCGCGGCTGATCCTCGACATCGGCGGATCGCGCGACGCGCGTCAGCACGAGCTTGCGCGCCTCGTCGATCGCGCGGTCGCGCGCCTCGACGAGGGCGCCTCACAGGCCTCCCTCCCCGCCATGTCGAGCTACGAACGCAAGCTCGTGCACGACATCGTCGCGGAGCGGGGCCTGGTTTCGGAGTCATACGGCGAGGGTGCCGATCGCCACACCGTGATCCGCCGCGGCTGACACTCTGCAGCGATGACGGACGAGGGGATGCTCGAGCCCGAGCCGGCCGCCGCGGCGGTGCTCTTCGGCGACCGCATCGATCTCGCCCGGCGCTTCGCTCTGGCACTCGCGCAGCACGGCGAGGAACGCGGACTGATCGGCCCGCTGGAGCTGCCACGGCTCTGGAGCCGGCACATCCTCAACAGCGCCGTCATCGCACCGTTGTTCGATGGTCGCATCGGTGACGTGGGCTCGGGTGCCGGGCTGCCCGGCCTTGTGCTGGCGATCGCTCGCCCCGACGTGGAGTGGGTGCTCATCGAACCCATGGAGCGGCGCGTCGCCTGGCTCACGGAGCAGATGAAGGAGCTGGAACTGACGAACGTCGAGGTGCTGCGTGCACGCGCCGAGGAGGCGAAGGCGCACGCGGGGTTCGATGCCGTGACGGCCCGCGCGGTGAGCGCGCTGCGCACGCTGGTTCCGATCACCGCGCCGCTCGTGCGCGCCGGTGGTGAATTGATTCTGCTCAAGGGTGCGAGTGCGCCCGCGGAGATCGAGTCCGCGCAGAAGCAGATCCGCAGATTCGCACTTTCTGATGTTCGCGTCGAGGTGATCGGTGAGGGCGTGGTCGCGGAGCCGTCCCGCGTCGTCCGTGCGCGCGTGCGCGCGTAGCCGTTTCACGTGAAACATCGCGGGTGTCCCCCTCTATCGTTTCGGCTCGCTCTGCTCGCTCAACGACCGGGAGGACGGATGCGGTCGTTGAGCGAGGAGCGTAGCGACGAGTCGAAACGCGTGGCTGGCACTGGTGTTTCACGTGAAACGCACACGCTCAGGTTGTCGTCTCGGCTCGCTTTGCTCGCTCAACGGCCGCGGGTCTTCGTGTGGCGGTCGTTGAGCGAGGAGCGTAGCGACGAGTCGAAACGAGCTGGCTCTGGTGTTTCACGTGAAACGCACACGCTCAGGTCGTCGTCTCGACTCGCTTTGCTCGCTCAACGACCGCGGGTGTTCGTGTGGCGGTCGTTGAGCGAGGAGCGTAGCGACGAGTCGAAACGCGTGCGTTCGGGGCTGTTGGCGGTGGTCGTGTTTCACGTGAAACATCGGCCTTGTCGTTTCGGCTCGCTTTGCTCGCTCAACGACCGCGGGTCTTCGTGTGGCGGTCGTTGAGCGAGGAGCGTAGCGACGAGTCGAAAC
>ERZ778017.2275-NODE-2275-length-15897-cov-8.599482_pt1 | contig 15897 bp, 15 predicted proteins | sample MGYA00375747_ERZ778017 | MGnify/ENA primary metagenome ERZ778017 (study PRJEB29350, sample SAMN05509838) | bioreactor metagenome | biome: bioreactor; material: wastewater | place: South Africa: University of Cape Town | collected 2014-03-17 ...
AACTTCGTCTCCAGTTCGAAGGAGCGCATCGAACAGGCCAAGCAAGACTGGGACAGCGGCGCATTCGGCCTGATCCCCGGCGACGCGCACGACCGGATTCCCCTGCCGGCGCGCTGACTTCCCGGGCGGGCAGCCGCGCCCCGCCGGCCACGCCCCCCGGGCTGCGCCGCCACGTCCACCCCACCACCCAAGCAGGCCAGCCGCGGTGCAATTCCCGACGCTCCGACGCAAACCCTTCGTCCTGTCGCTCGCGGTGGTGGTCGCGGCGCTGCATGTCCTGATCGGACCGGACTACCACGGCCCCGCCCGGCCGTTCGTCTCGGGCTATCTCATGGATCTGGTGCTGCCGTTCTTCCTGGTGCTGCTGCTGGGAGCCGACGAGCGCCTGGCCAGGCTGCCCCATTCCCCGGGTGTTCGCGCGTTGCTGACGTTCCTGGTCGGGGTTGTGACCGAAGTGGCCCAGGCGGCAGGCCTCCCGTTGTTCGGCCGCACGTTCGACCCGATGGACCTGCTGATGTATGCCATCGGCGCGATCGCGGCAATGGCTGTCGAAGGCCTTCTGCTCACACCTCCCGGTCCCGCGACGGCGGATGACGCCCCGGCGCGGTAGCTCAGAACAACTCGCCTTGGGGCGAGGCCGGACGCGGCCGCTGGAACAGGTCGGTGCGCAGCGGCGGCAACGCGGCAAACCCCAGCCGGCGGCTGGCCTTCGCGAAGCGCATCGCGACCAGGTCGGCAAAGGGCCCCTGTCCACGCATGCGCGTGCCGAACGCGCTGTCGTAGTCCTTGCCGCCGCGCATCTGCCGGACCAGGCTCATCACGTGCGTGGCACGGTCCGGATAGTGCAGCTGCAGCCATTCGCGCCAGAGCTCTTTCAACTCATGCGGCAACCGCAGCAGCACATAGCCGGCGGACTGCGCACCGGCATCGCGCGCGGCTTCAAGGATGCGCTCCAGGTATTCATCGGTGATCGCCGGGATCACCGGCGCCACCAGCACGCCCACCGGCACGCCAGCCTCGCGCAGCGCGGCGACCAGCTTCAGCCGCGTGTGCGGCGCTGCGGCGCGCGGTTCGAGCTTCGCCGACAGCGCGTTGTCGAGGGTGGTGATCGAGACATGCACGTTGGCCAGTCCGTGCGCGGCCAGTTCCGCCAGCAGGTCGAGGTCGCGCAGCAGCGCGCTGCCCTTGGTGACGATGCTGAGCGGATGGCGCGCCTGCAGCAGCACGTCAAGGCAGGCGCGGCTGATGCCATGGGCGCGCTCCACCGGCTGCCAGCCGTCGGTATTGATGCCCAGCGCGATGGGCACCGGCACGTAGCCGGGCTTGGCAAGTTCGGTGCGCAGCAGTTCCGCGGCATTGGCCTTGGCAAACAGCCTGGTCTCGAAATCCAACCCCGGGGACAGGTCGAGATAGGCGTGCGAGGGCCGTGCGAAGCAATACACGCAGCCGTGCTCGCACCCGCGATACGGATTGACCGACTGCGAGAAACCGACGTCGGGCGACTGGTTGCGACTGATGATGCTGCGTGCGCGTTCACTGGTGACCCGCGTGCGCAGTGCGGGCGCCTCCTCCAGCGCTTCGTACACGGACCCCCAGCCATCGTCGTCGAAGTGCAGCACGCGCTTCTCGAAGCGGCCAGTCGGGTGCGACGCCGCGCCGCGACCCTTGACCGGCGCCATCGCGCGGCGCGCGTCGTCGTCGGGATGGGGCGGGGCGGATGAAATCTCCATCCGCGCAGCCTACCCTGTGGTGGTCGCAGGACCCGCGACGCAGGAGAACGCCGTGGCCGCACTGATCGATGTCTGGGACGCCCTGTGGGCGATCCCCCACATCCGCGCCTGGCTGACCGCAGGCTGGGCGCTGTACCTGGTCTGGCTGGGCGGCTGGATCGTGCTGCAGAAGCGCGAGCCGGTGGCAACCCTGAGCTGGCTGATCAGCCTGGCGGCGCTGCCCTACATCGGCTTCGCGATCTACTACATCCTCGGCCCGCAGCGGATCATCCGCCACCGCGCACGGCGGCGGCGCCACCACGCGCACCTGCCACTCGATGGTGACGGCCCCGGCGACGAGAGCCTGGAACTGCGCGCCCTTGCCCATGCCACCAGCGGGCTCGCGCCGAGCACTGCGCACGACGTGCGCCTGCTGGTCGATGGCGGCAGCAAGTATCCGGCCCTGCTGGACGCCATCGCGCAGGCGCGCGACCACGTCCATCTGGAGTACTACATCTACAACCCGGACCGCACCGGCACGGCGCTGCGCGATGCGCTGGTGGAGCGCGCCCGTGCGGGGGTCAAGGTGCGGTTGCTGCTCGACGCGATGGGCTCTTCGCAATGCGGCAAACGGTTTTTCGAAGCGTTGCTCGAGGCCGGCGGCGAGCTTGCCTGGTTCCACCCGGCGCGGCTGTGGCTGCCGTGGAAGCGGCCTTGGCTCAACCTGCGCACCCACCGCAAGATCGTGGTGGTGGACGGCCGGGTCGGTTTCCTTGGCGGCATCAACATCACCGACGAGGAAGACGAGCGCCTGCGCGAGGACGCCTACCGCGACCTGCACCTGCGCGTCGAGGGCGACATCGTGCGTTCGCTGCAGGAAGTCTTCGTCGAGGACTGGGCCTATGCCACCGAGCGCAAGGACTTCATCGGCGACGTGGTGCGCGCGATGCCTGCGCCGCAGCCCGGTCCGGTCCATGCGCAGCTGCTGACCTCCGGGCCGGATTCGCCGTGGGAGGCGATCCATCGCACCTACGTCGGCGCCATCCATTCGGCAACGCGACGGATCTGGCTGACCACGCCGTACTTCGTTCCCGGCGAGGCTGCGATGATGGCGTTGACCTCCGCCGCGTTGGGCGGCCTGGACGTGCGCCTGCTGGTGCCGAAGATGAGCGACAGCCGCCTGGTGACCTGGTGCGTGCGCTCCTACTACGACGACCTGCTGGCGGCCGGGGTGAAGGTCTACGAGTACGGCCCACGCATGCTGCATAGCAAGTCGCTGCTGGTCGACGACCGGCTGGTGATCATCGGCAGCGCCAACTTCGACCATCGCAGCTTCCGCCTCAACTTCGAATCGTCGCTGCTGATCGATGATGCTGGCGTCGCCGGTGTGCTCGCCCAGCTGATCGAACGCGAGTTCGCCTGCGCACCGCGGGTGCGCCCGGACCGCCCGCGTCCCCTGCTCACCGCACGCCTGCCGGAGGCGCTGGCGCGGCTGACTGCGCCGCTGTTGTAGGCGACTGGGCGGCGTAAACTTGCGCGCAACCCACCCGGAGCCGCACGCATGCACTGGCTGTTCCTGCTCCTCGCCGTCGCGGCGATGGCACTGGCGTTCCTCACCACGTCAATGGCGGTGCTGGCGGGCTGCATGCTCGCCGCGCTGATCCTGTTCATTGCCTGGGTCCTCGGCCTGTACCAGGCCCGCGTGGCCGGCAGCGACCGTGATGCCACCATGATGGTCGACCCGGCCGAGTTGCGCCGGTTGCGCGAACTGGCGGAGGCGCGCAGGCAGGAGCGCGATGCCGCTGGCGGCGCGCCATGACCGCGCTCAGCGTCAACCTCAACAAGATCGCGGTGCTGCGCAATTCGCGCGGCGGCGCCGAGCCAGACGTGGTCGCGGCCGGCGTGGCCTGCCTCGATGCCGGCGCCCACGGCCTCACCGTGCATCCGCGTCCCGACGCGCGCCACATCCGCAGCGACGACGTGTACGCGCTGGGTGCGCTGTGCACTGCGCGCGGGGTGGAATTCAACGTCGAGGGCAACCCGTTCGCACCGCCACGCGCCGGGTATCCGGGCCTGCTGGCATTGTGCCAGGCGGTCCGGCCGGCGCAGGTCACCTTGGTACCCGATGGCGATGGCCAGCTGACATCCGACCACGGCTTTGACTTCGCCCGCGACGGCGAATCGCTGCGCCCGCTCATCGCCGCGTTCAAGGTCCTCGGCTGCCGGGTCAGTGTGTTTGTCGACGTCGGCGATCCCGGCGTGGCGCAAGCCGCCGCCGTTGGCGCGGATCGGGTCGAGCTGTATACCGGTCCCTATGCCGAGGCCTTCGCCGCCGGCGATGCCGATGCAGCACTGCGTTCGGCCGCCACAACGGCCCGGCTCGCCCAGTCGGCCGGCCTGCAGGTCAATGCCGGGCACGACCTCAGCCAGGCAAACCTTGGCCGCTTCCTCGCGGAAGTGCCAGATGTGCGGGAGGTGTCGATCGGCCACGCGCTGATCGGCGAAGCCCTTTACGCCGGCCTGGACGCCACCGTACGCGCCTACCGACGGATCGTGGACGCCGCGTCCGCCTGACCTGCGAATCCGGTCGAAGACCGGGCAATCAGCACCGCTAGCAGCCGCTCGCAGCCGTTTCACTGCCGGCCGGGCACAAAAAAACGCCGCCCCAAGGGCGGCGTTTCGTCATCCACGACGCGCTCCGGAAGCCGGAGCCTGAATGTTTACTTCTGGACGAACCCGATCTTGATCATGTCGGCATTCTTCGCCGCCGCCAGCACTTGGGCCAGCACGCCGTATTCCGCCGACTCATTGGTATCGATCTGCAATTCCGGCTGGTTGGTCGGATCGCGGGCGACTTCCTCGTCCATCATCCGCTCCAGCGCCGAAACGGCGACCGGCGAGTTGTTCCAGTAGATCTGGCCCGAGGCGTCGATCCGGAGTTCGATCGGATCCGGCGGTTCCTTCGGGTTTTCCGGTGGCTTGTCCGTCTTCTGCGGCAGATCAACGTCCACCGGCACCGACTGGATCGGCATGGTCACCATGAAGATGATCAGCAGCACGAGCATCACGTCGATCAACGGGGTGACGTTGATGTCCGCCATGGCACCTGCGCTGGCTTTGGCAAAGGCCATCGTGCGTTCTCCTTACTGCCCTTTCTTCGGCGGCGTGGTGACGAAGCCGACCTTGGCCATGCCCTGCGCCTGCGCGATCTTCACGACTTCGTTGATCAGCCGGTACGGGGTGGTTTTGTCGCCACGGATCTGCACCGGCGGCTGCGGGGTCTTCTGGGCCTCGACCGACAGGCGGCTTTCGATCGCCTGCCGGGTCGCCGGCTCATCGTTGAGGAAGAGCTCGCCCGCCTCGGTCACCGAGATGGTCACCGGCGGGATCTGCTGTTTCTTCTCTTCCTTCTTCTCGACCACCGCCTGCGGCAGCTGCACCTTGACCTTGTGGTTCATCAGCGGCGTCGTGATCATGAAGATGATCAGCAGCACCAACATCACGTCCACCAGGGGCGTGACGTTGATTTCGGCCATCGGCGCGCCGTCTTCCTTGTTACCGACACTTGCTCCCATGGTCAGGGGCCTCCGTCAGGTTCCAGTCGCCAACGATCAGCGCTTGCCGGCCGCGTCGCCGACGCGAGCGCCGGTGGCGAAGAAGTCGTGCAGGTCGTGTGCGAAGGTGTCGAACTGGTTGTTGGTGATGCGGTTCGAGCGCACGAAGGCGTTGTACGCCAGCAGCGCGGGAATCGCGACGAACAGACCCAGAGCGGTCATGATCAGCGCCTCGCCCACCGGGCCGGCCACCGCCGAGATCGAGGCGTCGCCCGACGAACCGATCTTGATCAGCGCGTGGTAGATGCCCCACACGGTGCCGAGCAGGCCGACGAACGGAGCCGACGAACCGGTGGTGGCAAGCACGGTCAGGCCGGCTTCCAGGCTCAGCGACTCACGGGTCACGGCCTGGCGCAGGGCGCGGTCAACGAACTCGGAGCGGTTCAGCGACTCGGCCAGCTTGGAGCCGTCGTGGCGCTGGTGGTGGGCGGCGGCCTGAGCGGCGTCAAGCGCGATCTTGGAGAACGGCTCCGACTTCGGCTGCTCTTCCATGTAGCGGATCGCGTCCTGGGCGTTGGTGGTTTCCCAGAACGTGCTGACCACACGGTCCGCGCGGCCACGCAGGCGCATGTTCTTGATGAAGTTGATGATGATCCAGTACCAGGACATCACCGACATGATGCTCAAGGTCAGGAACACGATCCAGCCGACAACGTCGAAGTTCTGGATGAGGTGGTCAAAGCCCATCGCCTGCAGAGCGGCGGCGTTGTTGCCTCCGGCGGCGGCAGGTGCGGCGGCAGCAGTTTCTTGCAACATACGCTTACCCTTGGATGTCGTGGATGAAGTTGTTCAAAAGAGGTGACGCATTACGGTTTGGAGCGGGTGGTGCGGAACAGCGGTTACATCTTGAATTCGACCGGGACCCGGACGCGGCTGGCGACCTTCTGCCCGTTCTTCACTTCCGGGTTGAAGCGCCAGCGCTTGGCCGCGGTGATCGCGGCGCGATCGAGATTGCGGTTGCCACTGGAACGTTCGACCTCGACGTCAAGCACGCCGCCACTGGCGTCGATGCTGACGATCAGGACGGTGGTGCCCTGGATGCCGCGGCGCTGCTCTTCCGGCGGATACTTCGGCGGATTCATCGCACGCGAGGACGCGTCCACGCTGGAGCCGATGTCCGGCACCGAAGCCGGCGGCGACGGCGGCGACGGCGGCGGCGCGGCCACGTCGACGGCACGCGATTCGCTCAACACCACCGGCGGATCTTCCGGCGGCGGCGGGACCGGACTCGGACGCGGCGGCGACAGCGTCTTCGGCGGCGTGGTCAGCGGCTTGGGCTGTTCCGGCGGCGGCGGCGGCGGCGGCGGCGGCGGCGGCGGTGGCTCGATGAAGGTGACGCTCACCACATCATCCTTGTCCACTTCCTGGGCAGGCGGGGACAGCGGCGCCAGCAGCAGCAGCAGGGCCGCAGCATGCAGAGCGATGGCGAAGCTGAAGCCGGCGATGCGCGGCCAGCTCACGCCGCCATCGCGGTTGTCATTCTTCTCGATGTGGGCGAGATCTTCCGTCATGCGCACGGCTCTGGTGTGGAGGGCCCCGGTCGTTTCGGCCGGGGCGGATTACGGTGCGACCTGATGGCCGCAGGAATCCCGTAGTTTATACCAGTAGACCCGGCTTGTTCCAAGCCTTGTCTGTGGTGTAGGTCAAAAACTGCGCGGTGCGTCTCAACGCGCGAGGATGCGGTTGGCTTCTTCCGGCTTCTTGACGCCCTTCTCCAGCGCCTGCTTGGCAGCGGCTTTCGCCTCGGCCTTGCGGTCCGCGTAGTCCAGCACCTTGGCGAGGTTGAGGTAGGCCTCACCGTCCGCCGCGAGCGGGGCGGCCAGCTTGTACAACTCGATCGCCTGCGGGATCTTGTCGTCCATGTAGGCGTTCTGCGCGAGGATCTGGTAGTCGCGCGCCAGATCGGCATCCTTCTGCAGGATGCCCTTGGCCACGCCGTCGTCGATGACCTTCTTGGCGTCGTCCCAGCGCTGGGCGTTCATGTAGCCGATGTACAGCGCGCGCAGTTCGCGCTTCTCGGTGAGCATGCCGCGCTTGTAGGCGCTCTCGAGCAGGACGTTGGCCTCATCGAACTTGTCGCCATTCTGCAGGGCGGCGACAGCGTTCATCAGCAGGCGCTTGTCATCCGGGTTCTTGGCGACCAGATCCTTGTAGATCGCAGCGGCTTCGTCGTGGCGGTCGAGGTTGGCCAGCACGCCGGCACGGAATGCCAGGTGCTCGGGCTTGTCGGACTTGCTCTCCGCCAGGAAGCGATCCGTGGTCTTCAGCGAGTCGGCGTACTTCTCGTTGCCGAACTGGATGATCGCGAGGTTGTACATGGTCGAGAAATGGCCATCGTTTTCCATGCCATTGGCATCGACCGCCTTGGCGAAGAACTCGCCCGCCTTGGCCTGGTCGTCCATGTTGGCGGCGGCGTTGCCTGCCATTGAGTAGGCGAAGGACTTCTCGTACGCGTTCGCGGCAGGCATTGCCGCCAGTTCCTCGGCCTTGCTGATCACCCCAGCCCAGTCGTCCTTCTCGTAGCGGGCCTGCAACTCCTGCAAGTGCTTCATCAGCTTCGGCGAGGCCTTGGCCTCCGGCGACTGCCGGGTGGCATTGGGATACAGCGCGGGCTTGGCCTCTGCCGCCTTCTGCGGATCCTTTCCAAGCTCGGCGCGACGACGTGCGCGTTCCTCCTGCTTGCTCATCGTCTGCGACTGCGGCCCGGCGTGGACGATCGGCGCAAGCACCAGCATGCCGAGGGCAGCGGTGAGGGCGACGGTGAGCGGGCGGCGATAGGGCTTCGACATGGGGGCATTCCTCGATGGCAATTTGCCGCGGCAGGCGCGGCCAGGTGCGGAAACTTAGCAGAAAGTGGGTTCGCCGACCTGTGCCGGAATGCACCAGGTCAACGGCAGCTGGGAGTGTGCCCGCTGCTGCGCGCGGCCTGCATGACCGGCATCAACCCGGCTGCGCGTGCCTGCAGTTCACGCAGGCGGGAAGCGGGGTCGGGGTGGGTGGAAAGCCATTGTGGCGGTCGCGAAGCGCCGGCCGAGCCCATGTTGCGCCACAACTGCACGGCGGCCTCGGGATCGAAGCCGGCCTTGGCCATCAGCTCCTGGCCGACGACGTCGGCCTCGGACTCCTGCACCCGCGAATTCGGCAGCAGGAAGGCACCCTGCAGGAGTGCGCCGCCCAGCTGGCCGGTGGTCTGCTGGGCTCCCTCGCCGTAGCGCGAGCCGGCCAGTGCCCCAGCCACGCCCAGTCCGGTCTGGGCATAGACCTGGCGGGTGATGCGCTCGTCATGGTGGCGCGCGGTCACGTGCCCGATTTCGTGGGCGATCACTGCCGCCAGCTGGTCCTGGCTGGTGGCGACCTTGAAGATCCCGGTGTAGACGCCGATCTTGCCGCCGGGCAGCGCCCAGGCATTGGCTTCGTTGTTGTCGAACAGCGCGTATTCCCAGCGCACGCCGTTCCACGGCGCCGGCAGCTGGGCGGTGATCGCACGTACGACGCAACCCACGTACGCGTTCTGGGACGCGTCGCGGCTCAGCGGCGTGGATGCCTTGGCCTGAGCGAAGGCCTGCAGGCCAAGCTGGTCCAACTGCGCCTGCGAGACGGCACCCACGTACTGGGTGCGCCCGGTCGGCGACGTGGTGGTGGCGCATGCTGCCACCGCGAGCGCGGTGGCGACACCCAGTGCTAGGGCCTTGGCGTTCATGTCGGTCTCCGATCCTTACGCGGTACGCCGTTGTAGGCTGGGGGGCCTGAACGCGGCGTCAATCCGGCCGGATCAGACGTCCAGATTGGCGACCTTCAGCGCGTTGTCCTCGATGAATTCCCGGCGCGGCTCCACCACGTCGCCCATCAGGGTGCTGAAGATGGTGTCGGCGGCCACCGCGTCCTCCAGCCTCACCTGCAGCAGGCGGCGGGTATCCGGGTTCACGGTGGTGTCCCACAGCTGTTCCGGGTTCATCTCGCCGAGACCCTTGAAGCGCTGGATCTGGCGACCCTTCTTCGCCTCCTCCAGCAGCCAGGCCTGCGCCTGCGCGAAGCGCTCGATCGGCTGCGACTTGCTGCCGCGCACGATCCGCGCGCCATCGCGCACCAGCCCGTGCAGCTTGGCGGCGGCTTCGCGCAGCGGCCGCAGTTCACCATGCTCGAACAGCGACTGCGGCAGTACCTGCGTCAGCTCCTCGCCCATGTGGCTGCGGGTGGCCAGCAGCGCTGCCGGTCGACCTTCTTCCGCGGTCTGCCAGCGCAGCGTGTAGCGGGGCTTGCCGAGGCCGCTCTGGTTGAGGCGGCCTGCGAGCGACGCCAGCGCGGCCGACAGGTCGTCATGCGCGGCGACCGAGGCGGCATCCAGCGGCACGAAGTCGATCAGGGCCTCCAGCACGCCCGGGTCGAACCGGTGGGCGTTACGGGCGATTGCCTCCCTGGCCCGCGCGTAGGCCAGCAACAGGCCTTCCAGCGCCGCGCCTTCGATCGCCGGCTCGGCTTCCGCCGGCACCAGCCCGGCGCCTTCCACCGCGCTGCCCGCGAGGTATGCGTCGAGAGCGGCATCATCCTTCAGGTACAGCTCGTTCTTGCCCTGCTTGATCTTGTACAGCGGCGGCAGGCCGATGTAGATGTGGCCGCGATCGATCAGTTCCGGCATCTGCCGGTAGAAGAAGGTCAGCAGCAGGGTGCGGATGTGGCTGCCGTCCACGTCGGCGTCGGTCATGATGATGACGCGGTGGTAGCGCAGCTTGTCCGGGTTGTATTCGTCCTTGCCGATGCCGGTGCCGAGCGCGGTGATCAGCGTGCCGACCTCGGCGCTGGCCAGCATGCGGTCGAAGCGCGCGCGTTCGACGTTGAGGATCTTGCCGCGCAATGGCAACACCGCCTGAGTCTTGCGGTTGCGACCCTGCTTGGCCGAACCACCGGCCGAGTCACCCTCGACGATGAACAGTTCCGACAGCGCCGGATCCTTTTCCGAGCAATCGGCCAGCTTGCCCGGCAGGCCGGCGATGTCCAGGGCGCCCTTGCGGCGGGTGAGGTCACGCGCCTTGCGCGCGGCCTCGCGGGCACGGGCGGCATCGACGATCTTGCCGGCGATCGCCTTGGCTTCGTTCGGATGCTCCTGCAGGAACTCCTCCAGACGCGCCGCAAACGTGCTGTCCACGACCGGTCTCACATCGGATGAGACCAGCTTTTCCTTGGTCTGGCTGGAGAAGCTGGGGTCGGGCACCTTCACCGACAGCACCGCGATCATGCCCTCGCGCATGTCATCGCCCGACAGCGCCACCTTGGCCTGCTTGGCGATGCCGCTCTGTTCGATGTAATTGGTCAGGGTACGGGTCAGCGCCGAGCGGAAACCCTGCAGGTGGGTGCCACCATCCTTCTGCGGGATGTTGTTGGTGAAGCAGAACATCGTCTCCTGGTAGGCGTCGGTCCACTGCAGGGCGACCTCCACCGTGATGCCGTTCTGCTCGCCGCTCACCGAGATCACGTTGGGATGCAGCGGGGTCTTCAGCTGGGCCAGGTGTTCGACGAAGCTCTTGATGCCGCCTTCGTACTGGAACACGTCACGACGGCCTTCCTCGCGCTCGTCGGTCAAGGTGATCTTGACCCCGGAATTGAGGAAGCTCAGCTCGCGCAGGCGCCGCGCCAGGATCTCGTAGTGGAACTCGGTGTCGCTGAAGGTTGCCTCCGACGGCCAGAACCGCAGCACGGTGCCGCGGCGGTCGCCTTGATCGCCGACCCGCTTGAGCGGATAGACCGGCTCGCCGTGCGCGTATTCCTGCTGGTGATGACCGCCATCGCGCCAGATGTCGAGGGTCAGCTTGCTGGACAACGCGTTGACCACCGACACACCCACGCCGTGCAGGCCACCGGACACCTTGTAGCTGTTGTCGTCGAACTTGCCACCCGCATGCAGCACCGTGAGGATGACCTCCGCCGCCGACACGCCTTCTTCCTTGTGGATGTCCACCGGGATACCGCGGCCGTTGTCGGACACGCTGACCGAGCCGTCGGCGTGGATGGTCACGATGATGTCGTCGGCGTGGCCTGCCAGCGCCTCGTCCACCGAGTTGTCGACCACCTCGAACACCATGTGGTGCAGGCCGGTGCCGTCATGGACATCGCCGATGTACATTCCGGGGCGTTTGCGCACCGCTTCCAGCCCGCGCAGGACGGTAATCTTGCTGGAATCGTAGGTGGTGTTCGGGGTGGATTCGGGCTGCTGGCCCGGGGTCTGTTCGTTTTGCGACATCGACGCGTTCGACTCCCGTGACGCGCCCAGGGGCACGCCAAGACACATTAGCTATAGGAATGCGCAGTATAGCCGACGCGGACCGGCAGCCCCGCAGCCCGTACGGGACGGGTATCCGGCAGTGAGCCTTTCTACCCAGCGGAGCGGCGGGGCGGTCACTGCCCGAGCTCGCGGATACGGCCATGTTCCACGTGGAACATCGCAGCTTCGATGCCGACCTCAGCCAATCCCGGCGGCATCTCCGTACCGGTCACCAATACCTGCGCCGCACTGTTGACGAGCACCTGAAGCAGGCGGCGCTGGTGGTGCCGATCCAGTTCCGAGCCCAGATCGTCCAACTGCAGGACCGGCCAGTACCCGAGCAGATCCGCAAGATGCCCAGCTTGACCGAGCAGCAACGCGAGCGCGAGCTGCTTTGTCTGCCCACGCGACAGTCCATCCCGGCCCGGCAGATCACGCAGGCTGATCCGGAGGTCTGCGCGGTGCGGCCCCATGGAGGTATGGCCCAGCGCAAGATCGCGCTCCCGCGACAGCAGCAATGCATCCGCGAGAGCGAGTTCCTGCCGCTTCCAGCCGGGATGCAATGTCAATTCAACATCCCCGGCAGCAGGCAGGAGTTCGGGCAGCAATCGTGACAGCCGGGGTTGCAGCCCGGCCACGTACGCTTCGCGCAGCTGGGTCAGTTGCTCCCCCGACTGCGCGAGTTCGTGCTCCCAGGCATCCAGCTGGGCGTGTCCGCCGGGCTGCCGCAGCAAAGCGTTGCGCTGCTTGAGCGCGCGGGCATACCGTCGCCACTGCGGCATGAAGCCATGTTCCACGTGGAACAGCCCCCAGTCCAGATAGCGCCGACGCCCCTCGCTGCTGCCATCAACCAGTGCGTGGCTGCCGGGTTCGAAGGTGATCACGGCCAAGGCTTCGCACAACTGCCCGAGCTGGCGCACATCCTCCCCATCCAGCCGCGCTTCCCAACTGCCGCCAGCGTGGCGGAGGCCGGCACGATGCGTCGCCCCGGCCACCTCCCACTCCGCATAGGCGCTCAGCGCGGGTTCTCCCTGCCGGATCAGGCCGTCGCGTACCCGCCCCCGGAAGCTGCGGCCATGCGCCAGCAGATGTAGTGCTTCCAGCACGCTGGTCTTGCCGCTGCCGTTGTCTCCGGTCAGCAGGTTGAAACCTTGCCGCAGGTCTATCTCCACCGAATCGAAGCGGCGGAACGATTGCAACTGGAGTCTGCGGATCAGCATGGGGACGGGAATGCCGAGCGCGGCCGGGAACGACAACGCCCGGACCAGGCCGGGCGTTGCAGGAAATGTTCCACGTGGAACATCACGTCAACCAGCTCGACCAGTGGCGGCCGGAGACGAAGTGGGGAGATGACGGGTCACAGGCGCAGCGGCATCACCACGTGGCGGGCGTGGTGGCTGCCAGCGCCACGCACCAGCGCGGACGAGTTGGCATCCCGCAACTGCATGACAACGAATTCGTCGCGCAGCGCACCCAATGCTTCCAGCAGATAGGTGACGTTGAAGCCGATCGCCAGCGTATCGACGTGGGTTTCCGCCTCGACCTCTTCCTGCGCCTCTTCCTGCTCTGGGTTGTGCGCGCTGATCTTGAGCAGGTTGGGCGACACCTCGACGCGTACCCCGCGGTACTTTTCGTTGGACAGGATCGAGGCACGCTGCAGCGCGGCGCGCAGGGCTTCCCGGTCGATCTTGACCTCGCGGTCGGCGCCAATCGGGATCACCGCCTCGTAATCGGGGAACTTGCCGTCGATCAGCTTGCTGGTGAAGGTCACGTCGTCGCGCTTGACGCGAATGTGGCCCTTGCCCAGTTCCAGCTCGATCTGGCGGTCGCCACCTTCAAGCAGGCGCTGCAGTTCCTGCACGCCCTTGCGCGGCACGATGATCTGCCGCTTGCCGCCGTGGCCCTGGCCCAGGCTGGTTTCGCACAGCGCTAGGCGATGGCCATCGGTAGCCACGCAGCGCAGCGTGTCGTCACGCAGGTCGAACAGCAGGCCATTGAGGTAGTAGCGCACGTCCTGCTGCGCCATCGCGAACGCGGTGCGCTCAAGCAGTTCCTTCAGGGCGGCCTCGGGCACGCTGACCTGCTCGGTGGCGTCGACTTCGTCCAGCGAGGGAAAGTCGTTGGCTGGCAGGGTTGCCAGGCTGAAACGGCTGCGGCCGGCCTGCACGGTCACCTTGTCGCCACTCTGGCTGATCGTGACCCGGCTGCCGTCCGGCAGGGCGCGGACGATGTCGAACAACTTGCGCGCCGGAATGGTGATCTCTCCGTCCTGCGCCTCCTCGACTGCCGTGCGCGCGACCATTTCGACTTCGAGGTCGGTACCCGTCAGCGCCAGCTGCCCGCCGCTGACGCGGACCAGCAGGTTCGCCAGGACCGGCAGGGTATGCCGGCGTTCGACCACATTGACGACCTGCGCCAACGGCTTCAGCAGGACTTCGCGTTGCAGGGAAAACCGCATGTAGACCCCTCACCCTTTTGGCTGATTCGAAGGGCTGCCGGCTGGCATGCCCTTGCTTCTTGAATATGGATAAATCTTTAAAGTCGGTGGTGCTGGAGCAACGAAAAACCCGGGATATCTATCGCAAGCCTTTGTTTCAAAACAAATTAATGGGCGAGCAAAGCAGGGGTAAAACCGCCCGGCAAACGGGGGATAACCTGTGGATGGTTTTCGGCCGGAAGAGTCATCCCCCGGTTATCCACAGCTCGTCCCGACTTCATTCACTGAGTTTGCGGATCAACTTGTCCCAGTCCTCGTGGAGCTTCCCGTCGCTTTCCATCAGCGTGCGGATCTGCCGGCAGGCGTGCAGCACGGTGGTGTGGTCGCGGCCATCGAACGCCATGCCGATCTCCGGCAGGCTGTGTTCGGTCAGTTCCTTGGCCAACGCCATCGCCACCTGTCGCGGTCGCGCCAGCGACCGGGTGCGCTTCTTGCCCAGCATCTCCCGCAGCTGCAGACCGTAGTAGTCTGCCACGGCCTTCTGGATGTTGGCGATGCTGATGGCCTGCTGTTGCGCGCGCCACAGGTCACGCAGGGTTTCCTGGGCGAACTCCATGGTCACCGGCCGCCCCAGCAGGCCGGCCTGGGCGGTCAGCTTGTTGATCGCGCCTTCCAGCTCGCGCACGTTGCTGCGCATCTTCTTGGCGATCAGCTGCGCCACTTCGTCGGGGATCACCGCCCCGCGCTCGCGTGCTTTGGAGAGCACGATCTGGGCGCGGGTCTCGAAGTCCGGCGGGTCGATCGCCACCGACAGGCCCCAGCCCAGCCGCGACTTCAGCCGCGGTTCCAGGCCGTCCACCTCGCGCGGGTAGCGGTCGCAGGTCATGATGATCTGCTGGCGGCCCTCGAACAGCGCGTTGAAGGTGTGGAAGAACTCCTCCTGGGTGCGGTCCTTGCCGGCGAAGAACTGGATGTCGTCGATCAGCAATGCGTCGATTTTCTGGAACTGGCGCTTGAACTGGTCGGTGGTCTTTTCCTGCAGCGAGCGGAAGAACGCGTCATAGAACGTGTTCGAGCGAAGGTAGAGCACCCGCGCGGCCGGGTTGAGCCGGCGCATCTCGTTGCCCGCCGCGAACATCAGGTGGGTCTTGCCGAGGCCGGTGCCGCCGTACAGCAGCAGCGGGTTGTGGGTGCGTTCGCCGGGCTTCTGCGCCGCGTGCCAGGCGGCGGCACGGGCCAGCTGGTTGCTGCGGCCCTCGACGAAGTTGTCGAAGCTGTAATGCGGATCGACGTTGCCGTGGAAGGGCTCGACCACGGCGGTGGGCGCGGCCTTGGCCGGCGTTGGCGGGTTCACCGGCGCTGCCGGCGCGCGCTTCGGGGCGCCGATGTCGACCACCACGTCGCCACTACCGTCGAAATGGCGGACCAGCTCGCGGATACGCTCGAGGAACCGGCTCTGGACTTCGTCACGGACGAAGGCATTGGGGGCATACAGGACCAGCCCGCCATCGCGCCGGTCCGCCTGGAGCGGTTTGAGCCACATGCTCACCTCATCCTGCGGGAGTTCTGTTTCGAGGCGTTGCAGGCAGGCGGGCCAGACGTGCATGGGTCGAGGGATCCGGAAAAAAGCGCGGGCGGCCGAACCGGGATGCCCGGCGGCTGTGGATAAGATGGGAACTGGGCAGGTTACCACTGCGTCCGGGTGCCGCCAAACCGGCAGCAGGCCCGTTAACAGCAGGCGGACTTGCGTGGGCCCCGTTGGCCCGCTATCATTCCGCGTCTTATTCTCTGAAACAAAGCAAGCAGGCCCGCCATGGCGACCAAGCGCACCTACCAGCCCAGCAACCTCAAGCGCAAGCGTGATCACGGCTTCCGCGCCCG
>ERZ778017.2281-NODE-2281-length-15846-cov-7.802292_pt1 | contig 15846 bp, 17 predicted proteins | sample MGYA00375747_ERZ778017 | MGnify/ENA primary metagenome ERZ778017 (study PRJEB29350, sample SAMN05509838) | bioreactor metagenome | biome: bioreactor; material: wastewater | place: South Africa: University of Cape Town | collected 2014-03-17 ...
GGCGCCCCTGACCCGAATGGAAGTTTTGGGGGATCGTCTAACGGTAGGACAGCGGACTCTGACTCCGCCAGTCTAGGTTCGAATCCTAGTCCCCCAGCCAAATCTCAGTTTTGGCCGTTTTCGCCGTTTTATCGGCCTCGGCGTGCGCCGCCGTCATGGCCGTTTCTGCCAACAGATCAAACGGTTGGCGGAAGGTGGCAACCACTTCGCCATCCTCCCAAGTGCAGTTCGATAGCAGGAAATTGAGCAGGCGGCGCTTTTCGCGCGGTTCCTGCTTTGCGAACAGCATTTGCGCGTTGCGGGCGAGTTCGAGAAGCTGCACACCCTCGTCCATGTAGGACTGCTCGGCGCTTTGGTGGCGTTCGATGTCGTTGAGACAACGGCTTTGTTCCTCGCGCCATTGCCGCGCCATCCGGTCGAAGAAGTCGCCGCCGATCGTGCCGTCGAGCTTGTCAACATACATGGCATCGATACGCGCTTGCAGGCGTTTGTGCTCTGCCTTGAGCCGTTCGATCGCCTCCTCGTGCTCGCGGCGCTCGTCGGCGTGGCTGGCGTGCAGCGCCTCGCGCACCCATTCGAGCACCTCGTCATCGAACCGCAGCCGTCCGAGCAGCTCCGTGAACTGCGCTTCGAGCGTTTCCTCGCGCACATGCTTGCGCCGGCAGGAAGCCGGATTGCCCGCGCACTTATCGGCGTAGCCGGTGCAATGATAATAGACGTAGCGCTGCTTCTTGATCTCGCCGACCACTGCGCAGCCGCATTGCGCGCAGGCGATCAGGCCCGAGAAGGCGAAGTCGTGCTTTCCGCGCTTGGCTTTCCTGGCGAAGCGGCCGTCGAGCACGCCCTGCACACGTTCCCATAGCTCAACGGGGATTAGCGCCTCGTGCCGCCCCTCAATCAGTTTGCCGTTCCACTCGAACCAGCCCGTATAGAGCCGGTTGCGCAGGATGGTGTGGATGGTGCTGACCGGCACCTTGGCGCCGCTCTTTGGATAGGTGAGGCCCGCCGCGTGCGCCTTGCGCGCGGCTTCCTTCAGCGAAATGTCGCCGCGCGCATACCACTCGAACAGCCGCGCTACGACGCGCGAAAGCGCCGGATCGACTGCGATGATCTTCTTTCCATCCGGGCCGGTGACATTGCGATAGCCGAGCGGTGCCTTGGTCGGCCAGATGCCCTGTTCGGCCTTTTCCTGCATCCCTTTGCGCGCTTCTTCGGACAGATTGTCGATGTAGTTCTTCGCCATCAGCACCTTGATGCCGTGCATGAACTTTTCCGAGGATCGCGACTCGCGCGACAGCACCACGCCCTCCTTCGGGAAGTGCATTTCCACGTCGAGTTCATCGACCGTCACCCAATCCTTGAGGTTGCGATAGAGCCGGTCGGTCTTTTCGACCAGCATCAGGCGGACGGACGGATGCGCCTTGAGATAGGCGACCATTTCGCCGAAGGCGGCGCGGCCGGTCTGCTTGGCGGTCTCAACGTCCACATATTCCTGCGCCACCGCGAAGCCGTTGACGGACGCATATTCCTTGAGCAGCTTCAATTGCGCCGGGATCGAGAAGCCTTCCTTCTCCTGCTCCTTGGAGGAGACGCGGGCATAGATCACCGCCTGCTTGCGGGCGGGATCGGCGGCGGGTGCGGATTTGGCGGCTCTTTTCATGTCGTTTAGTGTCATCTAAACACAATTGAATTGCAAGCGCGGTTCTTCAGATGATCCGGCTGTCATAGGCCCAATGCAAGAGCGCCTGGCGCTGGCGCGGCCGGCACATCGGATCGCCCGGCTCGCAATGCTTTCTCACCTGGGAGACATGCCGCCGCATAGCCTTCCAGCGGCCGATCTGGCGCGCATCCTCCTCGGGCATTCGCCGGCCGACATAATAGCGGCAATACCACTGAAACCAGCCGCGCGGATCGTCGGGATGAATCCAGCCCTTTCGTTGCCATTCCGATAGCGGCTGGCTGGCATCGACGCCGAAATAGTTGAGCGAGCAATCGCGGCCGGCCGGCGAAAGCTTCGCCCGCGCGAACCAGCTTGCCGGAAACTCGTCCCGGCAATCGGTGAGATATTTGCCGCAGAACACGCCGAGTTCGAGCATCTGTTTCGGCGCCAGGTCGGGCCCGAAGGCCGGATCGAAATTGCGGCCGGTCGGCGCGGCCAGCTCGTAGCGATAGCCGGTTTGCATCTTGTCGTTGACGGTGATGATGCGGCCCATGCGGTCAGTTCAGCGCGAGAATCGCGGCATTGAGGGCCGAGGCAAAGGCGACCCAGGCGGCATAGGGAATGAACAGCCACGCCGCCACGCGATCCTGCCGCCAAGCCGTGGCGATGAAGGCGAGAATCGTGGCGAGCAGCGTCAGGATGACGGCAAGCGCGACGCCGATCCGGTGCGCGGCGAAGAATGCCGGTGACCAGGCGAAATTCAGCACGAGCTGCGCCCACCAGATTTTCATCGGCCAACCGCCGCGATGGTGCTCGAAGATGCGCCAGCCGGCAATCGCGATGAGGATATAGAGAACGGTCCAGACCGGCGCGAACAGCCAGTTCGGCGGGTTGAACGACGGCTTGGCGAGGCCCGCATACCATTCGCCCGGCGCGGTCAGGAAGCCGATGGCGAGCCCGCCGCCGACAGCGAGCAGGAGGAACAGAATCAGCGCGAGCTTGCCGTAGATGGTGTGCGCCTTCGTCATTCCGCCGCCTCCAGTTCGCGCGCGTCGGCCGGCGCGAGCGCCTCGGCGAGCAGCGCGTCGAGCAGGCGGCGGCGGGTGGCGGCGGTGGCGGTGAGGCTCGCCTCTAACCGATCGCAAAGCTCCAGGAGCGCATCAACCTTGGCGACAATGCGGTGTTGTTCGGCGAGCGGTGGGAGGGGAACGGTGATCTTTATCATGCGAGTTAGGCCGAGGTCGAAATTTGAGGTTCCCTGCGTGTATTGCTGCGATTGCGCGTAGCAATGCGGGCTATTCAAAGCCAACTCTACGTAACGCGGATACAGCCGCTTTTTCTCAATCCGCAGAACTGCAAGATGCACCCAAACGCTGAACTCGAAGTCCAAATCGTTGACCTTCGCGATGCCAGTCGTTCCTCCCTTCGTATAGATGATATCGTCCTTCTCAGGACGTATCCGTTTGCAGAACTCCTCATGATCGGCACGAGAAACGTGCTTGACCGTGCTCAGATCGAACGAGCCTAGCCGAATGTTGCGTGCCGAAAGAAAGGGCATGCCTTCTTCCGCAGGTACGTATTGCGGCGAGAAATGTGGCCCGTCTGAAACCTGATAGCAGAGGTTGCCAAGCATCGACCAAGCCCAGCCCGATGGCATGGCGAAGGGCAGATCGAGTTTGTCAATTGACGGAAGTTCCTTTGGCTTAGGAATCCGCTTCTCGGCATAAAGCTTCTTCCTTGTCTGGCTGATGTCCTTCAGCAGTTCCGACGCCGGCTCGTCGCTCGGGTCCTGCGGCACGAGCTTGCCGCGGACGGCAAGGTTGAGGATGGTCTGGCGCAGGTGCTTGATCTGGTCGGCGCGCGCGGTGAGCGCCGGCAGGGCGTCGAGCGCGAAGCGGGCGTCGTCGGCGAATGTTTCGGGATCGGACGCGTTGAGGCGGGCGAGGCTCGCTGCCGTGAGCTTGTCGCGCGTCGCCTCGCGCGTCTGCCGCGCGGCTTCCAGCCGGTCGCACAGGTCCATCAACTCATCGACCTTAGAGACGATGCGGCGCTGCTCGGCGAGCGGCGGGAGGGGAAAGGGCAGTACCGCGAAATCCGCGTCGTTGATCGCCGGATAGGCTTGTCCGCGCTGGTTTTCCTCGACACTTTCGACCATGAACGGGCTACGAAGCACTATCCAGAGATAGCGCGGCAGAACGAGGCCGTGCCCGTTGAGGACTGCGAAGGCGGTGCTTGCAATCGGTGCCGGGTCGAATTCGGTGTCGATGACAGCAACGTTCAATAGGTATGGGCGAACGCAGGAATAAATCACGTCGCCCCTTCGCGTAATCTTGCGTGCTCGGCTCGGGGCCTCACTCGCCTCCAGCACCTGCGGGTTGGCGACGACGCCGGCCTCTTTGTCGATGGCGCTCACGTCGATGTAGGTGAACGTCGCTTGCGGGACTTCCTGACCTCGATCACTCGCGACTTCGCGGATGCGTGTCCAACGCCAGTTCTGAGGCAAGTCGAACGGCGGTACATCCACGGCAGGAAGTGGCTTCGGCTTCCTGATCTCGCCGGCTTTCACCAGCCGCGCCTTCTCCTGCGCGATCCGCTTCAGCAATTCCGACGCCGGCTCGTCGTTCGGGTCCTGCGGCACCAGTTTGCCGCGCACCGCTAGGTCGAGCACGAAGCGGCGCAGGCGCGGAATCGCGTCCGGCGCGTCGGCGATGCGCTCATAGTGTTCGAGCAGGCGTTCCGCGTTCATCGCGCCAGCGCCTCCGCGAGAATCGCCTTCAACTGGTCGCGCAGGCGCACCGCCTCGGCCTCGGCCGCGGTGAGCTGCGCCAGCAGTTCCTGCGGGTCGCCGTGATCGTCGGCCACCGTGTGCGGGTTCTTGATGTCCAGGTTGTAGCCGCGCGCCTTGACCTCCTCCGCGCTCACCTTCCAGGCGAACGGCCCTTCCTCGCGCCCCTTGCGCTTCGGCCCGCCCCACCAGTCGATGCAGGTTTGCAGATGCTCCAACCGGATCGGCCTGGTCATAGAATAGGCTTTCTGGCCTTCGGGCACGCGATGCTCCCAGAACCAGATGTCTTTCGTCGGCTCGCCCTTCTCGAAGAACAACAGGTTGGTGCCTATCGAGGCATAGGGCTTGAACACCGAATTGGGCAGACGGACGATGGTGTGCAGGTTGCATTCCGCCATCAAATGCTCTTTCAACCGCGTCTTGACACCTTCGCCGAACAGGGTGCCGTCCGGCAGCACCACCGCCGCGCGCCCGCCAGGCTTTAACAGCCGGATGATGAGCGCCAGGAACAGGTCGGCCGTCTCGCGCGTGCGGAAGTGCTGCGGGAAGTTCTGTTCGATGCCGTCCTCCTCGCGCCCGCCGAACGGCGGATTGGTGAGCACGATGTCCACGCGGTCGGATTGCGTGTAGCTGATGTAGGGCCGCGCCAGCGTGTTGTCGTGGCGCACGAAGCTAGGGTCCTCGATGTTGTGCAGCAGCATGTTGGTGACGCACAGCATGTGCGGGAGCTGCTTCTTTTCGACGGCGCGCAGGCTCGCCTGCATTTTCGCTTCGTGCTCGGGCCGCTTCACGTAGCGCTTGCGCATGTGGTTGATGGCGCCGGTCAGGAAGCCGCCGGTGCCGCAGGCGGGATCGAGCAGGATTTCGCCGGGCTTCGGATCGATCATCTGCGTCATGAAGGCGGTGACGGCGCGCGGCGTGTAGTATTCGCCGGCATTGCCGGCCGATTGCAGGTCGTTCAGGAGCTGCTCATAGAACTCGCCGAAGTCGCGGCGCTCCTTGAGGTCGTTGAAATCGACCTCGTTGATGCGGTTGATGACCTGCCGCATCAACTGTCCGGATTTCATGTAGTTGTAGGCGTCCTCGAACACGTCGCGCACCACGCGGCGGCGGTCTCCCGGCTTATTCGAGACGGCGAGGTTCTTCAGCGCCGGAAACAGCTCGTCATTGACGAAATCGAGCAAAGGCTGCCCGGTGATGCCTTCCGGGTCGGCCGCCCAGCTGCGCCACTGATATTTCTTCGGGATCGGCGAGCGGTAGCCGTCCTTGGTGAGTTCAAGTTCCTGATCCTGATCGTCGATGATCTTGAGGAAGAACATCCAGCACAACTGGCTGACGCGCTGGGCATCGCCATCGACGCCCACATCCTGGCGCATGATGTCCTGAATGGATTTGACGGTGGTACGGACGATCATGGCTTCCCTAACTGATGTGGCGTCTAGGATTGCTGGGCCAGGATTCCAACTCAGCTGCGGTTATAATCTCGACCGGACGAAGCTTTGAAATATGTTCAAGGATCGAATCGGACCTGTCGCGCAAACTTTCATCATCCCAACTGAGGCCGCTCACAACCAAGGTCTCAATAAAAATTCTGATGCTCCAGTACAATGCAAAGTCAGTCCAATATCTGGTGAAATTTGCAGTTGTTATCGTCACCTTCCCTTTGTCTCCCCACACGCGACGCAGGAGGTCATGTGGCGAGAAATGCACATATCGCGATGTGGCGTGATATATGAATTTGTATTCTCTTTCCCGTCCGACCTTTCTTGCAATAAACGCGGCGGAAGGGACCATTTGCCCGTCGCGCCATCCCAACTTCCGGCCAATATGTTTGAGACGAGCGTTGCCTTCGCGGGCGCGCGCCAAATATGCCTTCACGAATCGTTGCGTAAACCCGACAGCATTCATGCCCTTCAGGCCAAGGTATTGGTTCTGTGCATCTAACGCTTCAGACACCTCATTCACCGAAAAAAGCATCGCGAGTTCGTTGGCAAGGACCTCATTCTCCGCCAAATATTGTAACCAAATCAGTTCCTCATAAGCAGACCGCAAGAAAGCAACGCCAAAATGGCCGCAATCCGCCTCGGTCATTTGTATTACCGCACGTGCTTCTTCGTGCTGCTTCACCACAGCACTTCGCCGCGTCCACTCCCAAAATTGCGTCTGGTCGCCTGCATCCCAGCTGTACTTTTCTAAACGGCCAATCAGCGGTCGAAAAATTGCCACGAGAGCTCTAACACTCTCCTCCATCTCATGATGATCGACAGAGGCGCTCATTCAGGCGGTCTCCTGATAAAGCGCGGATTGCATTTCGTGAACAGCGGCGACGAAGCCGTCCTTGCCGCCGAATGCTTTGATGAGCTGCACCGGCGTGCCGAGCGAGCTTAATGGCGGAATTTTGAGCACATTGGCATCGTCGAGATTGAGCACGCCCTCGTCTGCATATTTGGCGAGCAAAGCATCGAGCACGGCGCGCGCCTGCCCACCGTATTTGGTGAACACGTCGCGCTTCTTGACGTTCTCGGCGCGCTCGCGCCGCGTCAGCGGCTTCTTGTCGAAAGCGACGTGGCAGATGAGGTCGAACGGATCGAGGTTCTTGCCCAATTCCTCGGCGATCGGATCGAGCGGCAGGCCCTCGGCCTCCAATTCCTCGACGATCGCCTGCTTGCGGTCCGCCGCCTTCCAGCGCCTGAGGAAATCGTCGAGGCTGGCGAAGCGCTTCTTCAGCGCCTTCTTGGTGAAATCGCGCAGGGATTCGGTGACCAGCTTGCCGTGCTCGTCGAGATATTCGACGCGTTCCGCGATGATGGTCGCGCCGACGCCATCGACATAGATTTTCTTCTGCGGCCCGCCGGGCGGCAGCGGCAACCACGGCTGATCGACAATGGTTTCGTCGGCGCCGGGCGTTTCGGGCAGCGGCGCGCCGTCCTCGTCGGTCGGCAGCGCATCGTCCGGCGGCGCGATCGGATCGTTTTCGCCCGGCTCGTAAATCTGCACCGGCTCGCCGTCGAAATCGGGGTCGGCGAAATGGCTGGTGGCGCCGCGGAAGTCGATCAGCGTGAAATAGAATTTGTGCGTGTCCTCATGCACGCGGGTGCCGCGGCCGACGATCTGCTTGAACTCGGTCATTGAGTTCACCTCGCGATCGAGCGCGATCACCCGGCAGGTCTGCACGTCCACGCCGGTCGAAAGCAGCCGCGAGGTCGTGACCAGCACCGGATATTTGGATTCCGGGTCGATGAAATTGCCGAGTTCGGCCTGGCCTTCCTGATCGCCGCCGGTGATGCGCATGACATAGCGCTGGTTCTCGGCCACCAGATCGGCATTCTCGTTGATGAGCGCCTGGCGCATCCGCGCCGCGTGCTCCTGATCGACGCAGAACACGATGGTTTTCTGGAAGCGGTCGCCGCTTTCTTTCAGGAACTCTGTAACCTTGCGCGCAACCAGCTTGGTGCGGTCGTCCAAAACCAACGTGCGGTCGAAATCCTTGGCATTATAGATGCGATCCTCGACCTCCTCTCCCTCGCGGTCGAGCTGGCCCTTCTCGGGCCGGTAGCCCTCCACGTCGCGGTCGATATGGACCTTCACCACCTTGTAGGGCGCCAGGAAGCCGTCGCGGATGCCCTGCTTCAGCGAATAGGAGTAAACCGGCTCGCCGAAATAGGCGATGTTGGAAATGTATTTGGTTTCCTTCGGCGTCGCGGTCATGCCGATCTGCGTCGCGCCCGAAAAATAGTCGAGGATTTCCCGCCATGCCGAATCCTCGGCGGCGCTGCCGCGGTGGCACTCGTCGATCACGATCAGGTCGAAGAACTCGCGCGAGAACTCGCGGAACAGCTTTTGCCGTTCCTCCGGCCCGGTGATCGCCTGATAGAGGCCGAGATAGATTTCATAGGCCGTATCGATCCGGCGGCGCGAGTCCATCGCGGTGGTGATGTCGATGCTTGTGCCGTTGTCGCGCTCGATGGTCTTCGATCGGGTCGAGAGCTTCGCCATCGTGCCGCCGAAGGGCCGGAAGTCATTGACCATCGTCTGGTCGATCAGCACGTTGCGATCGGCGAGGTAGAGAACGCGCTTGGCGCGGCCCGCCTTCCACAGCCGCCATATGATCTGGAAGGCGGTGTAGGTCTTGCCGGTGCCGGTCGCCATCACCAGCAGCACGCGGTTGCGGCCCTTGGCGATCGCCTCGATCGCGGCATTGACGGCATTGACCTGATAGTAGCGCGGGGCTTTGTCGCCGCCATCGCCGTAGTAATCCTGAAGCACCACCTGCTCGGCCTCAGCGTCGAGGCCCTTCCAGGTGCGATAACGCGCCCACAGATCGGCCGGCGAGGGAAAGGCGTCGAGGCCGAGATTGGCCTCCCGCGGGTTGCTTGCGCCGGTGCGGTCGTGAAAGACGAAGCCGTCGCCGTTCGAGGAGAACACGAAAGGAATGTCGAGGGTATTGGCGTAGTCGAGCGCCTGCTGCATCCCGTCGCCGACGCTATGGGAATTGTCCTTGGCCTCGATCAGGGCGAGCGGGATATTCGGCTTATAATAGAGGATGTAGTCGGCGCGCTTGGCCTGGCCGCGCGTCACCAGCTTGCCGCGCACGATGATCCGGCCCTTGGTGAAGCCGACCTCCTCGCGGATTTGCAGCATCTCGTCCCACCCGGCCTGACGCAGGGCGGGCGTAATGAACTTGGTGCAGATGTCGCGTTCGCTTAAAGCGCGCTTGTCCATTCCCCCCACGCGAATCCTTGGTTTCCCACAATCTGGGCGAACTATAGCCGCGGGTTGGGCCGGTGCGCACCCCCAGTGCGCAGCAGGTGCGCACCCCAAAACCGGCCCTATCCCTGGCAAGATGCCGCGCCCTTGCCGCCCGCATATGCCGACCGCCGGAAAGAACCTACGGCCGCCCTCCGGTCGCCGCTGCGCCTTTTTTATGGACGGAAAAAATCCGAGCCGAAAAAAATTCTGCGCATGAGGCCCCGCGCGGTTCGGCTTCCCCATCGCTTGAGGATTTATTCCCCCTCCTCGGTGTCGCCGGCCAGGGCGCGCATGGCGCGAACGAGCGCCGCGACCTCGCGACGGCGCGCGAGTGCCTCGGCGATATAGCGGCCGTGCTTGAGCGCGTTCCTATTGCCCTTCGGCGCACCCGGCGACAGGCCGCCGTGCAGGCGGCAGCGGCCGTTCGGCATCGCCGGCGACCGGCACCGGCTCCCGCTCCGCGTCCGGGCGCCGCATCGCGGGCTGCGGTGCATGGGTAATCTGCTTTGCATGGGGTTGATCCTCCGATTTCGCGCGATCCCCACCCCCCGCCGGCTCCACCACGCCGACCACCGCCTGGCCACCGGGATGGACGTGGACGTGCTCAACCGTCACCTTCTGCTGGCCCTTGCCGCGGTGACGGTTGAGGGCTTCGAGCAGCGTGGCGTAGGTGCGGGAGAGTTTGTTGGCTTGGGCGAGGTTTTCGCGCCGGCCCTCGAAGGTCTGCTCGCCAATCATGGCGCGGCGGTAGCATTCCATCGCGGCGTTGTGGGCGGCGATCAGTTGCGCCGCCATCATGCCTTCCAGCTCGTCCTTCGGCGCGATGCCCATCAGCGCGGCGACCGTGGCGCTCAACTGCTTGTCGCGCTCCTCCGCGCTTGAATTCTTCACCCAAAGCGCCTGCACCGCTTGATTGGCGAGCGTGTTGTTCCAATGATCCGATTGTGATCCGCCGATGCTTTTCAGTTGGCCCTTTCGATCATCGGGATCGTCGGCGACCACGGTTTTCGGCGCATTGGCGGCGGGCTTCTTGGCGCTCATGGCGATGTCCTCATGGAGATTCCAAAGGTTGAAAGGGCGGCGACCGCTTCGGCCTTCCGGCCGGCGTGCCATGCGTCCCAGCAGCGCGAATGCAGCCAGGCATGACCGCTGCTTTCGATGCCGAACGGCAGGAGCGGATCGTGCGAATGCTCGGTTTGGCCGCAGCCGACGCAGCGGCCGGGCAACGAGCGCACCGGATTGCGATTGAGCCATTCGACGATACAGCAGGCGAAGGCGCGAGCTTCGGCTTCATTCTTCGTCAATCCGCGAACCGCCGCGATGCGCGCCCTTTCGCCAAAGAACGTCAGCCAATCAAGCGCGGACCGTTCGTCGCCGACCGGGCTTAACAGTGCGACGATCTCGGCCTTGTGCCGCGACAGCAGCTCGATCACGGCCGGCGGCGGCGCCGCGGATGCTTCCAGCGTGAGGGCGTCGCCGTCGATCCCGAGCCTTAAGCCCGCCTCTCGCGCGGCCTTGAGGGCTTCCGCGGCGCTCATAGCCGCGCCCTCCAGGCCGGTGTGCCCGTTTCTTCGGACTCGGAACGCGGCGGACGATTTGCGTCCGCACCGTCCGCATCGGTCACGGTCTTTGATTTCAACGAGTTATCGCGGACGATCGATGCTTGGCGCGTGCTTGAACCGTCCGCTTGATCGCCGACCGTCCGCAGCCCGCCCGAACCGAAGCCGTTGACTGGATTGATCCTAGGCGGCTGCGCAGCCGGTGCGGACGATGCGGACGGTCGCGCCACTCCGGTTTCTGGCGCGGATGATGGCCCGGCGGTGATGCGGATGATCCGCGTGCGCGCCCGGCCTTCACGCTGGAAGCCGATCTCGATGCCGATCTTGCGCAGGAAGGTCGCCGCCCGGCGCAAGCGGCCCGCGAGCGCCCGCGCGCTGTCCGGCCAGGTCTTGGACTTGGAAATGCGCTCGCCCGCCAGTTCGGCTAGGGCGCCCAGAAGCTCCGAGGCCGTTCCCGTCCATTCCGTCCGTGTCGCCATCAGCGCCCGCACCGCGCCGGCGATCGGATCGGCATCGATCACACCTTCCACCGCTTCGTCGCGATTGCCGCAATAAGCCGACCAGAACGTGCCGGCGGGCCATAGCGCTGTCTCGCAGGCCGTCGTCCACAGCGCGAAGTCCGCCATGCGCGGCAGCTTGTCGAGCCGGGTGTGCGGCAGCATTGCCAGACCCTTCGCCACCGCGTCGAGCAGCGCGCCGAGAATGCGCGGGCGCTCAGCCTCGAACGCCGCCCACAATTCCTGCTCGGGCCGGCGGCGTTCCTCGGCGATCGCTTCAAGCGTGAGAAAAAGAGCGCGATCAGCGAGGTCGGGCCGCGTCACGATGTCCTCGATGCCATTGAGGATCACCGGCCGGGCGGCGTCGAACAGCACTTCATCCTGATCGGAATAGAGTTGGCGAACGGCAAAGCCGCCGCCGGTGGCGAGCCGGCAAAGCGTATCGGAAATCCAGGCAGGCAGGCCCGACACATTGTCGAAGGCGAGCACATGGCCGTTACTCGCCGCGATAAACAGGTCGCGGTCCTCGCGCGGCAGCGCGCGCAAAGGCGCGGTGTTTGGATCGAGCAGCGCCCGCAGAATCGCCGAGAAGGTGGACTTCGCCGAGCCCTGTTCGCCCGAGAGCACCATCACAGGATAGGGACCGCGATTGCGCAGGCAGGCCAGTGTCCAGGCGATCACCAGCACGAAATCGGCGTCGGAACGGACATTGAGGAACGATCGCAGCGCTTGCACCGATCCGCCGGGCACCGGCATCGGCAACGCCTGCATCCCGGCAGCGCGACGGAAGCGCACCGGCGGATTATCGATCACCCGCCAGCCGCTCGCATCGATCTCCACCGCCCGCCATGTCTCGTCGCCGAGGTCGAGATAAAGGCGACCATCGAGCCCGCCGATCCGAATATGAACCGTGCGCTCCGGCGCATCGAAATGCGCCTTGGCTTCGATCACGTTGAGCGCGGATTGCAGCGCCTCCGAACTCGGCGCGCCGCCGGTCGCCTCGAAAAAGCGCCGCGCAAGCCAGCGGCGAAAGCCCTTGGCGCGGATCGGCCAGGTTTCACGGTGGCCGTTGATGTCGAGGTCGGCGAAGCCCGTGCCGTCCGGCGTGTGGAACAGCTCGGCGGATTGCGCAAGATCGATCAGGATGTCGGCCTGCGTCGGGCCGCGCCCGCTCGCTTCGCCGCTCTCCTCAGCGATCGCATTGTCGAGCGCCGTCACCCGGCATCCGACCTTTTTCAATCGCGCCCGCAACGCCTCGAAGGCGGCGCGTTCCTCGCGCTTGAACGCCGCAAGCCGTTCCAGCACGTCCGGCGCGAAAGCGGCGCCGGGATCGCTGCCCGTCCGTTCGACGAGGCCCTCCAGCGGGTCGCGCACTTCCTCGGCGGCATCGATGGCGGCGCAGATCGGATCGTAATTGCCGCCGGTGTCCAGGGTGTTCATCGCGCGACCTCCTCGATGCGAGGCGCGCGGCGCAGCAGGAGATCGTTGAAGTCCATGCCTTGCGGCGGATGGGCAATGCGGACGCGCCGGCCTTCCCGCTTCCAGCGCCAAGCGCAATCTCGCGCCGCCGCTTCGCCGGGATCGTCGCCATCGGCGAGCACGATCACGTCGCGAACCTCGCGCGGCAGGTCGAGGGCGCGAAGCCCTGATGTCGAAAGCGCTGCCCACGCCGGACGGCCGCTTGCCTGCATGGCGGCAAGGCAGGTCTCGATGCCTTCGCCGACCATCAGCGCATCGCCGGCCGGTCCAAGCCGCACCGCGCCGCCGCGACACGGGCCGAGCATCATCTTCGCCGGCTCGACCGGCGCTTTCGCGCTTCCGTCGCGCGCCAGGAACGTGCGGTGAATGCCGACCGGTTTGCCGTCGGCGCCGCGTATCACGATCGCCAGCATCGCGGGCCAGACGCCGCCCGAAGGATGCTTCAGCCCGATATGGAAGCGGATCGACGGCGGGATAGGAATTGTGAGGCCGCGCGATCGGAGATAGGTCCCAACCGGCGCTCCCTTGGCAGATTGCGCGCCACGCCAGAGCGCGAGCGCCGCTTCCATTCGGTTGATGGCATCGCAATCGGGTTCGGCTGGCAGGGGTCGATCGGGCTTGCGGGAAAAGCGGGTTGGCCGTCGCGCGTCCGCGTCCCAGGCGCCGCGCGCGCGAAGCGCGGCTATCACGTCGCGCTGATCGCATCCGGCATGGCAGCGCACGAGCACCTTCCCGTCGCGGGCGTCGGCGATCGAGAGGCTCGGCGTACGGTCGTCATGCGCCGGACAGCGCGCCATCCACGCGGCGCCGGCCTTACGCCCGCCGAGGGCCTTGGCGATGGCTTCAGCGGTCATGGTGCGCCTCGAAGTCGTTCGATTTGGAGGGCACCTTATTGTCGTTGACCGCGCGCCTTTTGGCGTGTGACCACTCGGCAAGAACCGCGAAGAAGCCAGTCACGTTTTCGGCGATCTGCCGGGCGTCTTCGTCGGTGAGGTCGCGCCCGATGCGCGGTTGCCAGATTTGCCGAGTGCGGGCGATCTGTTTGCCCACATCATTGTCGTTTGCAGCATCGAGACGTTTCATCCGAAGACCTCACGGCCGGCTTTCGCCGCTCCGTGCTCCTGGCCTCCGGTCTCGGATTCCCACCGATGACGCTGGACCTCAAGTGATCTGCATCTGGGCGTCCCCGTCGCAGGGATCGCCGGCCGTCGTCGCCTCAGCGAGGCACCTCGTCCTCGGGGATCGTGAACTTGTGGCTCTTGCCCGCCTCAATCACGAGGTCGCGGCGTTGCCCCTTGCCAATGACGCTGGAGATGGCGCAACGGAAATGCCCGTGCCGAAGACCATCGAGAACGATCTGAGCGATCCGATCGAGCGCTTCACGTAGCTGCGGGCCGGTGGTTGCTCCGGGATCGGGTTGCGGAAATCTTTCAACCATTGTGCAGCAGCCCTTTCATGTCCTTGATGGTGGCGGCGAAGGTCTGCGGGCGAACTGTGGCGGCGTCGCCGTAGAACGCCATCACGTCATCGCGCCGGCTTGGCCGATCCTTGAAGACGAAGACCTTGCGGCGCCCCTCGGCGCGAAGGTCGAGCAGGTCGTAACCCGCGCAGCGCAGGAAACAGGCGAGATAGAAGTCGCGCGTCTCGAACGCGGCTCGCCGCCCTTCGTCCGGCCAAATCGCTTGTTCAGTTGACACTCGACGATCTCCTCAAGAAAAGGGTTCAGAAGCCTTCGGTGAGAAGCCGCTGGCGCGGCACGACACGGTGCAGCAGCCCGAGCTTTTCGAGCCGGATGCGCATCGCGATCGGCGAAACGAGAAAGCGCTCGGCAAACGGCCGGGCGAAGCTATCAAGCACCCGATCTTCGTCGTCGTCGAAATCGCGGCCGATCTCGACGAAGGGGTGTTCGATCGGCGTTTCCGGTTGCAGGACTCGCTGCTTTCGGTCGGGAAACGCTTCGTCCCAAGCGGCAAAAACCATCTTGCGTGGCATCAGCAGGCACGAGGCATAAAAATCCGCCTGCCACTCCACCCGCTCCTTGGCTTGGCTTGAGCGGCAGATGACAGTAGGCCGTGCACGATCGACCAAGAGCGAACCTTGATCTCGGGTTGGACGGACCAGCGGTCGATGCAAGCGCCAATGCCCGCCGCCTTCATGGGCGAGCGTGAACCTGTAGCGGCCCTCACGCTCGGGCCGCTCCTCGGGATCGAGGCTCTCGTCGATGACGATCCTGCCGGCTTCGAGCCAGATCGCGCCGAACATGTCCGGGTCGAGGCCTATCCCGCTGCGCGGAACATCGAGCAGCCGGTGCAAATCGTCGAACTCGACATGAAGCTTCAGGTGCTTCTCGACGATATCCTCAATCGGGATCGGCGCGCGCACCTCGATGCCTCTGGCGTGGGCGAACTCGCCAAGCAGGGCCGCGGCGTCGCGTTCGATGGCATCATCAGCGATATAGGGGACTCGAAGGGTCATTCCGGTTCATCCTCATCTGCATCGTCGAACGCCGCCGACCGGCGCCTATTTTTCCTTCGCCCTCTGCGCCTGCCGCGCCAGGCGGGCCATATCGTCGGCCGTCAGCCCCTTCGCCGCCCGCAGGAAATCGGCCATTTCCCGAGGGCGCTCGCGAATGATGTCGGTCAACTCGGACGCGACCCGGCCCGCCAGCGCCAGCAGCTCGTCCGCGTCCTGCCCGATGATCCCCGCGATCTTCCTCACCTTGTCTTCCGCCGGCGGCGGGAACTCGTCCCGCTCCACCTTTGACAGATAGGTCGGGCTCACCCCGATCTTTTTCGCCATCTCCCTCAGCCCGATTTCCTTCGCCTCCCGCTCGCGGCGGATGAACGCCCCGAACTTCTCCCTCCCGGCCTTCATGGTTTCGTGCTCCGTCGTCTGTTTAGGTGGCACTTTACACTCGATTCGCGGGCCGCTGTCAACCAACGACTAAACAGCGATCCACGGACAATTCACGCCGCCAGCCGCATGTCCCGGATTTCTTCGAGAACGCGCCGGAAATCCGGTTCCGGGGCGAGGCACATGGTTCTATAAGCGTTCAGGAACGGCAGCCAGCTTACGCCTCGTTCTGTTGGAAAGGGCTGGAAGTCCGCAGTGCCGGGC
>ERZ778017.2282-NODE-2282-length-15842-cov-4.518781_pt1 | contig 15842 bp, 10 predicted proteins | sample MGYA00375747_ERZ778017 | MGnify/ENA primary metagenome ERZ778017 (study PRJEB29350, sample SAMN05509838) | bioreactor metagenome | biome: bioreactor; material: wastewater | place: South Africa: University of Cape Town | collected 2014-03-17 ...
AAGACTTATAATGGAAAAAAAAATGGAAACTGTATCGTTGGGTGCAATTACACGACGTAGAATGAGTTAATTTTTGTCGTTTTGAACCGGCGGAAACATGATATTTAATTTTTGCCCGTAGAATGTTTCACAGTTGCTATTCTCTTGCATTTTGCAATTGGAGGGAACTTACCTAAAGCTTTATTCCGTTACAACTTTAGACGGCATGGAACTGATCTCATCTGTTGGACTATGTTCTAGTGATTATACTGATCATGGATTTCTTGTAGATTACGTGTTCTTGTTGAAAGACCAGATAGAAGCGAGTGTCACACTAACATAGTAGTTACTCTAAAATTGAGGTGGTCTGTGTGATAAGATGCTAGTTCTCAGTTATCGATCCAATAATATGGGAAAATGAAATAGATTATATGAGACCTTAAGTAAAAATCGTAATTATTTTTCAAATTAATTAGAAATAGTGAAAATAACTTTAAAAAAAAGAGGCTGCAAAAAACATGAATAATTTCGTGGTATACCAGCAGACATTTAATTCCACTATCTGGACACTAATACGTTAATAAAATAAGCTGTTAACAGAGGCTTCAACTGAAACCTTTATAACCGGTCCCGCTCCAATTTATGGTTTATGTCAATCTACCATAGTTAACATTAGTTTGAGTATTCGTTCGAAGTTTTGTTGAAAAATCAGTTGTAGAAAATTGCAGCAAATTCACTAAAACCATGAAGCTTAAACAAGACCCTTTGCTCACTTTCGGAGCATAAGTGATTGGAATTACTTAATTCAGTTCCGTCTCTCGGCACAGCCATCGTTCAATGGACATTCCATATTAATTTCGTCACAATACTGAACTATACACTACAATGTCCGTTGAATCAGTCTGCTCAATATTTCACTACAAATCGTTCTTAGTTTCAACTTACGTACTATTATAGACTGTACGGTTAGGTCAACTTAGGCTCATTTACTCGTTTTCTTTACAACGTTCATTTGGAGTCTCATTTGCAGCCGTTCGTTGCAGCTATGCGCATTGCACTTAGAATAGACACTTCTACCAAAATTGCGTTTCTTTTGCTTTTTCAGTCCTCTACTATCTGAATCTATTCTTTTCGCACTGTCGTTTGATCGACATTTCATTTATTCTTTTGATAAATTCTTACCCAAGTCTGTATCTGGTAAAGCTTATTTCCTCTATATTGTCTCTGCTCATCTGCGAATACAAATATATACCTTCTTTATACCATGAATCAAGACCCGACGGGATTTTCCAAATCGTTACTGGTGACACACGAGAACGACGGTACCGAGTTCTTGTTCCACAAAATAGAGTTAGACGACAAGATCATTTTCAATATCCATGTCAATGGTGTAATCGATACTACAATTGACTTGCCCATTGGGTCAAAACAAGTCATTAGTAACGCACTGGGATCAACTACCGACTCCGAAGGCGTTGAACCAATTATTCTCGTTGGAAACCACGCAAATATGAAAATCCAAATCATTGCTACCCAATTGTCTAAATTATTTATTAAGTATTCTTCCAAATCGGTGATTTTGTCCATTGGATCTAGATGGTTTGGCCAAGAGCTTCAGCCAAACGATTTCGATAACTTGATGTGGGTATCAGAACAAGTCAACAAAGTCCTCCAGTCTTGAGGTTTGTTGACATTGCATTATAATGAACCTTTTGTATACTATTTCCTAATACACCTATTTGCTATTGTATCAAATTCCGTTTTCTACATACTTTTCACTACAGTATCAACTGCTCACTATGGTACATTCATTTATCTATTCAATTCTAGCAGTACAATTACTTCTTTTCCTTCTTTTCCTTTGGCTTAACTGGAACTAATCTTTCCTTTTGGCCAAATACTAATTTGTGTGGGTTCATGAACGAAGCAAGAACTTCATCGTCAATCTTGGATCTTCTTTCTTGGTATGCTGCAACGTATTCTTGAATGGTTTGAATACATTCTTGCTTCATTTCACCAGACAATACCTCCCCCTTTCTGTATCCTTCGGCCAACTTTTCCAAATGTTCATCGTCATCATTGAAAAATGATAAATATTGGTAAGCAACATCGACATCTGGATTACCACCAAACTTTCTGTGTTCTTCAACAGAAGTTCTACCTCCAGAAAATGCATACTTGTTGATCTTTTTCTTGATTTGATTTGGAGTATCACCCATGAAAATCGAGGTGGTGGTGTCGGAGGCCGACATCTTAGTAGAGGCACCTTGTAAAGCCGGGAAGAATTTGGCGTGGATTAATGCTGGTTTGGAAAACTTCAATTTATCAGCAACATCACGACATACTCTGAAGTATGGATCTTGATCAATGGCACAAGGAATCAAACATGGAGTCTTATCTGGCAATCCCAAAACGTCTGGGAACGAAGATGGGAATGCTGTGGCGATTTGGATGGATGCAAAATGAATTTTACCAATACAGTCAGAATCTTGGAATCCAAAAACGGCTTTGGCAGTAGATGTGGTGATTTGTCTCGAAGTTCTCAAGACGTTTTCATAGAAAGCCCCACCCATGTATTGCAAATCGGAGAAAATGAACGTGTTGTCTGGCTTGAAACCAACAGCAATGATATCCTTTGCGTTTTCAGCAGCAAATCTCTTGACATCGGCAACAGTTAATTTAGGCTTGAACAAGAACTTTTCGTCATCTGTCAATTCAACAACTAATGGAACATCAAATACGTCTTGCAACCACTTGGTGAAAATAAATGGCACCATATGACCCAAGTGCATGGAGTCAGAAGATGGTCCTCTACCAGTGTAAAGGAAGAATGGTTCTCCTGCTTCGTACAAGTTCAAGATCTTTGTCAAATCTCTTTCTGAGAAGAACACACCTCTTTTCAAGAATGGATGAGGTTCATGGCCAGTGACATCTTTGAATCTTTGTAATGTATCGTTGTCAATTTTTCTAGTACCAAATTGCTTAATCAATTTATCATAATCAATTACTTGTGCTTCTCCGTCAACAACAGCTCCTTCAACTTCCCATGGAGTGACCTTTTGTTCAGCTTCTTTTGCTGCACCATCATTAAGGCTCAAACCTTCAACTTTTTGTTCTACAGACATGATTCTCAAATCGCAAAGAATGTACTTTTACTACCAATAGTTTGAGAAGCTTCGATTTGCCGTCTTTGCGAGTCAAAGTATACTTGATTCACTGTGAGTCTTAATCAGAAATGGAAATTTTTCAGTAATGATTGTATACAGGTCAACATCAGATGGGATTCAAACAAAGTTAACCAAGTTGGGCCAGGCCATTAATGGAGGATTAGCACGGTCGATGATGACAGTGTACTATAAAATCTGCGACTGTGGGGTTTGTGAAAAAAGTAAAGGATTTGGTCTTAAATTGAGTCATTTGTACGAATACGTTTGCGATGCTCATACCTTGAGAACTCGGGCTGGTAAAACCCCATAAGACATAGTAAGTAGCGGAACGAAGCCAATGTTCTATTGTATGCTGCACATTGAATTAAACCAGCAATTAATCTTTTCTTACCTTTAGATTCTGTTTTGACGGGGACACATAAATTAGCGTTGGCTGCAAATCTAGTACAAAGAATTTACAGAAATATTCCAGAACTAACAAAATCCTTGTTTAGGGGCATACACTGAACTACATATTCACAATTTTTTGGTCCGTTTCCATTCTCTCTTAATTCTTTTTTCATTCCACGATTTCATCATACCAAAATTCACCTACAAATCTTCTTCAATATTATTAGTACATTAATTTCTACATAGAGTTGATACGTATTGTTTATTTAAACCCCAATGCAAAAAAACAACAAAAATTATAAACAGTTAAAAACCTTTTTAAATTACATGAGTTAAAAACTTAGAAATGTAATTTTTGGAAAAACCATTTATTCTTACCGGCTTGATGTTTTTCTTCTAAAGCTTTCTTAACAACTTTCTTAGCTTCTTCTCTTTGGGATGGTTCTTCTAAGGATTCGGTGGTGACGACGGACTTGAAGGATTCAACATCTAAAGAGTATCTAGTTGGCATTAAATGGTTGTAGTTGACGACTTTGACAAATGGCTTGACTTTAGTTCTCTTGGCGATCTTCTTAGCACCCAAGTTCTTGGTGACTTTCAATGGGCTTCTTTCAACACCAACAACAATGGCGTGAGGGAATGGATGGGATTTGGTACCTTCATCGTGTGGTTTCACAATGACAACCTTCTTACCAGCAAATCTACCTCTGACAACAATAGCTACATCGTTAGTAATGGTTCACTTAATTTCAACATCACCCCCACCAGGATTGGTCGACGTCGTCAAACTTCGTCAATAATCAGGGCATTCTTGGGGTTTTTTCACGAATGGTCGTTATTTCCTCAACTGTTGTTACATACCAACTTTACCAGATTTAATGAATTTAGCCATCTTTACTTAATTGTATAGTAATGAATTTGTTTTAAGAAAATTTTTCAATCTTTTTTCATTATAGTGAATTGAAAATTTGTGAAAAATTTGGACTGTCACGTGAAACATAGCCGCACTTTCCCTATTTGTAAAATACAATATGCACGTCGTAGATTTCCTGCCCTGAAGTATGTATCACGTGGACAAGTGACTGTCGATCAACGAAATAGATTCGATACGAACATGGCCTTTGAGTCAACGATTTTGTTGTGTAGGGCCTGAAATAGCATTGTAATTGTCATAGATACTTTCCGGAAGTAGACTTTTGGATATTTTTGTTGTATTCATTCACTTGGGGTGTTGAACTGGTTTGGCCAGGGTTTTGGTAACTGGCTGCGAAATTCTCCCAGGGCCACAACAGTATCAGTATTGATAGAAACGTGCCGTCAAGAGAGCACGTCAGAATAGTTGAGTTTATATAGTTGAAAGGAACTATGCACATTCTGGACTTAAATATGACCGACCACGATACTAACTGGATTCAGGTCTAGTTTTCAAGACTTGTGTCCCATTGTTTGAATTGTATGGCGACCCAGTTGTAATTTTTTTGCAATTAACGTTTAGTCCACAACAGAACTCCTTCAAGACAACAGTACTGACCAACGAAATGATCATGGACTCCCCCACCGTTTGTACAACTGGTATGGTTATCTCTTCACTATGGGTTGTGGATCACGAGACACTTCACACATAGGGCTACAGCCCTGACGGAATTTTGAAAAATTGTTGTATGCATTCTGAAAAAGTTTACCCACGATTGAAAAATCTTTCACAGCAACAAACTCGATTGTTTCCTTCATTAATTTGTCGATCGAAACCAACTCCCCGGCTTTCCACGTAATATTCCGACAAACTATAGATAAAGATGTCTGCTGAACAAGCTCCAAGAAGATCCTTCGGTAACAAGAAGAGAGGTGGCCCAAGAAGAGGTAGAAGAGATGAAGAAAAAGGATGGACTCCAGTCACCAAATTAGGTAGATTAGTGAAGGCTGGTAAGATCACTTCTATTGAAGAAATCTACTTGCACTCTTTGCCAGTCAAGGAATACCAAATCATTGACTTGTTATTACCTGAATTAAAGGATGAAGTCATGAAGATCAGATCTGTTCAAAAACAAACCAGAGCTGGTCAAAGAACTAGAATGAAGGCTGTCGTCGTTATTGGTGACTCCAACGGTCACGTTGGTTTAGGTATCAAGACCGCTAAGGAAGTTGCTTCTGCCATCAAAGCTGCTATCGTTATTGCCAAGTTATCCATCATCCCAATCAGAAGAGGTTACTGGGGTTCTAACTTAGGTCAACCACACTCTTTACCATGTAAGGTTACCGGTAAGTGTGGTTCCGTTTCCGTTAGATTGATCCCAGCTCCAAGAGGTAAGGGTATTGTTGCTTCCCCAGCTGTCAAGAAATTGATGCAATTAGCTGGTGTTGAAGATGTCTATACTTCTTCTTCTGGTTCTACCAGAACCACCGAAAACACCTTAAAGGCTGCTTTCGTTGCTATTGGTAACACCTACTCTTTCTTGACTCCTAACTTGTGGGCTGAAACTCCATTGGCTCCATCTCCATTGGAAGTCTACGCTGAAGAAGCTGCTGCTGGTAAGAGAAGATACTAAGTTATTTAGTTAATAATGTATTTCTGTAATAAAGGACTCTAACTGGGACTGATTAACGTAGCAGTGTAGTCAATACTGATTATTGTAATATTTCTATTGTAACTATTATAACCACTATATATGTTGTAACTACTATAACTGTGCACGTATATAAATATATCACCTAATGTCATACACCTACATAAACTTTACTACTGTATCATAGTAATATCGCTATTACAACGCTAACTCTCTTCCTTTAATGTAATTAATTTATTCCTGAGAACTAAACACTATAATACAATATATCCAAATTATACATCCACAATTATTCAAGTTAATCCTGGACAGCCTGTTCCATAACTTGATCTTCTGGCACGGCAAAAGCTCTGTTTGTGGTGACGTTGCTTGTGGACGAGGCAAACGTGTTGTTACCGTCTTTAGACCATGTGGTGGGTTGAATTGATCTACCTTCAGGATGCTGATATTGACAGTTTTTGTTGGTACATTTCTCGCCAAATCGACACAATTCTGGAATTGGGTGGGCAAACGTACAATCGAGTCTTCTACAGTCGGCACCAGCACGACATGGCACTGCAGAAGTCGCATGTCTTCTAGGACACTTGTAGTTTGTACACGAAGTACCGAATTTACACTGTTCTAATGCAATTTCTTGCTTGATTTCCGTAGTGAACGGCTTGGCAGTAGGCGGAGGAGGATGTGATTTTTGACAGTTTGGATCAGCACATGTTTTACCTGATGAACACCAGTCTAGAGTCGTAATGGTAGCCTGAGGGTTTGCTGGAGTAGGATGGGCAAATGGACAAGTATCCTTGGTACAATTGGCACCAAATTTACACGATCCCTGTTGAACCATGAGTTCTTGTTGCTTCTTCTCGTGGAACTCTTTTTTCGATTTTTCCAATTTGGCAATCAATTCTTGATCCTCATCAGGGTGCAAGTAGTTACATGTTCCGGGAGGATTCGTACAGTTTGGATAAGCAAAACAGTTCTTGGTAGGATGGGCAAGTTCACACTCTTTGTTTTTACAGTATGGAAAGTCTGGACATCTTCCTTTGGAAGGTCTCGAAACAAACTTACTGACACTGTTATTACCAGGCAAATTCAACATCTTCTCCAAATTCTGGGAGTTTTGTAATGCAAATGACTTTTTATTCGATTGGTTCGACACATGATGGGCATTGTTTGTTCTGGAGTCGAAATTTCTCGATTCGTAATTTCTCGAAGATTTGGAGTTTTTGCTAATACCACCATGACTTCGGTTAGCTGGTTGAATTCTCGATGCTAACGACTTGGGCCCGTCGGGGATCTTGACCTGTTGTGTTTTGTGTTTTGTGTGTGCTGGTGCTGGTGCTGGTGCCACTGGTGTTTGCTGAGGTGCTTGTTGTGGTGCTGGTGCTGGTGCTGGTGCTACAGCCGGTGCTACTGGGTCAGCCTGGACTGGAACTGCCATTGCTTGCGCCTCTGCTACCAAACGAGATGCTTCATTACTCACTAACTGTATAAAGTTTTCGTCTATTGGGATGTCTGTGATCGATTTGACTTCAGCAAGAATATCAGCTGGTGGTCGATTCGACGCCATCAAGATCACAATAAATTCGGCAATGTCCCCGGCATCTTCGTCGATGGAGAACCGGTTCTTCAATTCGTTAGTCAAGTTGTACGTCAACTGCTGTCCCACTTTGTCGTCGGGGTTAAATTGGATCGACATTGTTGGTTTAGTAATGGGTAATTTCTTCTTTTTGGATTTGCTTCATCACTAAAAAATGTAAAATACAGTCACGTGATTGATCACATGATAATTATTTATTGGAAACTATGTACACTCTGCAACCATAGTCTGGTTGATTTTGCACCCAAACGAATGAGCTGGTGTGGTAGGGCCATGATCGTGAAATCTATGTGGCAACTGCGATAATAACATCAAAATAGACAAAGAAACGAAACCAGGTATTAGGATTCAGTTTACTTTACGTTTTCTTCTCTGTTTCTCGTGGAAGCTTCTCTGGCGTATGATCCATACACCATCTTGGACACTTATTACATTATTGATGTTTTTCGGGTTCCAACACGTCCATTATACATCGCACAGTTACATTATGCTAATTGAAATATGTCTTCCGATACGTCTCCAAGGAGGTGTCTGATTTGGTAGCTGATGTTGTCCAACTGTTCGGTGATGGAAGACGTGACAAGAATGTAGGAGTACAACAAGATAAAGTCTTCATTTGATATGGCCAAATTCGGTGTCTCGGCGATTTGACTTCGGATCTCACTAAGTTTATATAGCATCCTGTCTTTCGCATGCTGTGGTGAAGCTGGTTTATTTGGTAGCGGGATTCCTAACTTCATTGCACTGGCAATGGTGTAGAAAATCAAGAACAATCTGTGCTCAACTTCGCTCCGTTCGCTTTCGAGATACTTCAACACATACCGTTCGTTTTCGTTAACAATTGGATCAACCTTGATCATTAAATTCATGTTCTGATACGCATCAATTATTTTCCAAGTACATTGAATTAACATACTGTACGTGTCTTTTGGAAACTTACCTTTCAATCGAAACTCCAATGGTGCCTGCTTCAAGAGGGTTTCACACTCACTCAACATATCGTTAGTCCCTTCTAACCCTTTAAGCCCTATCAACAAATTATCATCATTAAATGCCAACGGCTCACTGTTCCATACCACACCCAATCTTAACCACAACAAAATTAATCCTCGTTTCAATCTAGACCTTGCACTATTGGGCAAGAAGAGTGAAGCCATAGCCAACGCACAAAATATCCCGAAAGATACTGCAACAAACCGATGAAATGCAATCTCAGCTATTATAGGATCATCACCACCCTCGTTATCGTCTTCACTGTCATGTTGAAACATACTGAACGAATATAATGCTGTTAAGTTGTACGTTAACAAGATGAATCTCCCGAACGCATTATTTTGTTTCCAATACAAGATTATGTAAAACGACCATAACGATATCAAAAACCCTGTTATTGCCAACGCAAAAACGTTAGCTTCAGTTATAACCCAAACCAAGTATGCAATAAATGATCCTAAAAATGTCCCTATTAATCTCCATTTAACTGTCATTGTAGTCCCTCCTAATGATTTATTCATCATGATACAGAATATAGTTACTGACCATTCTCCTCTCCATGCAAGAAATATCTGTTTGGTTTGGGGAATGAATGCAAAGATTGATATAACGAACGCCCCTAAACCCACTCGTATACCAAATTGAACATCAACTCGTCTAAATACTTTTAGCAGTTTCCAGAGTTTGTACGAAAAGCCGGTCTTTTCTGAGTCAATTCTAAACTTCGGTTTGAATCGATATTGATTTTGCAACCCAGATAATGCTGCGTTAAAGGTACTACTTTCACTAGCGAGAGAATGCTTTTTCGTTTTACCTTTCTCCACAGATTTCCAAAACTTCAACCATTTCCAAGTACGTGTTGCACATCGTGAGTCTTCATAAGTTTCTGCAAGTTTAAGAAACTCTAGTAATTCATCTGCAAAAAGACCCAATAACGATACAAAGTTTCCACAACATGCCGTAACTTCTTCTTGTCCAGCCTTCATAATGAAATCTGCTGACTTCTTGAATATGTCTTGGTCGTATAATTTGGCAAATGATTCAGCTTGTTTTGAATGAAATAGTTGGGTTGAGATTTTAAGTGAATGCTGTAGGTTAGTTGTTTTTGCAAATTTGTGAGGGAACTCTTTACTATACCGTTCAAACGGTATCTCTGAAAGAATTCCTTTGATTGTGAATATGAATGATTTGATGGATGGCGTTAAATAGTCTACGAATAAATCAAATAATTGTGCAGCGTTTTGTGGTGAGTGTTCCAAAGACTGATTTAAGCTGGAGATATTCTCAACAGATTGTGAGATCCTTATGATTTCTGATCGATAACTTTCCAAACTAGACACATCCGAATCATCAGAAGTGGCAGTATCGTGCAATAATTTGTATTGCATTTCCACCGAAGTACGCAATGCTTGTAAATGAATCGATAATGCAATAGTAGTAGATACAATTTTATCAAGTACCAGCCACTCTGTTTCCCTACCTTTCAATCTTAGTTCATATTTGGTCTCGATAATGTACTGTTGTAGCTCGTTCACATTGGATTTCAATGCTATGAACAATGCTTCGTCAGGAACGTTCTCTCCTACAAGGAAACAATTGGTTAAAATCGACAAGATTGAAGACATAATATCATAAGAATCATTCAATGATTTCCTCAACTTGTCTACTGCCCGTACTGGCCAAATACAATAACAGCAACCCACTGATACTGCTGTCCCACAAAGAATCACTCGTAATGTAGCCACAAGTCTTTCTATGGGAATTTGCGACGCATTCAAACTACCTTCACGGACCAATAATGAAACTACTGTAATCGATGCTAGGGAGCACGCAGTGTTAAAAGTTGCCATATTGACTTTTTGTTTGAAGAATGCAATTGTTCCCAAGGCTATAGAACTCACAAACAAGTCTAGGGCATACGACAATTCGTCAGAAACAGATACAAACAAGTATACCGAGATGGCCCGACAAGCAAACGATACGGTGAAACTAAAAAGGATGCAAAGTATTACAAACATCGCCGTTTGGTGCATTGAACCAATAGTTCTAGACGGATGAAAATACACTGCCACAGTGGCCACCACATGTTTTGAGTCAGTTTCTCCCAAGAGATCGTCAAACTTGATCCAGTACACTGCCAATGATGCAATAAAATAGGCAATTGACGATTTGATTACGTTTCTTACTGTCGAGTTAAAATAAACATTTCGCAAAGGAGCAATTATGTAGCACGATATCCAGTAGATGAGCTGTGCATACCGGGTTGAGTTGGTGTAATGCAGAGGAACCACGTCTGGTTCGTTCACTGAATGGTAGTGGAAGTTCGATAAAGTAACTTGACGTCGGACTCTCTCTCCGGTGCTGGGGAGGATGACAGATGTCTGTCGTGAAATCTTCATCCGAGGTAGTAGTGGTTGACATTCATTATACGATACGTCTACATTGCCGTGAGAATCGGTAGACGCCACGATTGTGGGCTCCGTCATGAAATAGCAAAAGAATCAGGTATTTGTATCTAATCTTTACCGGCTGCAAATTTCAGGCCATCTCTTAAGCTTGGCCGTAGGCCGGTGTAGTGGTAAATTTAGGTCGAGTCGTGCTGGACTAGGGAAATACTTGGCAGGGATAGAGCCAGCCGCACTCTATTAGGTCTCGCTAGGGTAATATCTTGTAGTTGTTCAACACATATGAGGGATTATTACCACCAAACTGTGTGTTTAAGACTACGCTAACGCACTACATCGTCGACTGGGAACATCAACAACAGTAAAGTATAGTTTATTTCCGGTTTTAGTTGCGTCAGGGGCTATTCTCGCTAATGTATCGCTAATGCCCGTGAGTCGCACAATAACCAGACTACGGTCAGAATAGCTCCAATTTTAACGGATTGTAATCGGAAAGTACTGGGCAAAATCAGCGTGAAAATTATACCTCCCACACAGCTACTTGTCGCACTTTTCATTTTTTCCTACTTCCACCTCTTCCCTACACTTTCTGGATCATTACTTATTATACCTAAATACATAATTATAACGACGGGCTAAATACAATGTCGTTAGTGTTGCTACTCTATAATACGGAGCCACTATTCCTCTTCAAACCCAAGGATATCTCTGAATAGCTGCTCACAAGGAACGGTGGCATTCAATCTAGCACACAATAAGAATACCCCCGATAATTTTCTATGCAACGAGTAAGTTTCTTCTGGCGGTGGTGTCAATCTTTCGTTCAACATCACGCCAATGTTTCCTCTAACTCTGTCTGTGATTGTCTGTTGGGAGAACTTGAATGGCTTTCCCTTATTATCGACTGGTGAGAATGCTTCTCCCAATACCATGACGGAATCGACATGGCATTTGACCATCGCTGGTGATTCCAACCCAGTCAAGTAGCCGAGTTTTTTCGAGTAGAATTCCACTCCTTCACGATCTTTCTTTACTGACGCCCGTAAAACATTGACGTAGTCATCAATAAATTCGTCTGGGAACTCTCTGGCTGCTCCAAAGTCCAATAACTCTATCTTTTTGGTGGATTCATTATACAAGAAGTTGGCCCAATTAGGGTCAGTTTGCATGAACTTCATTTTGATCTCTAATAACGTTAATCTCATAATATTGGTTGCAATCCAGTCTTTGGTTGCTTGGTCCCAGTTTCCATGAACGATCTCCGTTCCTCTCATTCTTTCCATGGTCAAAACATGTTCACCACACAATTGGTGGAAAACTCGTGGAACTTCAAATACTTCATCATCTTTCATTAATTCACGGAATCTGATCAAGTTCTGGGCTTCTCTAATGTAGTCACATTCCCATTTTAATTCGGTTCTAGCATTGGCTATGGTTTTATCAAGAAAAAGACCTGCTGGTAATAACGAACTAGCAGTCAAAAACATCAATAAATTGTTCAAATCAGAATCAATAGAATCTGCTACCCCAGGATATTGTACCTTGACCACCACTGGTGTCAAATCCTCGGTAACTGCAGTGTGAACTTGCCCTATGGATGCGGCCGCAATAGGCACGTCATCAAACGACGCAAATAACCGTTTCCGCCAGTCCAATCCCAAATCTCTATCCATGACTTGCTGAAGTTGACGTTGTGGCATATAATGAGCCGAGTTTTGTACTTTTAAGAGGATTTGTTGAATCTCTTTAGGCAATACTGAATCGTCCTGAAAAGACATCATTTGTCCTATTTTGAGAGCAGCACCTCTCATTTTTGAGAACTTCTTCGCCATCCTCTCGATGTTTACTGGAGATAGCACGAGAGACTTCATGGAAATCGACGAGGTGTTCCCTTGAGCTATTTGTTTGATACCGGTGGTAGCAGCACCAACGGTCATACCAGCAGCTAACTGGCCGTAGTGAAAGATTCTCGCTAACCTAGAAGAAGGCACCTGGGCCTGGTGGAGCCGTACTTGTGGGTCCAACTGTGGTTTCTCGCCAATTAATGCTTTTTGACTGGTGGTATCATCGCTTGGCTTTGAATTGTACCGAACACTAGACGTAGAAAACTGTCTTTTCGACATATGAGCACCACCACGAACCGTGGTGGAAAAGTTTCGTTTCTGGTTCACGGAACCTGTTTCAAAAGGAGATCTTGCTCTATCTGAGGCGAACTTCGCTTCGTCCCACATCTTGTCATCTTTGGTTTGTAGCACCTGACGAAGGATAGAGTACGTGTACCACTCGCACAGTTCACGCACAGTGGCAGCAAAGCTCCCACGCGCCACATTGGCCGCGGTGCTTGCGACCGTCACCGCTTCCAACAACGACTTTGACATTAATGTCTTCGTTCGTTGGTTTGGCCTTCTCAGGTGAAAATTTATTTATCGGGTGCGCGGCGGTGCATATGGTAGCGCTGGTGTAAGCGGGGGTGGAGGCGTTCCGGTTCCCCGCGGCGGACTGCTGCCTCCAGGACGGTGATGCCGAGAATCTGTACCGCCAGCAACCATAGTGGGAAACTGCCGAGGAAACTGAAACAGCTCTACCAACCAGCAATCAGAGACCCCGAGAGTTGCTCCTGGGTGTGAGTCAACAGCAACGAGCACCACCACCGCGAACAGAACATTTGGATGACCTTGTTTGTATACGTGGTGATGAGATGCCACCCATCACCCACTTCCGTGTCCTCTACTATGTCCTGCTCTTGCCAGCCCTAATGGTAGATCATTACCACACAGTAGCTTGCTCATAGCTTAAGTCCACCATTGCTTGTAAATTTACTGGATGTATATCTACTGCTTTAAACACCGTCGTTGTGCACGTCTCGCTGCTCTGTATAGTTTCACCGTTGCTACAAATTTCTCAACTAAAGCCCATGCTTCTATATATATCAACTACGTCATAGGAAAACACTACAGATTTTACGGTTAAGGTACGAGATCGGCCCCTCGTCCACGCAATGCCACGCATTACCACGCACCGCCACGCACAGTCGGGCCCCACCGAGGGCTGAGCCGGGTTCAGCGTTGTTTGTCATCGGTTTACGGTGCGAATTCAAATGGGCCCTGTTGTTCCGTTGGGAATCTGGGCTCGGTACTACCTTGTTTGTTGACGTTTCGGCACTACTGGCGAGATCAAACTGATAATTCCCGAGGCGGTGATTCTCTGTACGGACTTTATAGGTTGCGTTGTTTACATTGACGTATATAACAAACTTTGCACCGAATTGACTACAAACGGCTACTTTATTAGGTACATTTTATTAGGTACATCCGATCTAGTTTTCCCAAGACTACACTGGCCATAGAAGATCCAGTTAGACCCTGAAACGACGTTACTCCACCGGGCTGTTCGTATACCATACCTGACATCTCGATTTCCGACTGTCGTTCATCTCAATCCGCTGCTTTTCGACCATTTCGTTTTACACTGAGCCATATTTCTGGGCTACCTTGATCATAATCGGCTTCACTCGTGCCGCAATTGGCTTGTATAGTTCGTCAATTAGCTCACGTCATCGTTGTCTACTAGCATCGTTCAGAATTGCTCCTTTGCAATTGCCCATTTGAACTGCTCATCGCCTTTATTTCAATTCCCTGCTGTCCTAATAACCCACCTCTAATATGGCAAGCTACAATCCCTACGATACTGCCAAACGCAAATCCATGATGGAGAAACAGCAGAACGACATGTTCCAAACTACAAACCCTCCCAAAGTCATTATCAAGGACGACCCCGTCATTCCTGACTACCCCATTGATAAACAGTTCCGTAAGAACGCTAATTATAACATGAAAATCGTCGTTGTCGGTGACGGTGGGTGTGGTAAAACTTGCTTGTTAGTCGCATATGCCCAGAACAAGTTTCCTGAGATCTACGTTCCTACTGTATTTGAAAATTACGTTACTAATGTTACTACTCCAAACAATAAGATCATCGAATTGGCACTTTGGGATACTGCTGGCCAAGAAGAATACGATAGACTAAGACCTCTAAGCTACCCCGATGTCGACGTCTTGTTGATCTGTTTCTCGCTAGACAATTTGACGTCTTTGCAGAACGTTAAAGATATCTGGTACCCAGAAGTAAGCCATTTTTGCCCAGGAATCCCCATTATCTTGGTCGGAACTAAAGCTGACTTGAGTCTGAACATTGACCTGGACTTGCCTATACAACTAGCGACGGAAATCAATGCCATTGGATACATCCAGTGCTCAGCTAAGACTATGTTCAATATCAAAACCGTATTTAACTTTGCCTGTATGACGTTTCAGAAACAAATGGAGATGAAGGAGCAATTGGAGAAGACGTCAAAGCACAGATTGTCGAAGGTTTTGGGTAATGGAAGATCATTTGACTCCACGGGCCACCATTCTCGGAAGCACTCTTCGATATCCAAGGGCCATTTTAAGAACACTAGTTACGATTCTACCGTGCTTTTGGACCAGCCATTGCAAGAAGACACATACACAAAGAACCCCTACGGAAACTTCGCCAACAGCAACGATTACCAGGACCCAGCCACACCAAAGTACAACGAGGAAGAGTTTGCATTTACCAGAGGTGATAAGAAGAAGAAGAGAAGATGCGTGATATTGTAACCAAAGAGCACCTTAGGATTCTGTCAACCTCCGAGGAGTTTTTAGACTATTTCAGTCGCCCATGTGGCATCGTAGAGACCATATCATATACCTACCTTGTGCAATAGTAC
>ERZ778017.2283-NODE-2283-length-15836-cov-38.612382_pt1 | contig 15836 bp, 20 predicted proteins | sample MGYA00375747_ERZ778017 | MGnify/ENA primary metagenome ERZ778017 (study PRJEB29350, sample SAMN05509838) | bioreactor metagenome | biome: bioreactor; material: wastewater | place: South Africa: University of Cape Town | collected 2014-03-17 ...
GGGATCAAGCCGCCTTTTCGGGCGCGAGATAGCCGATCAGGCGGCCGAGCGTCGCGGGCAGCTCCTTGCGATGCACGACCATGTCGATCATCCCGTGATCGAGCAGATATTCGGCGCGCTGGAACCCTTCGGGCAGCTTTTCGCGGATCGTATTTTCGATCACGCGCTGACCCGCAAAGCCGATCAGTGCATTGGGTTCGCTGATCTGCACATCGCCCAGCATCGCATAGCTGGCCGTCACGCCGCCCGTCGTCGGATCGGTGAGCAGTACGACATAGGGCAGGCCCGCGCGGCGCAGCCGCTGGAGCGCAACCGTCGCGCGCGGCATCTGCATCAGCGACAGCGTGCCTTCCTGCATCCGCGCACCGCCCGCGGCGGTGATCGCGATATAAGGCACACCGCGCTTGATCGCGGCTTCGACCCCGGCGACGAACGCCTCGCCGACCGCGACGCCCATCGATCCGCCCATGAAGGCGAAATCCTGCACGCCGATCACGGCGCCCTGGCCCGAAATGCGGCCGAAGGCGTTCTGGTAGGCGTCGCGGTCGCCGGTCTGCGCGCGTGCGGCCTTGATGCGGTCGACATATTTCTTGGTGTCGCGAAACTTCAGCGGATCTTCGGGCGCCGCGGGGGCGGCGATCAACTCGTGCAGGCCGCCGTCGAAAAGCTGCGCGAAGCGCTCTTTGGCGCCGATGCGGTCGTGATGGTCGCAGCGCGGGCAGACGTTCAGATTGTCTTCCCACTCCTTGACGAACACCATCTGCTGACACTGGCGGCATTTGTGCCAGAGGTTGTCGGCGGTGTCGCGCTTGGCGGTGAAGGGCAGGGCGTTGCGAACGCGGTCGAGCCAGCTCATGCGGCGATCTCCTTTGCGCCGTGGATAGCATCGGCGAGCGAACGGGTGAAGGCTTCGACATGCGGCGCCGCGGCGTCGCCATGCTCGGCAATGATGTCGATGAAGGCCGATCCGACGACGACGCCGTCGGCAACCTTGGCGATGTCGGCCGCCTGCGCGGGGGTACGAACGCCGAAGCCGACCGCGACCGGCAGGTCGGTCGCGGCTTTCAGGCGCGCAACCGCATCCTCGATGCTCGCCTGTGCGGCCTGCTGCATCCCGGTGATCCCGGCAACCGAAACATAATAGAGGAAGCCGCCGGCGCCGTTCAGGACATCGGGCAGGCGCGCCGCGTCGGTCGTCGGCGTTGCGAGGCGGATCAGGTCGACCCCGGCAGCGCGGAGCGCGGGGCCGAGTTCGGGATCTTCCTCCGAGGGAATATCGACGCAGATGACGCCGTCGACCCCTGCTTTCGCGCATTCGGCGGCGAACCAGTCGGCGCCACGGATCGTCATCGGATTGGCATAGCCCATCAGCACGAGCGGCGTGTCGGGATGGCGCTGGCGGAAGGCGGCGGCGATACCGAACAGGTCGGCGGTGGTCGTCCCCTTGGCGAGGCTTCGCAGGTTTGCGGCCTGGATCGCGGGGCCGTCGGCCATCGGATCGGTGAAGGGCATGCCCAGTTCGATCACATCGGCACCCCCCGCGACGAGCGCGTCAAGGTTCGCGGCGGTGTCGCCATCGCCGCCGGTGATGAAGGCGACGAGCGCAGGGCGCGGCTTGGCGAAGGCGGCGGCGAAGCGGGTCACAGCTTTACCCCCAATGCTTCCGCCACGGTGAAGATGTCCTTGTCGCCGCGGCCCGAGCAATTGACGATGATGATCTTGTCCTTGCCCAGCGTCGGCGCGATGCGTTCGGCGGCGGCGACCGCGTGCGCGCTTTCGAGCGCGGGGATGATGCCTTCGAGCTTGGTCAGTTTCTGAAAACTTGCGAGCGCCTCTTCGTCGGTGACGGGTTCGTAGCGCGCGCGGCCGATGTCATGCAGCCAACTATGCTCGGGGCCGATGCCCGGATAGTCGAGCCCCGCCGAGATGCTGTGCGCCTCGGTGATCTGGCCGTCCTCATCCTGCAGCAGATAGGTCTTGTTGCCGTGGAGGATGCCGGGTTTGCCGCCGGCAAGGCTGGCAGCATGCTTGCCGCCCAATCCTTCGCCCGCGGCTTCGACGCCGACGATCTCGACGTCTGTGTCATCGAGGAAGGGATGGAACAGCCCGATGGCGTTCGACCCGCCGCCGACGGGGGCGATCAGCATGTCGGGCAGGCGCCCTTCGGCTTCGAGAATTTGCGCTTTCGCTTCCTCGCCGATCACCGACTGGAAATCACGCACCAGTTCGGGATAGGGATGCGGCCCCGCGACGGTGCCGATGATGTAGAAGGTGTCCTCGACGTTCGCGACCCAGTGGCGGAGCGCCTCGTTCATCGCATCTTTCAGCGTCTTCGCGCCGCTTTCGACCGCGACGACTTCGGCGCCGAGCAGCTTCATGCGGAAGACGTTCGGCTGCTGCCGCGCGACGTCGACCGCGCCCATGAAAATGGTGCAGGGCAGGCCAAAGAGCGCTGCCACGGTCGCGGTCGCGACGCCGTGCTGGCCGGCGCCGGTTTCGGCGATGATCTTGGTCTTGCCCATCCGCCTGGCGAGCAGGATCTGACCGATGCAATTGTTGATCTTGTGCGCGCCGGTGTGGTTCAGATCCTCGCGCTTCAAATAGATCTTCGCGCCACCCAGATCGTTCGTCAGCCGCTCGGCAAACCACAGCGGGCTCGGGCGGCCGACATAATTTTTGAGCAGATAGTCGAACTCGGCCTTGAACGCAGGGTCGGCCTGCGCAGCGCGATAATGGCGTTCGAGGTCGAGGATGAGCGGCATCAGCGTTTCGGCGACATAGCGGCCGCCGAAGGCGCCGAAATGGCCGCGCGCGTCGGGCTGGGTGCGGAGGCTGTTGGGCAGGGTCGGTGCTTCGGTCATGGTCATTTCCATCGGTTACGGGTGGGCGCGCACTTGAAGATCGGGTCTCAAGCGGTCAGCGCCATCGTTTTCCGATGCGCGTCATGAGGGACTGCGGTGTCAGCATCTGCCGACCGCTTTAAGGAAAGCGGCGATCTTGTCCATATCCTTGACGCCGGGTGCGCTTTCGACCCCCGACGACACATCGACGAGCGGCGCGCCGGTTTCGGCGATCGCCTGTGCGACATTGGCCGGGGTCAGTCCGCCTGCGACGCCCCAATCGATCGTGTGGCGATGCCCCTTGAGCAGCGACCAGTCGAAGCGGGTGCCCGTGCCGCCGGGTAACGCCGCTGCCGGCGCATCGAACAAGATGCGGTCGGCCGCGCCCTCAAACTGCCGGATGCGTTCCAGGGTTCCGGCATCCTTCAGGCCGACCGCCTTCCAGACTTCGGCGGGAACCAGCCGTTTGACCGCGGCGAGCCATTGGGGTGTTTCATTGCCGTGAAACTGAACGATGTCGGGGCGCACCGCGCCGAGCGCCTCGCCAGTCACCTGTTGCGAGGCATTCACGAGAAGGAGCGCAACCTTCACTTTCCCCTCGGCGCGCTGGCGAAGCGCGGCAGCGGTCTTCAGATCGACGTGGCGCGGACTCGGTTCATAGTGAACGAGGCCGATGTGCGTCGCGCCGAGCCGGATAGCGGCGTCAACCGTTTCGGGCGTAGAGAGGCCGCAGATTTTGACAAGTGGGGGCATATATCAGGGTTCGATCATTTAGGTCATTGCGAGCGAAGCGAAGCAATCTCCAGCCATCGGCGTAACACAATCCCGATAGCTGGAGATTGCTTCGTCGCCTTCGGCTCCTCGCAATGACGATGGTTGAATGAAAGTGTGTTTACAGCGTCGCTTCGATCGCGCGCGCCGCGAGGTCGGGGTCCTGCGACTGGCTGATCGGTCGGCCGACGACGAGGATCGAGGCGCCGTCAGCCATCGCCTGCGCCGGGGTAACGATACGCTTCTGATCGCCGGCACGGCCGTCAGCAGGGCGCACCCCCGGTACGACAAAGAAGCCGCCCGGCCATGCCTTGCGCGCGGCCTTCACTTCCTGGCCCGAGCAGACGATGCCGTCGAGACCCGATTCGCGGGCCAGCGCGGCGAGGCGGACAACCTGGTCGTGCGGGGTGCCGCCGACGCCGATATCATCGAGATCGGGCGCGTCGAGGCTGGTGAGCACGGTAACGCCGACCACCTTGGTCGCGCTTCCCGCGACTGCCTTGGCCTCTTCCATCATCGCGCGGCCGCCCGCGGCGTGGACGGTCAGGATCGCGGGTTCGAGCGGACGCAGCGCCTGGATCGCCTTGGCAACGGTGTTCGGGATGTCATGCAGCTTGAGGTCGAGGAAGATCGGCAGGCCGAGCTTCGCCATTTCGTGCACCCCGTGATGGCCGTTGGCGCAGAAGAATTCGAGGCCGAGCTTCAGCCCGCCGACATGGTGGCGCACCCGCTGCGCCAGCGTCAGCGCGGCATCGAGGTGGGGGGTGTCGATGGCAAGATAGACAGGCGAGCTCATTGCGGATCCAGCGGCGAGGGTGGGATGTCGTTGACGGGCTTCGACTGCGGCGCCGGTTCGGGGGTGAGCGGCGTCTCGGCGGGGCGGTTGGCCATGGCGCGCAAGTCGGCAAGTTGCCGTTCGCTCGTTTCGATACGGCGCTTCAGCGACCAGCGTGAGGTACGCAGCGCGATCCACAGCGGCAGGCTGCCGATCAGGAAGGCGGCAAAGATCAGCACCGGCAATTTGGTGTCGAGCACCTGTCCCGGCCATATGGTCACGGTGACCGGATTCCAGTTGGCCATCGAAAAGACGACGAGAATGATGGTCAGCAACACCCAGATGACGGTCCGCACGATTCCCACGTTATTGCGCTCCTTTACCGGCCTCTGCATCGAACCCTAAGCGACTTTGGCGCACGATGCGAGTCTCTGGGCGAGGCCCGGCGCGTTCAGCCGCCGAACACCCGCGCAAAGATCGTGTCGACATGCTTCATATGATAGTCGAGGTCGAACAGCGCGGTCAGTTGCTCCGCCGACAGACGCGCGGTCACGTCGGTGTCGCCCTTCAGCAGTTCGAGCAACGAAAGCTCGCCGTCGCTTTCCCAAACCTTCATCGCATTGCGCTGGACGAGCGCATAGCTGTCCTCGCGGCTCGCCCCTGCCTGGGTCAGCGCGAGCAGGACGCGCTGCGAATGGACGAGACCGCCCATGCGATCGAGATTCTTCTGCATGCGCTCGGGATAGACGAGCAGCTTGTCGACCACGCCGGTCAGTCGCGCGAGCGCGAAGTCGAGCGTGATCGTCGCGTCGGGACCGATGAAGCGTTCGACCGACGAATGGCTGATGTCGCGTTCGTGCCACAGCGCGACATTCTCCATCGCGGGGATCGCGGCGCTGCGCACCATGCGCGCGAGGCCGGTCAGATTTTCGGTGAGCACCGGGTTGCGCTTGTGCGGCATGGCCGACGAGCCCTTCTGCCCCGGCGAGAAATATTCCTCCGCTTCGAGCACCTCTGTGCGCTGAAGGTGGCGGACCTCGACCGACAGGCGTTCGATCGACGAGGCGATCACGCCGAGCGTTGCGAAGAACATGGCATGGCGGTCGCGCGGAATGACCTGCGTCGACACGGGTTCGATCGCGAGGCCCAGCTTCGCCGCGACATGCGCTTCGACGCGCGGGTCGATATTGGCAAAGGTGCCAACCGCGCCCGAAATCGCGCAGGTCGCAATTTCCGCGCGCGCTGCGAGCAGCCGCGCCTTGCAGCGGGCGAACTCGGCATAGGCTTCGGCCATTTTGAGTCCGAAGGTGACGGGCTCGGCATGGATGCCGTGGCTGCGCCCGATCGTCGGGGTCAGCTTATGTTCGTATGCGCGGCGTTTGATCGCCTCGAGCAGCGCGTCGAGGTCTGCGAGCAGGATGTCGGCAGCCTGCGCGAGTTGCACCGCGAGGCAGGTGTCGAGCACGTCGCTCGACGTCATGCCCTGATGCATGAAGCGCGCTTCTTCGCCGACATTTTCGGCGACCCAGGTCAGGAAGGCGATGACGTCATGCTTGGTGACCGCCTCGATGGCGTCGATCGCGTCGACGTCGATGACGGGTTTCGTCGCCCACCAGTCCCACAGCGCCTTCGCGGCGGACTGGGGAACCGTTCCCAGTTCCGCGAGCGCCTCGGTCGCATGCGCCTCGATCTCGAACCAGATTCGAAAGCGATTTTCCGGCGACCAGATGGCGGTCATGTCCGGGCGGGCGTAGCGCGGAACCATTGATGTACCTTCCTTTTGTGCGCCGCTGTTCGGCGCCTTGTCGCAAAACCGCGACGGAATCACGATGGGGCGCCCCCTAGCAGGGGTCGACCGCTTCGCCAATCACCCGCGCTCCGCAACTTCCGGCGAACGCGGACGGTTGCCCCCATGCCCCTTCAGAAAAGGCGGCGGATCGCAAACAGATGCAGGTCCGCCGCCGATACAGGAGATAGATAATGTTGAAGCAAGTTCTTTTGATCGGCGCCGCCGCGATCAGTTTCCCCGCGCTGGCCCAGGAAGCACCGCCGTCGCCGGGCACCACGCCGCCGACCGAGCAGCCCGAGGCTGCGCCGATGCCCGATAGCGCGCCGGCACCGACCGACACGACGGCTCCGCCGGCCCCCACCGAGCCGGCCACCGATACGATGGCGCCGGCCAGCGAGGCGCCTGCGCAGACCGCGCCCGCACCGTCGAGCAGCACAGCCGCGACCCCCGCGCAAATCGCCCAGATCGTCGAAACCGAATTTCCGACCTATGATGGCGACAAGTCGGGTGACCTTAGCGCCGCTGAATTCGGCGCGTGGATGAAGAAGCTGCGCACCGCGCAGGATCCCGCCGTCGATCCCGAATCGGCCGATGTGAAGAGCTGGATCGATCAGGCCTATGGCGCGGCCGACGCCGACAAGTCGGGCAGCGTCACCAAGGAAGAGCTGGTCGCGTTCCTTTCGCGCGGCGCCTGATTTCGCAGCCCGCCCCGCTTGGGGCGATGCAGCCGTCGGAGCGATCCGGCGGCTGCATTGCCATGACCGTCATGCCGCGCGCGGCGGCTGCATGACTGCCCGGATCGTCAACGCCCGTTCGTGGCCGTCGCGATCGGGCCACAGGATCGCGCTGCCGGCGCGCATCCCTATCAACCCGGCACCAATGGGCGTCAGGATCGAAATCCGCCCCGACGCGATGTCGGCATCGGACGGATAGACCAGCCGGACGCTGCGCACGGCGCCGCTCGCTTCGTCGACGAAATCGACCTCGCTGTTCATCGTCACGACGTCGCGCGGGACGTGGCGTTCCTTGTGGACGGTCGCACGGCCGATCTCGCGCATCAGCAGTTCGCTGACCTGCGGCATGCGTTTTTCGATGCCGAGGGCGAGATCGGTCAGCGCATCGGCCTCCGAGTCGATCATGTGAATGGGCGGGCGTTTGCTTGCCTTGGTCGAGGTGGTCTTGGCTACTGTCATTCTTTTGGCTTTCCGCATGGAAAGGGCAGGGCGCGGCCGCGCTCCTGTCGGGATGGTTCGGAAATCTTGCCCCGGTCCGGGGCATGGCACGCCACAGCCCGGGGCTAGAAGCCCGCGAGAAGCTGACCCGCGTGAAGGCGGAAGCGAAGATGGCGCTGCCGAATCTGCATGACGCGATGATGTCGCCTGAGGCCGGGCAAGTAAAGCCCGGCCTTTTGGGCCTCCTGATTCAGAGCAGCCCGAGCGCGCGGAGGCTGCGGTGGCCGCTGCCGCCGATGATGATATGATCGTGCAGCGCGATACCCAGCCGCCCTGCGGCATCGGCCAGGTCGCGCGTGATCGCGATATCCTGGCGGCTCGGTTCGGGATTTCCGCTGGGGTGATTGTGGACGATGATGATCGCCGCGGCGCCGAGTTCGAGTGCGCGCTTGACGACTTCGCGCACATAGATCGCCGATTGGTCGATCGACCCCTCGCTCGCGACCTCGTCGCGGATCAGCATGTTGCGCGAGTTGAGGTACAGCACCCGCACCCGCTCGACCTCGATCGGTCCCATGTCGGCGCGCAGCCAGTCGAGCAGCGCATCCCAACTCGACAATAGGGGCTTTTCGCGGAACTCGCCTTTCAGCATCCGGAGGCTGGCCTGCTGGACGATCTTGAGCGCGGCGATCGTGCCGTCGCCCATGCCGTCGATTCGGCGCAGCGATTCGGGATCGGCGCTGACGAGCTGTGCGAACGAACCGAATTCGCGCAGCAATGTCTTGGCGAGCGGCTTGGTATCGCGCCGCGGGATCGCAAGCGCGAGGAGATATTCGACCAGTTCGTAATCGGCCATACCGTCGGCATCGCCGCCGAGCAGGCGCGCGCGAAGCCGCGACCGGTGGCCCGCATGATCGGGAAGGGGGGCGGGCGCGTCGGCCATCGTCAAGGCAATAACCGCCTTGTGGGCACCACTCAACGCTCATAGACACAAGCGCCTATGTCGCGGCGCTTTTTCCTGCATCGAATGGCCTTGCCCTGCGTTGCCGATGGGCATGGAACAGCAATGGTATGCGCAGTGAACTTTGGCCGGACCTATGATGACGGCGTGACGTCACAGGCGGCCGACGGGTTCGGTCGCGGGTGAGCGAGGCGGAGGCAGCCCGCGTGCGGCGGCGGCGCAAGGCGCCGTGGATCGTCGGCGGCGCGCTCGGCGCGCTGGCGCTCGGACTTTGGGCTTCCCGCGCGCCGATCGCCGACCGTTTCATTCAGGACCAGCTTGCGACAAAGGGTGTGCCGGCACGCTACACGATCGAGCGCATTGGCCTGTCGACCCAGCGGCTTAGCAATGTCGTTATCGGCAATCCGGCGCGTCCCGACCTGACCGCGCGGGTGCTGGAGGTGTCAGTCGGGCTTGGTCTGTCGGGGCCCTATGTCGCATCGGTGCGCGCCGACGGCCTGCGGCTCTACGGCCGCTTCGTCGATGGGCAATTGTCGCTCGGCGCGCTCGACAAATTTCGCGACCCGACCGACAAGAGTCCGTTCGCATTGCCCGATATGGCGGTCCGGCTGAGCGACGCGCGGGCGCGCTTCGAAACGCCGTGGGGCAATGTCGGCGCCGCGCTGAACGGCGGCGGCAATTTGCGCCGGGATTTTGCGGGAACGCTCGCACTCGTGGCCCCGCATATCGCCGCTGCCGATTGCCGCGGCACGGGAATCACTTTCTACGGCAAACTCGCGGTGCGCGATGTGCGCCCGCGGCTGACGGGGCCGTTGCGCGGCGCGGCCGTGACTTGCGGCGGCGCTCGGCCGGTCGCGGTCGCCGCGCCGCAGATCGCGCTGGACGTCTCGCTTGCCGAAAATCTGCAGCAATGGGACGGCACCGCCGATGCGATGGTCCAGCGCCTGACGATGCCCGCGCTCGCCGCCGAGCGGGTCGGCGTGAAGGGCCGCTTCACCGGCACCGCCGATCGCACCGTGCTGACGCTGGCAGCGGATGTTGCCAAGCTGGCCGGGCCCGATTTTGTGGCGAGCGGCGTGCATCTGGAGGGCAAGGGCGCGGTCGGCAGCGTCACGCCCAATTTCGACGGCCGGTTACGCTTCGCCGATGCAAGCGCGAGCGAAGGTCTGCGCCGCTCGGTCGCGGGCAGCGCCGCGGCGCTGGACGGCACCCCGCTCGGCCCGATCGGCGACCGCGCGGCGCGTGCCTTCGCCGCAGCGCTCGCGGGTGCAAGCGGCGAAGCGGCGATCGCGCTGACCGGGCAGGGCGAGGCGCTTCGTTTCGAGCTTGTCGCGCCCAGCCTGTCGAGCCGCAGCGGCGCACGCTTCGCGGGCAGCGCCGACAGCCGCATAGGCTATCTCTTCGCCGCGCCGCGGCCCGAAGTCATCGCAACGGGGCGCTGGACCTTCGGCGGCGGTGGCCTTCCGGTCGGCGCGATGGAACTCGACCGCCGTGCCGACGGCGACATGACCGGGCTGGCGCAAATCGACGCCTATCAGGCGGGCGGCGCGCGCCTGGCGCTCGATCCCGTGCGCTTTTCGAGCGCGCCAGGCGCCGCGATGCGCTTTTCGACTAGCGCCACCCTGTCGGGGCCGCTTGCGGGCGGGCGCGTAGAGGGGCTGCGCGTGCCGATCGCCGGCGCGCTCGCGACAACCGGCGGGATGGCGTTCAACGGCGGCTGCCACCGCGTCACCGCGAACAAGATCGATGTATCGGGGCTGCGCCTCGTCAATAACGGTGTCGATCTGTGCAGCGCCCCCGGCGCGCCGCTGTTCAGCGTGGGACCGGCGGGGGTGCGCGGCGCCGTGCGGCTTCCGGGCCTCAAGCTGCGCGGCACCAGCGGGGCATCGCCCTTTGCGCTCGATAGCGGTCCTGGCGAGATCGATCTGGCGCGGTGGCGCTGGTCGCTTGCCAACGCCGATGTCCGGATCGGGGTCGGGGACAGCGTGACGCATTTCGCCGCCGGACGCCTTTCGGGCGCGGCGGGCGGACAGGGGATGGCCGGAACGCTTGCCGATGCGCAGGGCCAGATCGGCGCCGTCCCGCTCGACATGAGCGAGATTGCCGGCAACTGGCGCTGGGCCGACGGCGCGCTGACGCTCGACGGCGGGCTGGTGCTGACCGATGCGGCGGCGGACAAGCGCTTTGCCCCGCTGATCAGCCGCGACGCGCATCTCCGTTTCGCCGACGGCGTGATCGACGCAAGGGCCGGTTTCGACGAGCGCGAGAGCGGCAGGAAGATACTCGACACCGTGATCCGCCATCGCTTTGCCGACAGTAGCGGCGCTGCCGATCTGATCGTCAAGGAATTGCGTTTCGACGATAATTTCCAGCCCGAACAGCTCACGACGCTCGCGCAAGGCGTCGTTGCCAATGTCCAGGGCTCGGTCGTCGGCGACGGGCGGATCGAATGGAACGCCGACGGCGTCACGAGCCGGGGCACCTTTGCGACCGCCAATACCGACCTCGCCGCGGCCTTCGGCCCGGTGACCGGACTGACGTCGACGCTGACGTTCGACGATCTGCTGGGGCTCCATTCGGCGCCGGGGCAGACCGTCGCGCTGAGGGAAGTCAATCCGGGCATTCCGGTCGTGGACGGCAAGATCGACTATCAGCTCCTCGGCGGCAACCGGGTGCGGATCGAGGGTGGGCGCTGGCCGTTCGCGGGCGGCGAGCTCCTGCTGCACCCCGCCACGCTCGATTTCAGCGCCACCCAGCCGCGCCGCCTGATGTTCGATGTCGTCGGCGTCGATGCCGCGGTTTTCCTTCAGCAGTTCGGGTTCGAGAATATCAACGCGACGGGCAAGTTCGACGGGACGCTGCCGGTCGAATTCGACGGGCTCGGCGGGCGCGTAGTCAATGGGCGGATCGATGCGCGCGACGGCGGCGGGACGCTCGCCTATGTCGGCGAGCTTTCCAATCACAACCTCGGCACGATGGCCAATTTTGCGTTCGGGGCGCTGCGATCGCTGAAATATGACGATCTGACGATTGTCCTCAACGGCAACCTCGACGGCGAAATGGTGACCGAAATCCGCTTCGGCGGAATCGGGCAGGGTATCGGCGCAAAGCGCAATTTCCTGGTCGATCAGGTCGCCAAAATCCCGCTGATCTTCAACATTCGTGTCGAAGGGCCTTTCCGCGGCCTGATATTCTCTGCAAAGAGCTTTTACGATCCATCGGTCCTGGTGGAGCAGAATTTGTCGCAGCTCTTGCAAGCGCAGCGCGACGCCGAAGCCGCCGCAGCGGCGAAGGCGGCGCCCGTTCAGCCTCCAGCAAGCGAGCCCGTGCAATGACGGTAAGGAAGACAGGAAAGATGAGGAGAGCGGCCATAGGCGGTCGGTGTCTGTTGCTGACGATCGGAACGATGGGCCTCGGCGGCTGCGTTCAGGTGTCAGCGCCCGATAAGCCGATCGAGATCAACCTGAATATCCGCATCCAGCAGGAAGTGGTGTACAGGATCGACGGCGACGCGAAAAAGCTGATCGAACAAAATGGCTCTATCTTCTGACAGGGACGAAACAAGATGATGAAGCAGATGTTCAAACCCGCAATCGCCGCGCTGGCCGCCGCCGGAGCGGTCGCCGCGCTGGTCACGCCGGCGCTGGCACAGCGCGACCCCGCCTATGAAAATGCGCGCGCTGCGGGCCTGATCGGCGAACAGCCCGACGGCTACCTCGGCTTTGTGACCACGCCGACCGATGCAGTGCGCAAGCTGGTCAGCGACCTCAATATCAAGCGCAAGGACGCCTATACGCGCAACGCGCCGGCGGGCAGCACGATCGAACAGTTCGCCTTTGTGACGGGCTGCAATCTGATCCTGAAGACCGCGCCGGGCGAGAAATACCGCACGCCCGATGGCAAATGGCTGACGCGCGACAGCAGCCCGCCGGTGCGCGATCCGCGCTGCGCCGCCAACTGACGAATTAGCAGCAGGCCTTCGTGCCTCATTATGCCGCCGCGCCCCTAAACGCGGCGGCATTTTTGTGCGCCTGCGCACGGGCATTGACTTAATCGGGCGGCGTTCCTAAACGGGCCGCGCCTTAGGGGTCCCCCGGCTTTTTCCGGGCCTTTTTCGCGGGCGGCACCGATTCTTTTCGGTTCTGTTTCAGGAGGATGGCGGAAGATGACGGGGAAGGGCAGCGATCCGGATCAAACTTCGGAGGATTCGCGCCTGGTCTCGCTCGAAGAGCGATTGGACCGGGCCGAAGCCGCAGAAGCGAAACGGACCGCAGGCACCGCCAGTCCGGAATCCGATGCCAATTACCGGCTCGGGAACCGGGTGCTGGCGGAACTGCTGGGTGGATTGATCGGTGGCGCCTTGTTCGGCTGGCTGATCGACCGCATCGCGGGCACGTCGCCCTGGGGGTTGTTGGGAATGTTGTTCATGGGGATCGTCGTGGCGTTCCGGAACATCATTCGCATCGCTTCGGGTCCACGCAAGTAGCGCGGATCAAAGGGAATTTCTGGCGGGACGGCCCGATGAGCCGCCCCGCAATGCGCGTGGAGTGAAGAGTGGCGGCGGAATCCGGCAAGATCGACCCGATGCACCAGTTCGAGGTGACCCCGCTCGGCGGCGGTTTCCATCTGGGCGGGCACGAAATCCTGTTCACCAACAGCGCGCTGTGGATGGTTGTCGCGGCCATCACGCTCGGCATCTTCATGTGGGGCGGTATGCGCCGTCAGCTCGTTCCCGGCCGTTGGCAAGTCGCCGTCGAGGGCTTCACGGGCTTCATCTCCAGCATGATGACGCAGAATATCGGCAGCGAAGGGCGCAAGTTCACGCCCTATGTCTTCTCGCTGTTCATGTTCATCCTGTTCTGCAACCTGCTCGGCATGCTGCCGCTCGGCGTCTTCGGCATCCATCCCTTCACCGTCACCAGCCACATTGCGATCACCGGCGTTCTCGCGCTGGTCAGCTTTGCGATCGTGCTCGTCGTCGGTTTCTGGCGCCATGGCCTGCACTTCTTCTCGCTCTTCGTGCCGCATGGCACGCCGCTGCCGATGATTCCGATCATCGCACCCATCGAGTTCGTGTCCTTCATGGTCCGCCCCTTCAGCCTCGGCCTGCGTCTCTTCGTCGCGATGACGGCGGGTCACGTTCTGCTCAAGGTGCTGTCGGGCTTCGTCATCAACGGCTTCAACGCCGAAACCGTCTGGCTCGGCTCGATCGTCTCGGTCCTCAGCTTCATCCTGATGATCGGTATCAGCGCGCTGGAACTGCTCGTTGCCGGTATCCAGGCCTATGTTTTCGCCCTGTTGACCTCGCTTTACATCAACGACGCGGTCAACCTTCACTAATCCCGTTTATACCAAACGCTTACACCCAAGGAGTATTACAATGGACGCAGAAGCAGCAAAGCTGATCGGTGCTGGTCTCGCCGCTATCGGTGCCGGCATGGCCGCCATCGGCGTGGGTAACGTCTTCGGCAGCTTCCTCGAAAGCGCGCTGCGCAACCCCGCGGCCGCCGACGGCCAGCAGGGTCGCCTGTTCATCGGCTTCGCGGCTGCCGAACTTCTCGGCCTGCTCGCGTTCGTCGTCGCGATGATCCTGCTCTTCGTCGTCTGATTTCGGACGATCCGGCGTGGCCGGTTCTCGGATGGGGGCCGGCTGCACCGATTTGCAGGTTTTTCATAAGTTTAAGGTTCGCCTTTCATGCCCCAGATAGCCCAGCTAACCGCTGATAACTGGTATCTCGCCTCGCAGCTTTTCTGGCTGCTGGTCGTGTTTGCCGGCATCTACATCGTCATCGGCCGCGGCATGCTGCCCAAGATCGAGGCGACGGTTGACGCGCGCGATCGCAAGGTCGCCGACGATCTGGCGGCGGCCAAGGCCGCACACGCGGCCGCCGACGGCCTCGAGGAAAGCTATCGCCAGCAGAGCGAGGCGAGCCGCGCTGCGGCGCAGAAGGCGGTTTCGGACGCCAAGGACAAGGCCGCTCGCGACGCTGAAAAGCGCTTGGCAAAGGTCGATGCCGAGCTTTCGGAAAAGCTGGCAGCGGCCGAAGCCGATGTGGGCGCTGCGCGTACCTCGGCAATGGCGGAAATCGAATCGGTCGCTGCGGAAGCGGCGACCGACCTGGTGGCCAAGCTGTCGGGCGTGAAAGTTGCCGCAACTGACGCAAAGGCTGCGGTGAAGGCGGTGCTGCATGGCTGATTTCCTGATGATCCTGTCCGAAGCTGCCGACGCTGCCGGAGAGGCGCATGCCGATCCGACGGCTTTCGGCCTTAACGCTACCGTGTGGGTGTCGATCGCGATGCTCGCCTTCCTCGGCATTCTTGTCTGGAAGAAGGTGCCCGCGATGATCGGCGCGTCGCTCGACAAGAAGATCGCAGAGATTTCGAAGCAGCTCGGCGAAGCCGAACAGCTTCGCCTCGATGCCGAATCGCTCAAGGCCGAATATGAGGCCAAGCTTGCCGATGCGGCGAAGGAAGCCGACGAGCTTCGCGCCCGCGCCGAATCCGAGGCCGAAGCGCTCGTCGCCAAGGCGAAGGGCGATGCGACCGCGCTGATCGCTCGCCGCAAGCAGATGGCCGAAGACCGCATCGCAGCGGCCGAAGCCAACGCGGTTGCCGAGGTTCGTGCCGCGGCGGCCAAGGCGGCGACCGATGCGGCCGCAGCGCTGATCGCGGCCAAGCATGACGCGGGCGCCGACAAGGCGCTGATCGATCAGGCGATCGCGGCCGTCGCCAAGAGCTGATCTTTCCCGATCGGGCCATGAAAAGCGGCCGTCTCGTCTAAGCGAGACGGCCGCTTTTTCGCGTCAATATTCGTCGAAATTGTCGGCCGCATCGCTGAACGGATCGCTGACCGCGGTGCCGCCTTTGCGATAGCAGGCGAAATCCATGATCGCCTCGTTGATGCTGTTGGCGGCGGGCGTCTTGTGTTCGGTGATCGTCTCGGACGGTTCGCTCTCGATGAAGCTGCCGTCGGCGCGGTAATAGCTATATTCGAGCGTGCGGAAGGAATTGCCACCGCAATCGAGCTCCTCGCGAATTTTCGCGCCCGATATCGGCCCGCCGCTGAGCGGTTTGGCATAGATGCTCAGCACGTCGCCGATGATCTTGCCGCTCAGCGCGCGCAGGCTCGCAAGGTCGACATAGGTGCGGGTCGAATCATTGCCGCCGACCAGATACCATTCGGCGGCGGCGGCGGGCGTGGCGAGCGGCAACAGCGTGGCCGCCACAAAAATCATGCGCATAATATCCCCCCTTATGGTGCGCCCCGTGCACGGCCTGCCACAGCCGTTCGGGCGCGCAAAGCCGAAATTGGCGGCCTCAATATTTGATCATGATCCGGCGGGCGAGGGCGGGTGAGACGCTGTTGACGAGTTGCAACAGCTTCACCGCCCCCGCATTCACCTCGCGCTTGCCAGTGCGGATGCCGCGCACGATTTCGGCGGCGCAATCGTGCGCGCTCATCTTCTTCCCGCCGCGACCCGCGGTCATATTGGTTTCCACCACCGGCGGCAGCGCCTCGATCACCGCC
>ERZ778017.2285-NODE-2285-length-15824-cov-6.098865_pt1 | contig 15824 bp, 15 predicted proteins | sample MGYA00375747_ERZ778017 | MGnify/ENA primary metagenome ERZ778017 (study PRJEB29350, sample SAMN05509838) | bioreactor metagenome | biome: bioreactor; material: wastewater | place: South Africa: University of Cape Town | collected 2014-03-17 ...
CTGCTTCCATTTGGCGTCGTCCGACGACGCGGCCTGGACGCGCGAGCGGGTAATCGTCGAGCCGAGCCCGAGCGTCAGGGAGCCTGCCCCGAGCATCGTTGCCGCGCGCCCGCCCATTTCCAGGAACTTGCGGCGACTTACACTTTTGTAAATTGCGTTATCCGGCCTTGCGAACATATGGTCTTCCTCCCGTTAGCGATAGAAACCGCGCCTGCTGAACAGGCCGATCCCGACAACTTGTTTTCGTGGTCCTATTTCCGAAGTTTACGGGGCCTTGGCGGCCATCACATCAACCGTCGATATTCTCACGAACCTCCGCCGCTGGCCTGGCTGATCACAAGAGGCCTGTCGCTCCAACGCTGGAAATCCTCCATCCAGCTACGGCCTCCCAGCCACTCAGCCCTTGCAATGTAGAAAATTTCCACCACACTGTGCAAGCGGTTTTTAGCGACCCGTGCAATGGCCGTGCAAAGTCGGCGTCGGGAAGGGGTTCGGCCGGTCGCGGTACGGGACGGTCGGCCTGCCGCGGCCCCGCCTTCGCCGCAACGGCGAAGGCGGGTTCAGAAAATTTTTGCCACAACAGGAGAGGCACCGTGACGGATATCCATACCCGGCTCAGGGAGGCGAAGGAACGCCTCGGGCATGTAGCCAAGGCCAGCCCGGAGGTATTTTCCGGCTTTTCCCGGCTGGCGAAAGCCGCAACGGCCCAGGGGACCAGTTTCGACCCGGCGCAGCGCGAGCTGATCGCAGCCGCCATCGCCGTCACCAAGGGGTGCGACGACTGCATCCTGTACCACGTGGATGCGGCAATCCGGCAGGGTGCCGATGAAAAGGCGCTCGGCGAGGCGCTGGACGTGGCGATCGAAATGGGCGGCGGTCCGGCGCTCATGTATGCGGGGCGGGCGCTGGCGGCCTTCCGCGAACTGAAGGCGGGCTGAGGTCGATTCGGGCGGTGCGGGTGCAACCGGCCTCGGCCCGGCCTGCATGGACGACGGCAAGGACGGGCGACGGTCGGTGCGCCGGCTTCGTGAAACCGGGTGTCGCGATTACGTAGGAAATTTTCTTCAAAGATACTTGCTTCCAGGATCGTTTACGGCCTAAATCACCGCCTGAGAGGAAGTGCCCCGAAAGGGGCGGCGTCGGCGCTGGCCGGGATTATGGCCGGGCCGGCCGCTACGCGGGAACGGCGTGGCCGGCCCGCGCCGCCGGGGCGATAAGTAAAAATATTTTCATATCCCGCAAAAGCGGGGCGGAAAAACAGCGGCCACGGCCGTCAGGAAAGGGAGAGAGAAATGCCGATTCCGGGTATCCAAGGATTGGAGCATGTTGGATTGACCGTACCCGACATCAACCAAGCCTGCGACTTCTTCGAAAAGATCCTCGGCGCCGAAGTGCTGTTTACGGCAGCCACCGATTTCCGCAACGACGACAACGACTGGATGAGCGAGCACCTGAACGTCAACCCGCGCGCGGTCGTCAAGGAGTTCCGGTACGTGCGGCTGCGCAACGGCTCCAACCTCGAAATCTTCCAGTATGAATCGCCCGACCAGAAAGTGGTCACGCCCAAGAATTCGGATGTGGGCGGCTATCACCTGGCCTTCTACGTCGACGACATGGGCGCGGCGGTCAAATACCTGAAGGACAACGGCATAAGGGTGCTGGGCGAGCCGACCTCCTATACGGAAGGGCCGAACATCGGCCTGACATGGTGCTATTTCCTGGCGCCCTGGGGGCTACAGCTCGAGATCGTTTCCTCGCCGGACGGCACCGTCTACGACAACGAGGCGATCAAGAGCGGCCGTACGCGCCTGTTCCATCCGGGCCTGCCCGCCGAGACGCTCATCTGACGGGAAGCGGCCGGCGAGGGCCCTGCCCGCCTCCGCCGGCCGTTCGTCGCCGTCGCAAAAGAAGGGAAAGGATCGAGAATGCCACTGGTCACCATGGGACCGATGCTGAAGCGGGCGCAATCCGCGCGCTACGGCATCGCGGCATTCAACATGATCGACTACAACTCCGTGCGCGCCATCATTCAGGGCGCGGCGGAACTCGACGCCCCCATCATCGTGCAGGTGTCCACCAAGACCATCCGCTTCTGGGGGTTCAAGCCGATCGCGGACTGGGTGAAAAGCCTTGCCGAATCCGTCGAGGTTCCGGTCGCGCTGCATCTCGACCATTGTTCCGACCTCGAAATCATAAGAGGGTGCATCGCGGCCGGATGGACCTCGGTGATGTTTGACGGTTCCTCGCTTCCCTTCGAGGAGAATGTCGCCAAAAGCCGCCAGGCCTACGACATCGCCATGGACGCCGGGGTCGGGCTGGAGGCGGAAATCGGCGCCATCGGCGGCGTCGAGGACGACAAGTTCGTGGCCGAGGACGCCTCCATCCTGGCGGATTTCGACGAATGCGTGAAATTCTGCGAGGCCATGCCCGGCCTTGCCGTCTTCGCCCCGGCGATCGGGACGGCGCACGGTTTTTATGCCGGGGAGCCGAAAATCGCCTATGCGCTTCTGGAGCGCATCACCGGCGCTATCGATATCCCGATCGCCCTGCATGGCGGAACGGGGTTGAGCGAGGAGCAGTTCCACCGCTGCATCGCCGCCGGCTGTGCCAAGGTGAACATCTCGACCATGCACAAGCACCGCTTCATCGAGGGTTTCCTTGGCTGGCGGGAGAAAAAACCAAAGGAATCGGAGCCGCTTCCCTTCATCCAGGCCCAGTATGAGGCGATGAAGGCCGACGTGCGCGACATGATCCGCATCTTCGGCAGTGAGGGCCGCGCCGGCCACGCCGCGGGCAAGGCCTGATTGCCATGTTGCAGGCCGTGATCTTCGATTGCGACGGCGTTCTGGTCGATACCGAGCGCGACGGCCACCGCGTCGCCTTCAACGCCTGTTTCCGCGAATTGGGCTGGCCGGTCGAATGGTCGGTCGAGCGCTACGGGCAGTTGCTCACCACGGCTGGCGGCAAGGAGCGGATGCGCCGGCACTTCGACGAGACCGGGTGGCCGGTTCCGCCCGAGGACCGCGACGCCGCGATCGCGCGAGCACACAAGGTCAAGACCGATCATTTCATGAAGCTGATCGAAAGCGGCGGCCTGCCGCTGCGCCCGGGCATCGCCCGTCTGGTCGAGCAAGCGATCGATGCGAACCTGACGATCGCGGTCTGCTCGACCTCCAACGAACGCGCCGTGCAGATGGTCGTGGACAGGATGCTGGGCGCGCAATCCGCATCGCATATCAGGGTTTTCGCCGGCGACGTCGTGCCGAGGAAAAAGCCGGATCCGGCGATCTATCGTCTGGCCGCCGAAACCCTCGGTCTCGATGCGGCCGGATGCGTGGTGATCGAGGATTCCAATATCGGTCTCAGGGCCGCGAAGGCAGCCGGCATGGCCTGCCTGGTGACGGTATCGTCCTATACGGCCGAAGAGGACTTTTCGCTGGCGGACCGGGTCGTCTCCGACCTGGACCATGGGCCGGGCGCGATCGGCGTCGAAGAAATCCGCGCGCTGCTCGGCTGAGCCGTCTGCCGTCCGGCTCAGGTGTCTTCCTTGCCGGCGTCCTGTTCGTAATAGCGGGCCAGCGCCCGCCCGGTCGTGCTCAGGTTGTTTCTCGCCACCTCGCCGGAGCGGAACAGCAGGCGAAGATAGATCAGGTCGATCAGGAACAGCTGGCATATGCGCCCTTCCAGGAAATCGCCGTAAAGGGGAATGGGCGGCGAGGTATGGTGCCAGGTCGTCAGCACGATCTCGGCCGCCTTGGCGACGGGCGATTGCGGGTCGCTGGTGATGGCGATCGTCTTCGAGCCGAGGTCGCGCGCATGCTTCAGCGCAGCGCTCACCGTCCTGGTGCGCCCGGAATGCGAGATGCCGACCAGCGTGCGCGACGGCGTCATGGTCGAGGCCGCGACGATCTGGGTGTAGCCGTCGCGATAGCTCGCCGCGTCGATGCCGGCCTTCAGGAACATGTGCACGGCTTCGTCGCAGATCGACGCCGCGCCGCCGACGCCGACGAAAATGGTCCGGTCGGCACCGGCAATGGCCTCGACCGCGTTTTCGATGCGGTCGGCGTCCAGCATGCGATGGGTTTCACGCAGGCTCGACGCCAGGGTCGCCGACAGCTTCTCGCTCAGCGTGATGGGTGGGTCGGTTTCCTCAAGGCCGGACGGCAGATTGGCATAGCGGTTGGCGCGGCTCGCGCCCTCGGCGAGCGACAGCTTCATGTTGGGATAGCCGTCGTAGCCGAGCGCACGGCTGACACGGCTGATCGTCGCCTCGCTGACCCCCAGCGTGCGGGCGAATTGCGTTATCGAGGCGTCGAGCCGCTCGTCGGCATGCGCGCGCAGATAGTCGGCCACGATGCGTTCGGACCGCCTGAGTTCACCATAGTGATTCTGGATGCGTGTAAGCAGGCCGTCGCCTGCGCCGGTGTCTTCATCGCCCATCCGTCACCTCTCGCTGCAAGTGTATGTTGTACCGGCACACAGGTGCCGAAGCTAGTCGAATGAGGGCAAGAAAGCAATTTTCACCAAAATCCCCAACTATTCAATCTCCATGGCGTAAGGAGGCACCCCGGCCCATCGGCGAAAATGCCCGACAGCCGCCCATAATGGCCGTTTCAGCGCGGAAATCGGGCTGGATGTGGCTCGGATATTCTTGAAAAAAATTTTCTCGACAGACTGATCGCCGTGATGCTAGAAGCTCGGTGACAGCCTTGAAACGCGGGGGAAGCCGTGGGGAGAAAATCCGTGAGCGACAGTCGCCAAGCCTCTAACGTCCCGCCCAAGGATTTGCTGGAAAAACTTTTCCGCACCGCCTACAGCATCCGCGTCTTCGAGACGGAAGGCATCAAGCTCTACCGGCAGGGATTGATCCGCGGCTATTTCCACCCCTATCTCGGGCAGGAAGGCATCGCCACCGGCGTCTGCGCGGCCCTGAGCAAGGGCGATTTCGTCGCCTCCACCCATCGTGGCCATGGTCACTGCATCGCCTGGGGCGCCGATATCAAGCGGATGGTCGCGGAGCTTTTGCAGAAGGAAACCGGCTACTGTCGCGGCTATGGCGGCTCCATGCACATCGCCGACATCTCGTCGGGCAACCTCGGCGCGAACGGCATCGTCGGCGCGGGCACGCCGCTCGGGGTGGGGGCCGCGCTCGCATCGCAGGTGCGCGGCAGCGATGCCGTCACCCTGACGTTCACGACCGACGGTGCCACCAACAACGGCACCTTCCTCGAAGCGCTCAACCTCGCCGCGATCTGGAACCTGAATTTCATCCTGGTGATCGAGAACAACCAGTATGCCGTGTCGACGCCGATCGGCGAGGCGACGCGCGAAACCGACCTTTTCAAGCGGGGAACCGCGATCGGGGTGGAAAGCCACCTGGTCGACGGCAACGATCCGCTTGCCGTCTACAACCTGACCGTGGAGGCGGCCAAGAAGTGCCGCGCCGGCCAGGGCCCGATCCTCATCGAGGCGCGGACCTTCCGCCATATGGGCCACCACGTCAACGACCCCGGCAAGTACATGCCCGAGGATCGCCTCGCCTACTACAAGGAACGCGACCCGGTCGACCGCGCCCGGAACTATTTCATCGAACTGGGCGGTGCCTCGGACGACGAGATTTCGGCGATCCAGAAAGAAGTCGACGACGAGTTCGTCGCGGCGGTCGAATTTTCCAGGAACAGCGGCGAGGTCGGCGTGGAGGAATTCCGCGCCTTCGCGGAAACGTACTGATCTCGCCGGAAAACAAGAAAAGAATTTCAAAGGGAGTCGGCGATCGCCATGCGGGAAATCATGTATCGCGATGGGTTGCGAGAGGCCATCGATGAGGAGATGGCGCGCAACCCCGAGGTTTTCATCATCGGCGAAGGCATTGCCGAGCGCGGCGGCTCCTACAAGGTGACGGAAGGGCTGCTGGCAAAATATGGCTCAAAACGTGTGCGCGACACGCCGATCGCCGAGGCGAGCATGATCGGCGTCGGTGTCGGTGCCGCGATCGCCGGGGCGCGGCCGATCGTCGAAATCCTCTATGTCGACTTCGCCATGCTCGGCATGGACATGATCGTCAACCAGGCGGCCAAGTTCCGTCTCATGACAGGCGGCGACGGCCGCGTTCCCTTCGTGTTGCGCACCCAGGGCGGCACCGGGGGCGGCGTCGCGGCCCAGCACTCGCAGAGCCTGGAGGCGCTCTTTTATTCCGTTCCGGGCCTGCGCGTGGTGATGCCGTCGACGCCGGCCGACGCCAAGGGCCTGCTGAAATACGCGCTGCGCCAGCCGGACCCTGTCATCTTCCTCGAGCACAAGCACCTCTACATGACCAAGGGGCTTGTTCCCGACGGCGAGCATATCGTCGAGTTCGGCAAGGCCGACATCAAGCGCGCCGGCTCCGACGTCACCCTTATCGCCTGGTCGAACATGATCCCGCGCACGCTCGAGGCCGCGGAGGAACTGGCGAAGCAGGGCATCGAGGCCGAGGTGCTCGACCCGCGTACGCTGGTGCCGCTCGACAGGCAGGCGATCCTTTCCTCCGTCGCCAAGACCAAGCGGGCCGTCATCGTTCAGGAGGCGGCGCGGCGCGGCGGCGTCGCTTCCGATATCGCCTCGATCATCCAGGAAGAAGTGTTCTACGAGCTTGACGCGCCGGTGGAGATCGTCGCCGGCCTCAACATCCCCGTGCCTTTCAACCTGACGCTCGAAAAGGCCAGCGTTCCCGGCAAGGACGACGTCGTCGCCGCCGCGAGACGCGCGCTTCATCTCGACGCCGGCGGGTTTGCCGAGGCCGCGCAGTGATGGACCGGTTGGCCGCAGATACGTTGCACATCCTCGAACGGCTGGCCGCGACCAACCCCGATTGCGAGATCTGGTGGGATTCCTCGCCGCTGGTCTATGCAAGCTGGAAAAAGGCGATGCTGGCCGGCGCGCCGGCGGCCAAGCGCAAGGTCTGGGAAGCGCAGCTGACGCGCCTGTTCGACGCCGAAACGACAAGCCGCGAGGGCGTCATGGGGTTTGCGGGCGTTACCACCAACCCGCCCCTTTCGCTCCAGGCGATAGAGAACGCGCCGGAATTCTGGACGCAGGAAATCGCCCGCCTCGTCGGCCAATCTCCGGATGCCGGTGTGGAGGATATCTACTGGCGCCTTTATCTCGACGTAGTGCGCCGGGGCGCCGAGATGATCCGCCCGGTGTGGGAGTGCAGCGGCGGCCGCCACGGCTTCCTTTCCGGCCAGGTCGATCCGCGCATCATGACCGACTACGACCTCATGCTGGCGCAGGGCCTTCAAATCGCCGCACAGCATCCGAACGTGATGGTAAAGATACCCGGGTCGAAGGAAGGTTACGCGGTCATCGAGGAACTGACGGCGCGCGGCATTTCCACCAACAACACCACCTCGTTCACCGTGCCGCAATATGTCGCCTGCATGGACGCCGTCTCGCGCGGCCTCGTGCGCGGGCGGGCGACCGGGGTCGATTATTCCCGCTGGCGCTCAGTCATCACCCATATGTCGGCGAGGCTCGGCAATGTCGGCGACCTCAAGGCACAGGCCGAAGCGCGCGGCATCGCCCTTTCGCCGCAGGAAATCCTCGAAGGCGAACTGGCGGTGCTCAAGCGCGCCTACCGCCACGGCAAGGAAACGGGCCATCCCAGCAAGATGCTGCAATGCTCGATGCGAGTAAGCGACGATCCGGCCGCCGGCCACGCCTCCAGCTGGCATATCGAGAAGATCGCCGGCGGCGACTTCGTCTATACGTGCCCGCCCGGCTATATCGGCCAGCTCATGGCCGCCGAGGACCGCATGGCGCCTTTCGACGCCGGGGCGATCGACGAGGATGCGCCGGCCGCCACGATCGAGAAGCTTCGCCGCATCCCCTATTTCCGGCAGGCCTACGATTTCGACGGCATGCAGCCGGAAGAGTTCAGCCGCTTCGCCGCTTTCGTCGCCACCGGAGCCGAGTTCGCGGCGGCGACGCGCAAGATGGTGGATTTCGTGGCCCGCGCCATGGAGCCCTTGCAGCGGCGCGTCGCCTGACCGATCGGGATTGAGCCATGTCAGAAGTCATTCTTGTTCCTCAAGTCGGCCAGGACCTCACCGAAGCCAAGGTCGTGGCGCTTTTCGTGAAGCTTGGCGACCCGGTGAAGCGCGGCGACATCGTGGCGGAGGTCGAATCGGAGAAGGCGACCTTCGAGGTCGAGGCCTTCAGCGCCGGCGTCGTCATCGATCTTCCCTACAAGGCGGGCGACACTGCAACGGTCCTCGAACCGCTGATGGTGCTGGGCGAACCCGGAGAGGCGGCGGCCGACGCGCCACGGACGGACGCCAGGGCCGAAAAGCAGGCGGAAAAGCCCGGTCCGGGCAACGGCGGCGCTCGTGCCGCCGACGGAGCCTCTCCCGGACCTTCGGGGGCGGTGCCGTCCGGAGGGCTTCGTTCCTCCCCGCTCGCCCGCCGCATGGCGCAAGCGAACGCCATCGTCCTTGCCGACATCGCAGGCACCGGTCCGCGCGGCGCGGTCGTCCTGCGCGACGTCGAGGCGCGCATCAGGCAGGGCGCTGCAAAACCGGGCAAGGAGCGCTCGTCGGCAGCCGGCGCGGGCGCGATCCGTACCCTGCGCGAGGGAACCCGGGCGCCGGTGCTGTTCATCCACGGCTTCGGCGGGGACCTTTCGACCTGGCGCGCTTTCGTCGCCGCGCTGGATTTTCCCAACGCCATACTGGCGCTCGACCTGCCCGGACATGGTGCGTCGTCCGAAGCGGCGGTGCCCTCCTTCTCCGCCATGGTGGACGCGGTCGCGGCCTCGCTGGAGGCGGCCGGGCATACGCGCCTTCACCTTGTCGCCCATTCGCTCGGCGCGGCGATCGCGATCGCGCTGTCGGGCCGTCCCGGCTTCGAGATCCTGTCGCTGACGCTGTTGTCGCCCGCCGGTCTCGGGCCGACGATCAACGGCACCTTCATCGCGGGCTTCCTGGCGGCCCGCTCCGAGGCGGCGCTGGTGGCGCAGATGGAGTGCCTTGTTCACGACGCCAAATCCATTCCCGCAGCAATGATCCGCGCGACGATGGCGGCGCGCGAGGACGATGCCGTCGTCGCCCGGCAGAAGGCCGTTGCGGAAGCGGTGTTCGAAGGCAACACCCAGTTGTTCAGCGTGAAGCGGGAACTCGGCGAATACACGGGTCCCTGCCACGTCATCGTCGGTCGTCGCGACCGGATCATCGCGATCGGCGAGGTGGAGGCGGCCGTGCCGGGCCGGGCGGCGCTGCATCGCCTGGAAGACGCCGGGCACCTGCCGCAGCTGGAAATGCCGTCTGTCGTCACGGCGCTGGTACAGCAGGCGGTGCGTGCGGGGAGCCATGAAAGGCTCTAACGGACATATCGGAACGGTCATCCTCGATCTCGACGGAACCCTGGTCGACAGCGCCGTCGACCTTGCCCGCGCATCGGACCTTCTGCTTGGCGAGCACGGATTGGCGGCGATCGGGGTTGCCGGCACCCGCCGCCTGATCGGCCACGGCATTGCCAATCTGGTAGACCAGGCGCTTTCCTCCCGCGGCGTCAAGCTCGACGCGCAGGGGCTGAGCGCCGCCACGGAGCGCTTCAAGGTTCTCTACGCGCAGTGCATTCCCGACGGGTCGGTCCTTTACCCGGGGGTGCGGGAAGCCCTCGCCGAGCTTCAGGCCGCCGGCTGGCGGCTCGTGGTGTGCACCAACAAGCTGGAGGCGTTCTCCCGCACCATCCTCGATGCCCTCGGCATCGGCGGTTTCTTCGATATCGTCGCCGGGCCGGACACGTTCGGCGTCGCCAAGCCCGATCCGGCCCATCTCGTCAACACGCTGCCGCAAGGAAAGCTGACGGCCGGCCATGCGGCAATCATGGTCGGCGATTCGGAAGTCGATATCGCGACCGCCAGAGCCGCCGGCATCCCGGTGATCGCCATGAGCTACGGCTATGCCAAGGCCCCGCTCGCCACGCTGAAGCCGGATGCCGTCGCCGACAGTTTTTCCCGGGTTCCCGCCCTTGTCGCCCGGCTGACGACAGAACAAGCCGTCGCCATCGGCGGGCGATAAGGGCACGACCCGAGAGGAGGAGAACGACATGGATGCGATCGTTGCGGAGACCCCCCCGCCGTGTGGCGACACAATGGCTTGCCGGTCTCGATGCCGCGCTGGCGCAAGGCGATATCGACGCGGCGCTGAACCTGTTCGGCAAGGAGTGCTACTGGCGCGACCTCGTGACCTTCACCTGGAACATCGTCACGCTCGAAGGCCGTGATGCCGTCCGGGCGATGCTGAACGCCAATCTGGAGGCGACGAAGCCGTCTTCATGGCAACTCGAAGGGGAAGCCAAAGCGGTCGACGGCGTGGTCGAGGCATGGTTCACCTTCGAGACGCAGCATGCGCGCGGCAACGGTCTCGTCCGGTTGCGGGACGGGAAGGCGTGGACCTTCCTGACCGCCATGAAGGAGTTGAAGGGCCATGAGGAAAAGCGCGGCCCGACGCGCCGCAAGGGGGTGGAGCACGGCATCCACGCCAACCATAGGACGTGGAAGGAGCAGCGCGCCGCCGACGAGGCCGAACTGGGCTATTCGCGCCAGCCCTATGTCCTGGTGATCGGCGGCGGGCAGGGAGGCATCGGGCTTGCCGCCCGCCTGAAGCAGCTCGACGTTCCGACCCTCGTCGTGGACAGGCACGCGCGCCCGGGCGATGCCTGGCGCAAGCGCTACAAGTCCCTGTGCCTGCACGATCCGGTCTGGTACGACCATATGCCGTACCTGCCGTTTCCGGATACCTGGCCGGTGTTCGCGCCGAAGGACAAGATCGGCGACTGGCTTGAGATGTATACGCGCGTCATGGAACTCGACTATTGGAGTTCCAGCGAGGTGGTGGCCGCCAGCTGGGACGACGCCGCCAGGGAATGGACCGTCAAGATCAAGCACGCCGGGGGCGAGGTGACGGTAAAGCCCAGGCACGTCGTTCTTGCTACCGGCATGTCGGGCATTCCCAATATCCCGGATTTTCCGGGCAAGGAGCGCTTCAAGGGCACACAATGCCATTCGAGCGAGCACGCGAGCGGTGCGGCGTGGGCCGGCAAGAAGGCGGTGGTCATCGGCTCCAACAACTCCGCACACGATATCTGCGCGGACCTGTGGGAGCACGGCGCCGACGTGACCATGGTGCAGCGCTCCAGCACCAACGTCGTCCGCTCCGAGACCCTGATGGAGCTTGGAATGGGCGATCTCTACTCCGAGCGGGCGCTTGCCAACGGGATTACGACCGAGAAGGCGGACATGATCTTCGCCTCGATTCCCTATCGGGTCCTCGGCGACCTGCACATCTCGCTCTATGAACGCGTGAAGGAGCGGGACCACGCGTTCTATGAAAAGCTCAAGGCCAGCGGTTTCATGCTGGACTTCGGCGCCGACGAATCGGGGCTTTTCATGAAGTATCTGCGCCGGGGTTCGGGCTATTACATCGACGTCGGCGCCTGCGAACTGGTGATGGACGGCAGGATCAAGCTGCGCTCGGGTGTCGGCATCAGGGAAATCACCGAGAACGGCGTGCTGCTCGACGACGGCACCGAACTGCCGGCCGACCTGATCGTCTACGCCACCGGCTACGGCTCGATGAACGGCTGGGCGGCGCGCATCATGTCCCAGGAAATGGCCGACCGCGTCGGCAAGTGCTGGGGGCTGGGCTCCGACACGCCCAAGGACCCCGGTCCGTGGGAGGGCGAACTGCGCAACATGTGGAAGCCGACGCAGCAGGAAGGGCTGTGGTTCCACGGCGGCAACCTGCACCAGTCGCGCTGCTATTCGCATTACCTGGCCTTGCAGCTCAAGGCCCGGATGGAGAAGGTTCCGACCAACGTCTACGGCGTGCCGGCCGTTCACCACCTGCAATAGGATATACCGCCGGGCTTGCGGTTTTTCCGCGCAAGCCGGCGGGAGTTGCTTACCTGCCCTTGGCGCGCTCGATCGCCTCGACGATCATCCTGCGCGCATAGGCGGCGTCCTGCCAGCCGCCGAGCTTGACCCATTTGCCGGGTTCGAGGTCCTTGTAGTGCTCGAAGAAGTGCCCGACCTGCTCGAGCGTGATCTGCGGCAGGTCGGTATAGTTGGCGATATTCTCGTAGCGCCTGGTGAGATGCGGCGACGGCACGGCGATGACCTTCTCGTCCATGCCGGCGTTGTCTTCCATCAAAAGCACGCCGATCGGCCGCACGTTGATGACGCAGCCGGGAATCAGCGCGCGCGTGTTGCAGACCAGCACGTCGATGGGGTCGCCGTCGCCCGACAGCGTGTGGGGAACGAAGCCGTAGTTGCCGGGATAACGCATCGGCGTATAGAGGAAGCGGTCGACGACCAGCGTGCCCGCGTCCTTGTCCATCTCGTATTTGATCGGCTCGCCGCCGACCGGAACCTCGATGACGACGTTGACGTCTTCGGGGGCATTGTTGCCGGTGGCTATCGCTTCCAGGCGCATGGCGGTGTTTCCTCTATCGTTGCCGATCCGATAGCGGCTGGTGTGCCGGCAGGCAATGCGGCGATTCGTTCAAGATCGATGTCGGATCGGAAACAAATGCGGCAAACGCCGCCGCCCGGGCGTCATTCCCAGACGAAGGCGACCTTCTTCAGCGCCTTCTGCTCGAAGATCTCGACACCCTCGGCGATGTCGCGGCCGCCGGCGCCGGCGTAGAAGGCGAGCGCGTTCTGGTTTTCCTCCAGCGCCCATACGACGAGGCCCTTGAGGCCGTTGTCGGCAAGGCGGGCGCGGGCGGCCGCGAACAGCCGGCTGCCGAGGCCGATGCCCTGGTATTCGGGGCGCAGGTAGAGTTCGTAGATTTCGCCCTGCTGCCTGAGTTCGCGCGCGCGGTTGCGGCCGACCGTGGTGTAGCCGGCGATCTCGCCGCCGATCTCGACGACGAGCACGGTCGCGGCCCGGCGTATGGCGTTGGCCCACCAGTCGGGGCCGCGCCGGTTGATCATCGACGTCAGCGCGCGGTGCGGGATGATGCCGGCATAGGCGCCTTGCCAGGCCTGCTGGTGCACGTCGGCGATCGCGGCCGCATCGCGCGGCTCGGCCCTTCTTATATCGATGATCAACGTGTTCATAATTCATTAACCATAGACGCGTGACGCCCGATTGCAAGATGTCCGGCGGTTGCCGGCGGCGGTTTTCGCGCGGAAAATCCCGGTGGATGCCGTTGCCTAAGCGCCGGAAAAATCGGTAAAATTCGGCTGGTGGAAAGATGGCAGAATCGTTCTTGAGGAAGGCGAACCCGCTCAAATCTTTGCATTTGAAAGGAAAATGTGCTTTTATTGAATGAATATTCAACAAAAAGACGGAACTTCCATGAACCAGCACCTGCTTGGCGTCGCCACCCCCAATGACTGGGACCGTCGAGGTTTGCCGGGATGGAGCTATCATTCGCATGCGCTTCTCGAACTGGAGAAGGAGCATGTGTTCCGCAATCACTGGCAGATCGCCTGCCATGTTTCCGACGTGCCCGATGCCGGCGATTATCTCGCCATGGACGTCATCGGCGAGCGCGCGCTGATCGTGCGCGGCAAGGACGGCGTGGTGCGCGGCTTCCACAATATGTGCCGGCACCGCGGCAGCCGCGTCGTCGCCGACGACAAGGGCCATTGCAGGAACGCGCTGGTGTGCCCGTTCCACGGCTGGGTCTACAATCTCGACGGCACCTTGCGGGGTGCAGCGCGGCCGGCCACCTTCCCCGATCTCGACAAGAACGAGTTCGGGCTTCTGCCGCTCGACCTGGAAATCTGGATGGGCTTCGTCTTCATCCGCTTCCGCAACGACGGGCCGCAGCCGTCGGTGGCCGATCTCCTGAAGCCGATCGAGGCCGAGATGGCGCATTACCGGTCCGAGACCATGGTGCCGGCTTCCGGGGTCTGGACCCAGACCTCGCCGGTGAACTGGAAGTCGGTACGCGACGTCGACAACGAAGGCTATCACGTCGCCATGGCGCATCCGGCGCTCCAGGACCTCTACGGCTCCACCTATTTCGACGAGCCGTTCGTCAAGGGCATATCGCGTTCGTTCGCCACCTATAACCCGCATGCGGGCCGCCGCTGGAGCGTGCGGCAGTACGTCAGGCTGGCGCCGGAGCAGGCCCGCCTGCCCGACTATCTCAAGAAGGCGTGGGTCTATTACGGCATCTTCCCCAATGCGGTGATCTCGGTGATGCCGGAATCGGTGCAGTTCTATCAGGAATTCCCGCTTTCGACCGGCGAGAGCCTGCTGCGCGGCGCCATTTACCGTTACCGCGACGAGGGCCGCGAGCAGGCGGCGGCGCGCTACCTGTCCTATCGCATCGACCGCGACACCATGAACGAGGACGTGCAGCTTACCGTGTGGTCGAACGAATCCATGCTGTCGAAGTCCTTCAACGGATTCTATCTTTCCGACCTCGAATACGGCGTGCGCACCCACCACGACCATCTGCGCGAGGCGCTGCCGGTGCTCAACCTGGACGACGCGCCCGACGAGAAGGAGATGGCCGCCGTCAACGCGGCGCTGAGGGCGCGGCGATAGCGCGTTGCCGTAACAGCATGTCCTTCGCCGCGATCAGCGCGCCGGCGGTGATCAGCACGCAGGCGGCCGCCACTGACCAGTGATAGGCGCCATAGCCGGCAAGCAGCAGCACCACGGTGGAAAACAGCGGCGCGGCATAGGAAAGCGCGCCAAGCACCATGATGTCGCCGTGCTTGCAGCCCCAGTCCCAGGCATAGAAGCCCGCGCCGAGCGGGATCGTGCCGAGCACGACGATTGCCACCCACTGCGTCGCGGTTTGCGGAACGATCGTCGTCTCGAGCCCGAGATGCAGGGTGAAGGCGACGGCGGCGGTGATCAGGCAATAGCCGGCCACCACGTCGGTCGGCACCGCGCCGAAGCGGCGCGACAGCACCGAGTAGCCGGACCAGACGAAGGCGCAGAACAGCGCGATGACATGGCCGGTCCGGATTCCGTCGGCCAGCCCGACGCTGCCGCCCTTGGTGATGACGATCACCGCGCCGGCCAGCCCGAGCAGCACGCCGACCAGATGATGGGCGCGCAGCCGCTCGCCCGGCAGGAAGGCGGCGAACACCACGATCAGCAACGGCCACAGATAGGCGATCAGGCTCGCCTCGACCGGCGGCGCCGACTGGATGGCGAAGAAATAGGCGCAGTGATAGATGCAGAGCCCGGCGACGCCGAGCGCCCATACCGGCCAAGGCTGGCGCAGCGAGCGGATGGCCTGCGGGCGAAACAGCCAGCTTCCCGCGCCGACCATGCCGCCGAGGAAAAAGGTCATCGCCGCCAGTTGGAACGGCGGCACAAGCCCGGACGCGGTCGACAACAGCGCCAGGAAGGACCAGGTCAGGATCGCGGCAAAGCCGATCAGCGTGGAGAAGGTTCTGGTCATCGGGGCACCGGGGACGATTTATCCGCCGGCTCTGCCATGGAATCCCCGCACCACGCTGTTCGGGATCGACCGGTTTCTGTCAGACGCGCGACACCCGGTAACGAGCATTCACGGCGCGGGGGCAAGGCGTCCGCTACAACCAACCGGATGCTTGCCACGGCACTCGGGAAGCCCTAGGAGCCGCCGGCAGCAGCGTCGCTGCCGCAGCCAAAGGCCTTCCCCCTCCATGCGTGTTCGCGATATCGTCGACTACCTCTTCTTGGCCGTGGCGTGGGGCTTGTCCTTCCTCGTCCTGGTCAAGGTCGTCGCCGCCTTCGGCTGGGTGGGCGCGGTGACGCTGCGCTGCCTGCTGGCCAGCGCGACGCTGATGGGCATGGCCAGGGTTTTGCGGCGCAACTTCTCCTTCAGCC
>ERZ778017.2286-NODE-2286-length-15824-cov-4.538335_pt1 | contig 15824 bp, 17 predicted proteins | sample MGYA00375747_ERZ778017 | MGnify/ENA primary metagenome ERZ778017 (study PRJEB29350, sample SAMN05509838) | bioreactor metagenome | biome: bioreactor; material: wastewater | place: South Africa: University of Cape Town | collected 2014-03-17 ...
CCCCGCCGCTGTCAACGCCCGTCGGAGTCGTCCGGTCGACGACCGCCGCGGAGCTTCTCGACGCCGAGGTCGACGAGGGTCGCGACCAACGGCAGGACGGCGACGGCCAGGGCAGCGGCGAACGCCAGGGCCCCGAGCCGGCTCCAGCGGACGTCGCCGGCGACGAGTCCCGTCACCCACGCCGCCCAGGCCGCGACCAGGACGGCGGTCGCGACGGCCACGACGATCTGGATCGGTCGGATCCGTCTCCGTCCCACGCTCGCCGCGCCTCCCGTACCGTCCCGGTGGGCGTCATCGCCTCGGCGTCGCGCCGTTCGGCGTTTGGATGACCGCGGGCGCGGCGCGCATGCCGGCCATGATCGCCGAATCGATCCCGTAGAAGACCAACTGGTTGACCGCGGGGCCCGACCGGGTGAAGACGCCGGTCGTCAGGTTGAAGCTCCCCGCCCCCGCGGAGAAGACCGTGCCGTTGATCGCTTGCCAGCCGGTGAACGGCCCGATCGGCCGAACCGCCAGGAACGCCTGGTTCGCCCGGCTGGGCAGCAGGATGACCTCGGTCGCCTCCGACGGCCGCAGGCCCGTCCTGGCGACGATGCTCCAGCCCTTGGCGTTGGCCAGGGACTCCGGCCCGGCGTAGATCGTCGAACGCCCCAGACCGAGGGCCTCCGAGCCCCGAATCGCCGTCGCCGAATCGGCGCTGGTCAGATGCACCAATTGGCCCGCCCCCGCGGGCGCCCGCGAAAGCGCGCCCACGGCGAACGTCCCGGCCAGGCCGACGCCGACGTCGGTGACCACGCCGATGGTCTCCGCCTGGGTCGGGCTCGCTCCGAACTCCTTCGCGGCCGACGTGGCGCCGATCTGGGTGAAGGTGGCGGTTCGGTCGCACGTCGCGATGGTCCGGATCGAGGCTTGCACGGTGTCCAGCCCGTGCGTCAGGACCACCACCCCGATCACCTTCGTCGCCCCCGTGGGCTCCGGCGCCAGTAGCGCCCCGCCGGCGAGGAACAATTCCACCCCCCCGCCGACCAGTTGCAGCGCGGCGAACACCCGGGTCGCGGCGCAGCCGTCGGGGGTCATCGGGGTCGCGTTCGGCGCCGACGACGTCCCCTGCGGCAGCACCGGGTCCGACGGATGCGCCGCGTTCCACCGGTCGGCCAGCGTCGCCAGGCTCCAGGGGCGGGACGCCCCGGCCGCGTAGTCGTCGAAAGAGACGTAGTTGAGCGGGTCGTCCCGATCGCCCGTGCTCGCGAGTCGCGCCATGTTCCACCTCGGACGACGAATCCGTTCCAGCCCGTCCGCCGGACGCTCAATCCGCGGAGCCGAACAGCCGGATTTTGCGACATTATACAGGACGGCTTGACGTTCGTGACACGATTTATCCACTTTCCCTCACGGGATCTCGACGGCTCGCGCCGCCACGTCGCAAGCACATGGTCGGCTCGGGTCATCGCTCGACCGTCGAACGTGATCGGGCGGCTGAAGTCGCGGAGGGCGCGAAGGCCCTCGCGACCCCGGCTCGACGAGTCACTTCTTGTAGTTCATGTCGAAGCCGACGCGGTTCTCCTTGGTCATCCACCAGAACTCGTGGGCGCCGGCGACGAGTTGGTAGGAATGCCCCGTGCTCGGAACGCCGCCGAAACAACTTGTCGAATCCATGGGCGGAAGATGGGGAACCACGGAGTCACGGAGAGCACGGAGAGTGAAGACGAGGAGCGGTTCGTCCGTCATCAACCTTTTAATTCACAATTTCTCAATTCTCCAATTCTCGATTTCCTCTCCGTGTCCTCCGTGACTCCGTGGTTAAATTCCGGGAAGTTATTTCGGCGGCGTTCCGCGCGCGGCACGCACCGAGGCGCCGTCGACGCACCAGAGTTCATCATCAATTTCGCCGGCGTCGATCCGCGAGGGCCGCGGGCGGGACAAGATCGTATCCAAAGTCCCATCGGCGTTCCACCTGTCAAAGAGATTCCAAACCGTCCCCTGGGGACCGAATTCTTCAGGCAAGTCGCGCCAAGGCGCCCCGGTTCGAAGGATCCAGAGGATCGCGTCGACGATCTGTCGCCGATCGCGTGGCGGTCGACCGGTGGGGGCCGGGGGCCGAAAGACGTCGCGGATCAATTCCCATTCGTCGTCGGTCAATCCATGTCGAACCACGATGCCGAACCTCCCTGATGTGTACCTGGGTATACATCATGGCAAGACCGGTTTTCTGACAGAGCCTAGCCGGATCGGCTATGCCGGGTCTATGATTGTCGGCGCATCGGCGTCGCGAGTCGTCGGCGCGAATCCGAGTCCTGATGCCTTGAGGGAGTCGGGTGCGGCGTGGCGAAACTTGTCGGACTGTCCGGGAGCTTTCGGTGGGGGTCGTTCGACGGCTCGCCGCGCCGCGGTGGGATTGATACCGAGCGGGGCCGAGCCGTCGGTTCGCGGGGTCCCTGGCGACTCAAGCGGTTCGTCCGTGGCTTCCTCGATCGCATCGGGTCGTCCGAGTCGTTAAAAGGGAGGAGGGTACAGACGTGACAAATGGTCAATCGGTCCCGCGAGACCGTCCGGCCGTGGATCTCTCCCTGTTGATCCTGCGAGTCGTCGCGGGCACGATCTTCGCCGCGCACGGCGCGCAGAAACTCTTCGGGGCCTTCGGGGGCTCGGGCCTGGGGGCGACCGTCGAGATGATGGGTCCGATGGGCTACCCGGTCGCCGTCGGCGAGTTCTTCGGGGGGTTGGGGCTGGTGGCCGGCTTCCTAAGCCGGTTCTCCGCCGCCTCCCTGATCGTGGTCATGATCGGCGCGATCGCGATGGTCCATGGGAAGAACGGCTTCTTCCTCGCCGAGGGCGGGTTCGAATTCAACCTGGCCCTGATCGGGCTGTTGGCCCCCATCCTGATCGCGGGTCCCGGGAGGTATGCCGTCGGGCGATTCTTGCCCCTGTCAAAGTCGATGCCGTCGGGACGTCCGTTCCTCGTCCTCGAGTAGGAGCAAGAGAATCGCGAAGAGGGCGACGATGGAAGCCCTGGCGGAAGCGCGGAAGTCGCCCTCGGGGTAATGCTGGACTACCGCGGTGGCCGGATGGGACGAGCTCGCTCGCGCTGCTCGCTTACGGAGACCGCCTAGCCAGGCGCCGCCCCGACTCGGCCTCGGCGGGCGAGTTGTGTCGTGCGGCGGCGGAGTTCTCGGGTTGGTCCGTCGTGGATACAATCCGCTCTAGATCCTTGGCGGGCAGACGACGACACATCACTCGGCCTTTTTCAGGGAGCGGCGCGCTGAAGACCCCGCGCCGCTCGCCCGGCTCGCCGCGGAGGCGGACATATGAAGGTCACGCGCGTCTGGGCCGACGAGGACGGCGAGAGCCACTTTGAGGACCGGGAGGCGGCGGGCGACGGGTTCGCGTCGGTCGTGGACCTCCTCCGTGCGCCCGACGCCCGGACGGGCTTGATGGGCGCCGGCGTCGTCCACCACGTCGCCTTCCGCGCGCCGAACGACGACGAGCCGATGGGCTGGCGCGAGGAGATCAGGCGGCTCGGGTTCGACGCCTCGCCGGCCACGAACCGCTCGCACGTTCGCTCGATCTACTTTCGGGAGCCCGGCGGGGTTCTGTTCGAGATCGCGACCGACGCCCCCGGGTTCGCCGACGACGAGCCGGCGGAGGAACTCGGCGCGAAGCTCACGCTCCCGTCGTGGATGGAGCGGCAACTGCTCCCCACCCCGTGGTTCCGCAACACCTGGTCCTGGGGCGGCGATCATGAGGAGGGCGGCTGGCCGAAGCCGCGCCTGGAGCAGGCCGGCGAGGACGCGATCGCGGCCGAGCACGCCACGCTCGGCGACTTCCGCCTGACGGCGGCGCCCGATCCGGACGGCAAGCCGCCCTCGTTGCTCTTCGGCTGGAGGCGCCGCCGCGGCAGATCCCGCTGGGGCGGCTCGGCACGCCGGAAGACGTGGCGGCCGTCGCGGCCTTCCTGACCTCCGACGACGCCGCGTGCGTCACAGGCTCGACGTACTTCGTGGGCGGTGGGCTGACCTGGTTCCACGAGGAATGGCCAACCGCGCAAAGCGCTTCCTGACGGGGATCGTGATAGACTCGGTCTCCAAGCAACGGGATTGGATTTCATCAAGGGAGAAAGAAATCATGGCCGCGCCCAAGGGCGACCATTCGGTCGATTCCACGATGAGCAGCGGCGCGCCGGCGCCCAGCGACCGCAACTCGCTGACGATCGGCCCCGACGGGCCCATCCTGCTCCACGACGTGCATTTCCTCGAGCAGATGGCGCATTTCAACCGCGAGAAGGTGCCGGAGCGCCAACCACACGCGAAGGGCTCGGGCGCCTTCGGCGTCTTCGAGACCACGGAGGACGTCTCGGCGTACACGCGGGCGGCCCTGTTCCGGAAGGGCGCCGCCACCGAGATGCTGGCGCGCTTCTCCACCGTCGCCGGCGAATCGGGCAGCCCGGACACCTGAAGTTCTACACCGACGAAGGCAACTACGACCTGGTCGGCAACAACACGCCGATCTTCTTCGTCCGGGACCCGATGAAGTTCCCCCACTTCATCCGCAGCCAGAAGCGGCTCCCCGATTCGGGTCTCCGCGACAACCACATGCAGTGGGATTTCTGGACCGGCAATCCCGAGACCGCGCACCAGGTCACCTACCTGATGGGCGAGCGGGGGCTGCCGCGCACCTGGCGCCACATGAACGGCTACGGTTCGCACACCTACATGTGGATTAACGCCGCCGGGGAGAGGTTCTGGGTGAAATACCATTTCCACACGAACCAGGGCATGGCGTTCTTCACCAACGCCGAGGCCGCGGAGATGGCGGGCCGGGACGCGGACTTTCACCGTCGCGACCTGTTCGAGGCGATCGCCCGAGGCGACCGTCCGAGCTGGACGCTCTCGGTCCAGATCATGCCGTACGCGGAGGCCAAGTCGTATCGCGTCAACCCGTTCGACCTGACGAAGACCTGGCCGCACGCGGACTACCCGCTGCAAAAAGTCGGCACGATGACGCTCGACCGCAACCCGGAGAACTTCTTCGCCCAGATCGAGCAGGCGGCCTTCTCGCCGGGCAACACGGTGCCGGGGATCGGCCTGTCGCCGGACAAGATGCTGCTCGGCCGCGCGTTCGCCTACAACGACGCCCAGCGCAATCGCATCGGCACGAACTTCCATCAGCTCCCGGTGAACCGCCCGAAGGTGCCGGTCAACACCTACCAGTTCGACGGACAGATGGCGTACGAGCACAGCGGCGCCGCGCCGGTCTACGCGCCCAACGGCGGGGGCCGCGGATGGGCCGACGAGACGGGGCCGGCGCCGGACGGCTGGGAAGCGGATGGCGAGATGGTGCGAAGCGCCTATCAACCGCGCGACGACGACGATTTCTCCCAGCCGGGCGCCCTGGTGCGCAAGGTCTTCGACGACGAGCAGCGGACGAAGCTGGTCGACCAGGTTTCGGGGAGCCTGCTGGGCGGCGTGCATGGCGAGGTGCTCCGGCGCGCTTTCCAATACTGGAGGCACATCGATGCCGAAGTCGGCCGGCGGATCGAGATGAAGGTGCGCGCGGGGGATGCGCCGAAGCCCGCCGAGGGCATGGGCGAGAGCTGAGCGCGCCGCCGACGCCACTCCATCGAATGACGATGAACCGGAACGACCATGCCGGCCGAGCCTTTCGAGATCACCCTCGTCGGCGTCGGCGAGGGCGAGGACGGCAAGGCCCCGGCGGCGCGGACGTGGCCGTGGGAGGAAGCCGGTTATGCCTTACCAACCGATCGAGAACTACGGACTGATCGGCAACCCGCGGCCGGCGGCGCTGGGGTGGATCGCACCAATCTGAGGAAGCGATACCCAAGGGAAGTAGACATCATCATAGGGTTGATGCCGCCCGACCGTCGGCCCAAGCGCGGGTATCGGGACCGGCGGACGGGGGGAATGCAGGCCGTCGATGAAAAAGACGACTGAGCCGTCCACCCGACTTTTACAACCATCCGAGGGCGGTTTCGCCGCATGAAAGCCGGGGTTTTCGAGAAACCCACCCACCCACGACCCACCCGGCCGCGCGTAGGTCGTGGGCCGCGATCGTCGCGACCCGATCCGACCGAACGCCCGAGGTGGGAACACGATGCCCAAGCGACCCGACGCGCCGGACGCCTTCCGGCCCGAGGAATCGCCGATCTTCTGGTTCCGCGAGTTGATCGCCGACGACGACGCGGAAGACTATCCGCGCATGTCGGCTTGTCGTGGCGAGCTTGACCGTCTCGGCTGGCGCGTGACGCGCCGCAAGCCTCGCCTCGCCCCCGCCGGGGAAGGGGATGGCCGCGATGCCTAAAGCCACCCCGTACCCCCGCCTCGCGTCGCTGATGTTCGACGGCCGCGACGTGGCCGCCGCGTTGGGGCTCGAGTCGACCGCCGAACTGACCGCCTTGGTCCTCTTGCGGATCTTCCCCGACGCCGACGCGCTGGACGGCGTTGCGCCGCTCTGGAAGCCCGCCACCTTGGAGGCGTGGCTTCGCGACGGCGGCTTCACGACGCTGGCGAGTATGACGCGGGAACTGGCCGAAGCGGTCGCCGAAGTTCGCGCCGCCTGGGCGCGCGGCTGCGTGGCGCGCGGCGGCCGTTCCGAGGCGTATTTCATGGCCACGCCCAACTCACCCGGCTATCCGCGAACCGTCCACACGCTGTGCCCCGAGCATATCGCCCAAGTCGATGGCGAGGTCGTCGATTCCGCCGTCGTCGCGTGGTATCGATCGCGCGGGATCGACCTGTCCAAGCCCAAACCCAAGCCCGCGAAGCCCCGCCGGTCGTGCCGGAAGGGAGGCGGCCGTTGAACGCATTCCACCCCGATCCCGACGCCCTCTTGAGCGTCAAGAAAGTCGCCGAACGATTGGCCGTGTCGCCATCCACCGTCCGCCGGTTGCACGACGACGGGACGCTGCCAGGCGTCAAACCGCGCCGCCGCCGGTTGTGGCCGGCTTCCGAGGTCCAACGCTACATCGCCCGCCTTCAAGGTATGGCGGTGACGTCATGAGTACACTTGCATCCGCCGCCTGGATCGTCCGCCGCATCAGGGAGGGCCGCGCCGCGACGCCCGCCGATCTTGCCCGCGTCTCGGCTTCGATCCGCGAGGCCGTGGCGACGCTGGCCGCGACGCCCCTTGAGGTTCGCGGCGGGGCCTTCGGCGACTTCGAAACGGCCTTGTCTGACCATGTGAGTTTTGTCAACGCAATGGCCACCGTCGATCCCGACGGGCCGCCGCCCAATGGAGGCGCGACGCCGATGGGCCGCCCCGCGCTTGACCCGAGCCCGAGCGACAGCGAATGGCTGGACGGGCTCGCGGCCGTGCTTGCCAGGCACGAATCCGAGGCCGCCGCCGAACGCTTCGGGACGCCCATCCCCGAGCCCGAGGCCGCCCCGCCGACGATGTTCGACAAGCTGGACGCCCGCCCCGAGCCCGCCCCGACGGCCGACGACGACGACCTGGATTGGCTGGACGCCCCGCCGAAGCCGAAGGCCGCGCCCGAGGCCCCGAGCGGGCCGCCCATGTCGGCCGATCCTTGCGGCGTCGCCGCGTGGCTGATCGGGCGCGGTTTCCGGCCCGTTCCGGTCAGGGGCGAGAATCCCGGATGCGTCGGCGGGGCTTGGGACGCGCGAGCCTATACGCCCCGGACGTTCCAGGACGTATACACATCGCCATACGACGATGGAGTGGGGATTCGCCTAGGCCCCGAGGCGGGGCCGGACGGAGCTTGGCTCGCGGACCTGGAATGCGACGGCCCCGAGGGCGCGGAATCGCTCCGCAAGCTGTTCGGCGGGCCGCCGCCCGACACGATGGGATGGGGCTCGACTCGCGGGCCGCATCGGCTGTACGCCGTCGATCAAGCGTTCGCCAATGCGTTGGCCGCGCTGGCCGGCAAGCCGGACGGGAAAGGCGTCTACCATCTGGACGACTTTCCCGACCTTGAGTTCCGCGCCGGCGGGTTCAAGCCCGACGGTTCGCCCAAGGCCATTCAAAGCGTCTGCCCGCCGCCGCGCGGGACCGATGGCGAGCCCCGCCGATGGATCGGCCCGCCGACGGTCGCGACAATCCCGCCGGACGTCGCGGAACGCCTCGAACGGGCCGCCGCCAAGCGGCCGGCGGAACGTCCGTCCGCGAACCCCGAGCCCGTCTCGCGGCCTTCCACGGCGTTCGGCGCGACCGCCGGGGATTCGAGGCCCGCCTACGGTCGCGCCGCCCTGGATGCGGAGTGCCAGTCCGTCGCGGCGACCGCCGAGGGCGGACCTTCCACCCGTCGCGCCCTTCGCGGCCGACATGCTCCCCGAGCCCCTGCGCCCTTGGGTGTGCGACATTGCGGAGCGCATCCAGTGCCCGGCCGACTTCCCATCCGCCGCCGCGCTGGTCGCGCTGGGGATCGTCGCGGGCCGTCGCGTCTTCATTCGGCCGATGGCCCGCGACGACTGGACGGTCTCCCCAAACCTGTGGGGCGTGCTGATCGGCCGCCCGGCGGTCATGAAGACCCCCGCGCTTGTCGCGGCCATGAAGCCGCTCAAACGCTTGGAGGCCGAAGCCAAGGATGAGTACCAAAGGGCGCTGGCCGCCTACCAAACCGAGATGCTGGTTGCCGGCGTGGAAGCCGCCGCCGCCAAAAAGGACTTGGAGAAGGCCGCCGAACGTCCCGAGCCCGTCCGCCGCCGCTACGTCACGGCCGACGCGACCGTGGAAAAGCTGGGGGAGCTTTTACGCGACAACCCCGACGGGATCGGCGTCGTGCGCGACGAACTACCCGGATGGCTTCGGGCGTTCGACAAGCCCGGACATGAGGGCGAGCGCGAATTCATGCTGGAAGCGGCGAACGGGACCGGGGAATCCTACAAGTTCGATCGGATCGGCCGGGGGACGATCGAAATCCCGAACCCGACGATTTCCGTCGTCGGCGGGGCGCAGCCTTCCAAGCTGGCCCCGTTGGTCCGCGACGCCGCCCGCGACGGGGGCGACGGGCTCTTGCGACGGTTCGCGGTCATGGTCTACCCCGACGATCCGGGGGAGTGGAAAAAGATCGACCGCTGGCCGGATTCGGCCGCTCGGGATCGAGCCTTCGCGCTCTTCAAGTCGTTGGCCGGCTTGACCGCCGACGCCGCCGGGGCCGAAGCCGATCGTTTCGACGGGACGCGGTTCCTACGGTTCGCCCCCGACGCGCAGGAAGTCTTTTACCAGTGGCGGGGCGACCTGTCCGCCCGGCAACGATCCCCGGACGTCTCCCCGGCCCTGGAAAGCCATCTGGCCAAGTATCCCAAGTTGATGCCGAGCGTCGCGCTGCTGGCCCACTTGTGCGGCGTCGCGGAAGGCGGACGGCCCGGCCCGATCCCGATCCACGCCGCGACGCTGGCCGTTCGGCTGTGCGACTGTCTGGCCAGTCATGCCGAGCGGGTCCACGGGCTCGGGAAGGTTTCGGACGTGGCCGCCGCCGCCGCGCTGGCGAAACGGATCGCGGCCGGCAAGCTGCCCTCCCCGTTCACCCGCCGCGACATCCAGTTGAAGGGATGGGCGGGGCTGGACGAACGCGACGCGATCCGCCGCGCCGTGGCCGTCCTGGAAGACTCGGGATGGGTTCGCGTCGTCGAAACCCACGACACCGGCGGCGCGCCAAGGGAGGACGTCTACATCAACCCACGCTTGCCGCGAGCCCTTGAAAAAACGCCGTGAGGTCCCTTGGGGCGAACCTACAAAACCTACAAAAGCCCGCCCGACCCTCTTTTGTAGGTTTTGTAGGTTCCCTCTCGGGCCGCATACCCGGATTTTTTCGCCCTCCCCATCGAGGTTCAACCCATGCGATCGACCATCGTGACGTGCGACAAATACAAGCAACCAATCGAGGCCGACGGATCGACCTTGGACGCTCCCCATGGATGGCTTCACCGCGATCGGGTCGCGCCTTGGGATCTGTGCCAGGCGTGCGCCCGACGGTTTCTTGAGTGGATGCACGGGGCCGACGACGACGATGGGAGGGCCGACCATGACTGACCGATGCCCGCCATGCCAGGCCCCCGCCTCGCGGATCGGGAACGGACGGCCGCGCCTCATGGAGTGCCAGGCGTGCGGGCTGGCGTTCCGCCACATCCAACGCGCCTCGCGGCCCCCGGCCGTCGTGCAACCGTGTCTGTGGGCCGATGACGACGCTCCGAGCGGCCTCGAGCCCGCCGCACGCATTGACGCCCCGAAGCGGGCCGGGTAGACCCGAGGGCCGGAGCGACGACGCCGCGCGAACGCCCGGCCGCCCCGCCGTCCATGAGGATGGATGGAGGACATGGCGAGCATCTTTCGGAAGGTGACGACCCGACCATTGCCGGCCGGGGCGACGGTCAAAAACGGCGTGGCGCGGTGGAAGCCCCGAGGGGCGACGCGGTTCATCGATGCCCGCGTGACGACGCAACCCGACGGCCGGCTTACGGTGGCCGTGCCGAGCGCGGAGTGGTGGTGCAAGTACCGCGCCGCCTCGGGCCGGGTGATCTTCGAAAACACCCGCTGCAAAGACGAGACGAACGCCCGGTTGCATCTGGCACGCGCCGTCCATCGAGACGAGCAAGTCAAGGCGGGTATTCTGAGCCCCGCCCAAGCCAAGGCCGCCGGCAAGGCCCGCGAAGGGCTGGCGAGCCATTTTGAGGCGTTCGTCGCCCAAATCAGGGGCAAGGCCGGGGGTGTGCCGTCGCCCGTCCATCTGGCGAACACGCGCCGCTATCTCGACAAGCTGGCCGCCGCGATCGGCTGGCGAACCCTCGGCGACGTGACGCGAGGGGGCTTGGACGCCTGGATAGCTTCCCAGCAACGCCCCGGCCCGGACGGGAAGCCGATCCGTTCCGCGTCGTCGATCGGACATCATATCGAGGCCGTCGTCGCGTTCGTCCGCTGGGCTTCCGATCCCGTCGTCGGCCGGTTGCCATCGAACCCTCTGGGGACGATCCCGAAACCGAACCCGGCTCCTGATCCCCGCCGCACGAAACGGGCCTTGGCCCCCGGCGAGTTGGTCCGGCTATGCCAGGCCGCGATGTCCGCCCCGAGGCACGGTCGCGCCAAGCTGGACGGTCCTTCGCGGGCCTTCCCGTATTACTTCCTGATCGCGTCGGGATGGAGGTTCGGGGAAGCCCGCGCGCGTCGATGCCGCGACGTACTCTTGAACGCCACCCCGCCCATGATCCAAGTGCCCGCCCTTGACGTTAAGGCCCGCCGGGTGGAATCCGTGCCGATCCGATCGGACCTTCTCCCCCTGCTGGCCGCCCGGATGGAGGGCAAGGCCCCGGACGACCCCGTGTTCTTCGTGCCTCGGGACCTGGTCAAGCGTTTCGATCAAGACTGCAAGCGCGCCGGCATCCCCAAACGGGACGCCCGAGGTTATACCGTGGACGTGCATTCACTTCGCACCACGCTTGGGACCGCGTTTGCGGCCAACGGTGTTCCCATCAGCATCGCCATGCGTGGACTGAGGCATTCGACGTCCAAGTTGATTGAAAGCATCTACGTCGATCAGGTGCTGCTCCCCGTGGCCGCCGCCCTGGAAGCCACGATCGACCCCGAACTGGCCACCCTGTTCGCGCCGGGGCCGGCTTCGTTTGCACCAAACCGGGGTTCGTTTGCACCGCCCGCCCTCGCCGCAGAAGACGCGCCCGCCCCGGACGGCCCCAGGCCCCGACTTCGTTTGCACCGAGGCCGGCTTCGTTTACACCGTCGTTTGCACCGGCTCGGGGAGATTCGGGGGCAAACGTGACCGCTAGCGATAAATTGGGTAAGATGGGACGGCGCATGAAAAAGGCCCCTGGAGTGGCGTAACTCCAAGGGCCGCAAAGTTTTCAGAGTGCCGAAGACAGGACTTGAACCTGCACGGGATCTAACTCCCACTAGGACCTGAACCTAGCGCGTCCTCGATTCGGCGACATTGCAGACATATCGTGCTCGCGTCGCAAACCGTTGAAGTAAAGGCGATTGAGTCGTGTTTCTCTGCTAAAGGCATTGTAGTGGCGGGGCTGTGACACGGCCAGTGTTTTCCCCAAAATTTCCCCAAGGTCCAGGCCATCACACGCGATCCTGATGCGAGTCGTGTAGCGCCCGTAGAAACGTTCGCTGACGGGGTGGACATGCAGCGGGGAAAACCCTCGTCGCAAATTGACGTCAGTTAATGCGTTTATGACGATCACCGCCGCTGTTCGCTGGAAACGGTCTGGGCCTAACGGTGATGCGCCGGGCTTTCTCCGCAAGTGGAGCACGAGTATTCCGCCGTGGGGCCGTTGCTCGGAACAGCTCGAATCGCCGGTGACGTAGAACGGGAGTCGTCACCAGCGAGCAAGCGCCGGATCGATTCCTGGAAGGTAGGAAGGTCCGATTGGTACATGCCACCGCGGGCGCCTTCGAACCTACAATTCCATGCCGCTAAGGCCTGTCCGAACCGGAGGGCTTCCCTAAGTCGGGCAGGCGTCGTCCCGATGAAAGCGTCCCTACCACCCCTGCCAAGCGAGGCGATAAGACCAGCCGTGCACCAGTCGCCACATCCGGCAGTATCGACCACATCCCGGGCCGGCAATGCCTGGGATTTCTCCCACGCATCGCTGCCGCCCTTCAAGCGGGAGAGGTAGCGGAGGCCTTCGTCCCCCCGCGTCTCGATGACGAGCGGGACGCAGAGTTCCCTGCCTAAGCCTTCCAGACTGCCCATGCGGTCCTCAGAGTACTTAACGACGTGGGAGACCTGCATCGCGCGGCGCAATTGCTGCTCCTCTGCCGATGCGGAAGGCTCGAAGACCACGAGTGCCCCGTCATTTGCGGCCTGCTTGGCCAGGTGGATGGCACCGGCCGACGTGCGGTCGAAGAAGAAAACGGCTAGCGCGGGCAGTTTCGGTAGGATCGCGGTCGCGTCGGACACACGGACGGGCTTGTACCATGGTAGTCGCGTGCCGCAGGACGGGCACTTGCGGGAGAACGAGTGGGTCGTCCCCCGGCCGGGCGTGCAATGGATATGCTGGACGATCACGGGAGTGCTGCCGTCCGGGTTGACTGCGAGGAAGTCCGGCTTGACGCCCCAGCGGCTGAGGTCCTGTGTGATCTGCCTGGAGGCGGCGTCATCGCGAAGCCGTGCGATCGGGTAGGCGTCCCAGCCGAGGAACGCGAGCACCGCCAGCACGTTCCCGCAGGTCCCGCCCGCCCAGAGCTGGGGGAGCGAATGAGGCCCGTTCGGGATGACGACGTCCAGCGCGATCAGGCCGGTACCGGCGATGACCGGGCGTGGACCGGGAACGTTGAATGGAAGTTCAAACCGCATAGCATTCGCCCGCTAACCATAGTCCGAACAGCTCCGGGGTACTCTCGAAGTCCTCGACTCTGTACCCCCTACAGTCGATGTGCGCGAGCCCGATGTCAAGTAGAGGTTTCAATTCGTAAGCAACCATAAGTGTTCCCAGGGACATGAGTTTGCTCGATAGCGCCGACAGGGCGACCTTGCAGCCGCCGATCAGGCTTAGCGTGTCCCGGTAGTGGAAGACGGCCTTCCGCACCCTCCGGTAGACCTCGAAAGGGTTCTGCTCGGCCGCGTACATCAGGCTGCGGGGGTCCAGGCGATGCTGATCGAACAGGAGGTCCCGGTATTCCTGCACAATATCGTCCCCCCTCCTGGGATTCTTCGAAGGAAAGGGCAGCACGGGGCAGATTTCGTCCGGTTTGACCCGGTCGTAGATCCGGTCGAAGTGGGTCGTCCGGCCCTCTCCGAGCAGGGGGATCCAGACTTTCGACTGCTGACCGGTGGCCTCGCGGCTGAAGCTGCCCTCGAAGGAGTGGAGGAACTCCGCCGTCTCGTCGATGCCCTCGTCCATGATCCTGGAGTCGAGGAGCGGATCGTCCGCGACGATGACGTGAAGATTGGTTGGGCCAGTCTGTCCGGGAACAGCCTCGTCCAGCAAGAAGAGGAGTCGCGCCAGAAGCGGGAAGTAGATCCCGCGTGGCATGGCGCTGATGTCCACCACGACGTCGTCGTAGTGGGTCAACTCTTCGGGTGCGTTGAAGACGTTGGCGGCGTTGAGAGGCCCAACTCGCCGTTTACCCGACCAGAAGCGCAGGCGATGCACATTGACCATTCCCCGATCGCCGACCGCTCCTGTGATATGCTCCCAGTTTCGCTCCACCCGGGAGGCGTAAGCGAGCGAGGCCGAGCCCTCTCCTTCATCGTAATCGAGCCCGAGAACGTTACGGCTTCCGCCACCGCCAGCCGCCAAGATCATGTCCAGGCCCGCATGGGAGCGGGGGTCGAATCCTTTTCCGAGGACGACCAGCACCGACCTCTCCCTCGCGTCGAGGTGCCGAGCCCAGAAGGCAGCGAGTCCCTGGCCCTTCTCCAGGACGTAGTCGCGCCAACGCATCGGCGGGATTGGGACCGCGTTCCTGATCATAAAAGGCTGCCCTCCGTCTTCGGCTCCGCGAAGGGCCGGTCGATCCAGTCGACGAGTTGCTGGAGCGGTCTCTCCTTGTAGAGCCCGTAATTCAGCGGGAGGTCGAAATGTACGCACAACAGCCGATTCAGGTTGAGGACCATCCACTTCTCGCCCTTGCACTTGTAGTCGAGGTCGGCGACCAGCAGGTTATGCGCGAGCGCGGACGCCAGAATGTCCGCGAACCGCTTGTGGTTCGGCCGGGCGCGCAGGTGGTTCTCGTCCATCAATAAGCCACGCTCGGACATACGCAGCGCCGTTCCGCCCACTCCCGGGTCGTTGGGGGCGGTCGGCCTGTAGGTATACCAATGGCTGAACTTCCCGACTGCTTCAAGGAAGTTCCGAAGCTCGCGGCCCATCGCCACGCCGTTGGGTATGTCATCCCACACGGCCTGGGCGGCCCGCTTCATCAGCTTATGCTGTCGCTCCGGGGAGAGCGCCGCGCCCTTCTTCAAGAGCTCCGACGCTGCCGACTCCTCGAAGATGTCGCCAGCGAGGCCGAGGAACTGCTTGATGTTGAGGGATGCCAGCCGCGCAACGCACTCGGGCCCGAAGTAGTAGGGGAGCCCACATTCGCGCGCGAGAAAGAGTTCGGCGGCGTTTCGAACGGACGAATCGTTCTTCTGCTCCAACTCCTCTTCTTCCAGGAGGAGGTCATCGAACAGCGATTTCTGTGGCCTTCTCAATTCACGCTCGATGAGCACCTCCAACGATCGCCACCCGACCGCCAGATCCCTGGGCGTCCCCTGCGCCTGTCGCCTGGCTGCGATCCACTCCTCAAACCGCTTGCTCGACCCTGCCCTGGCGATGATGCGGGCTTCGATTTCCTCGCAGGCCCTGGCGAAGACCGGCTCGTATTGCGGGACGTCGAGCGAGTCTTGCATGCAGGCGCGGAAGGCGTTGATTTCGGCGTCCGCGGCGTAGCGTACGCGCCGGTCCGCGATCTTGATCGCGAGCTTCTCGAACCTCGCGTGCTTGGGCCTCCAGTATTTCTCGATCGAGATCGGTTCGTTGTAATCCCGGCCTTCGTTCGTCCCCGAGGCGAGCATGTCGTTCGTGTTGAGGGCCTCGAACCGCTCCGCGATCCAGACGCCCACAGGGCTCCTCGCCTCGATCACGGCCTCAATTAATCTCTCCCGCTGGGCGGAGGTAAGCTGTTGGATGTCGTCCATCATCAGCAGGACGCGGTCCGCCAGCGGCTCGCCACCAACCAGAAGCGTATCGGCCCGTATGAGTGCCAGGGACAGGAGGGAATCGTGGCCGGGAAGACTGTCGACCCGCAGCGGGCCGAAGCTATCCAGGCTGCTGCAGACCTTGTGCTCCAGGTCCCTTGCCCACTCGAACAGCCGCAGCCCGTCGCATGGCAGGCTGAGGGATGGG
>ERZ778017.2287-NODE-2287-length-15816-cov-9.179113_pt1 | contig 15816 bp, 15 predicted proteins | sample MGYA00375747_ERZ778017 | MGnify/ENA primary metagenome ERZ778017 (study PRJEB29350, sample SAMN05509838) | bioreactor metagenome | biome: bioreactor; material: wastewater | place: South Africa: University of Cape Town | collected 2014-03-17 ...
TGAGGAGCCCAGGACCCTCCTCGGACGGCCGCCCGCGCCCCGAACCCCCGCCCCGACGGCCGCGCGCCCCCGCCCCCCGCCCGCCCCCGACATCCCCGCCCCGCCCCGACAGGGGACCTAAGCCCCCTGTCCAGACGACCGCGCCCCGCGTAGGATGCGCCGATGCGCCTCGTCCGCTCACTCAGTGTCCTTGCCACCGTCGCCTGCCTCGCCCTCGCGCTCAGCGTGGGGACCGCGGCGGCGAAGACGACCGATGCCAAGGTCCTGAAGGGGCTCGAAAAGCTGGTCGCGGCGCCGGGTGGGCCTCCGGGGGCGATCGCGACGCTGTATCGCGACGGCAAGCTGACGACGCTCAGCACCGGCCGCGCCGACGTGACGAAGAAGGCGGCACCGCGCGCCACCGACCACATGCGGATCGCCAGCGTCGCCAAGGCCTTCAGCGGCGCCATCGCCCTCAACCTGGTGCGGTCCGGGCAGCTGAGCCTCGACGACACGATCGAAGCGGTGCTGCCGACGCTGCCGAAGGCGTGGGGCAAGGTGACGCTGCGCGAGCTGCTGAACCACACCAGCGGCGTGCCCGACTACACGAAGTCGGAAGCCTTCGAAAAGCAGGCGGAAACGAAGCCGCGCGCATATGTGTCGCCGACGACCGTGATCAGCTGGGTCGAAAAGGAACCGCTCAACTTCAAGCCCGACACCAAGTACGAGTACTCGAACACCGACAACATCATCGTCGGGCTGATGGTCGAAGCGGTGACCAAGCAGAGCTACACGAACGAGTTGCAGAAGATTGTCCTCGGGCCGGCGAAACTGACCCAGACCTCGCTGCCGACGAAGATCAAGATTCCGTCGCCCTTCATCCACGGTTACATCACGCAGCCGGGGGCAGAACCGCAGGATGTGTCCGAATTCCTCAACCCCTCGGGCGCGTGGGCCTCGGGCGCGATCATCTCCACCCCGCAGAACCTGAACGCCTTCATCCGCGCCGACCTCGGGCTCCAGTTCTTCGACAAGGCCGAGCAGGAACAGCAGATGCGCTGGTGGAAGGGCGGCGAATCGAGCCCGCCCGGGCCGGGCAAGAACTCGGCCGGCCTGGCGCTCTTCCGCTACCAGACGAAGTGCGGCACGGTCTACGGCCACACCGGCAACTTCCCCGGCTACACGCAGTTCGCCGCCGCGACCGCCGACGGCAGCGCCGCGGTGACGACGTCGCTGAACATCCCGGCGCCGAAGGGCAAGCTGCTGGCCCAGCTGCGCCAGGTGCAGACCGAAGCGGTCTGCGACCTCTTCGGCAAGTAGGCCCGCGGGGCGCCCGACGCGGGCGCCTTCTCCTCCTTTTCCTGGCCTTGCGCGGGCGCGCCGGGCGGACGTATGGTGGTCCGGTCTGAGGGAACCAGAGGAGGAATGTGGTGAGGAGTCGCTTCACCTTCGGCGCCGCGCTGGCCTGCATGGTCGCGGCGCTGTGCCTGGCCGGGACGGCGCTCGCCGGTTCGCACCACGGTGACCGCGACCACCATCAGGGCTGGGATCACCATCAGGGCTGGGGTCACGATCACGGCCATAGGCACCACCACGGCCATCACCACCACGGCGGCGGGAACGGCGGGGGCGGCGGCGGGCACCCGCTGCCGGAAAAACTGCCGCCGATCGACATGAGCGAAGCCGAAAACTGCGACTTCATCGCCGACCCCGGCAACGAACTCTGCATGCTGCCCTTCCCCGACGACTACTACACCGTCGCCGATCCCTCCGGCGCCACCGGCCGCCGGGTCGACTTCAAGGACGCGGGGATGCCGGCCAACGTGCTCGGCCGGCACATCGAATCCGCGCCCTACAACGAAGCCGACGGGTTCAGCCCCGGCTCGGTGATCCTGCTGAAGGTGCCGGGGATCGAGACCACCGCGGACGTCGCCGCCACCGGCGCGACGCCGATCAACCACCTCGCCGGCTACGCTGAACCGGACGCGCCGGTCGTCGTCGTCGACGCCCAGACCGGCCGGCGCTGGCCGATCTGGACCGAGATCGACTCGACCGCCGCCGACCCCTCGAAAGCGGTCCTCGAGATCCACCCGGCGGTCAACTTCACCCCCGGCCACCGTTACGTCGTCGCCCTGCGCAACCTCCGCAACGCCGCCGGCGAAGAAATCGAAGCGCCGATCGCCTTCCAGTACTACCGCGACAGGGTCGCCTCCGAACAGCCCGAGATCAACGCCCAGCGCCCCCGCTTCGAACGGATCTTCTGGACGCTGAAGCAGGCGGGGATCGACCGCCACGACCTCTACCTGGCCTGGGACTTCACCGTCGCCGGCACCCAGAACACCACCGGGCGGGAGCTCTCGATGCGAAACGCCGCCTTCGCCCAGCTCGGCGACACCAACCTCGCCGACGGGATCCCGCAGGGCGCCTCGCCCAGCTTCACCGTGACGAGTGTCGAAAGCGAGCCGAATCCCGGGCAGATCGCGCGCCGCGTGAAAGGGACGTTCGAGGTCCCCTGCTACCTCTTCCCGAACTGCGGCCCGGGCGGCCTGATGCAGCTGAACGCGAACCAGGAACCGACCCAGAACGGCACCTGGACGGCGAACTTCGACTGCATCGTCCCTGAGGCGGCGGTCACCGGCCCGGGCGGGTCGGCGCGTCCCTCGCTCTACGGCCACGGACTCTTCGGCACGGCCTCGGAGGTCGGCTCCAGCCCCCAGCGCGAACTGTCACAGATCCACGACATCGTCCAGTGCGCGACCGACGAGATCGGGATGTCGGAATCCGACCTCGGCTCGACCGTCGCGGCGCTCGAAAACGTCTCCAACTTCCCGGCGATCCCCGACCGGCTGCAGCAGGGCCTGCTCGACGAGCTCTTCCTCGGCCGGGCGATGATCAGCCCGAGCGGCTTCACCACCGCCGCCGCCTTCCACCAGGACGGCACCTTGCTCACGCCTTCCGTGCTGAACACGCACGAGCTCTTCTACAACGGCAACAGCCAGGGCGGGATCATGGGCGGGGCGCTGACCGCGGTGTCGCCGGACTTCACCCGCGCCTCACTCGGCGTGCCGGCGATGAACTACTCGGTGCTGCTGCCGAGGTCGGTCGACTTCGACGAATTCGCGCAGGTCCTCTACGGCTACTACCCGGACGAAACGGCGCGGCCGCTGATCCTCGACCTGATGCAGATGCTCTGGGACCGGGGCGAGCCGGACGGCTACGCGAGCCGCATGACCTCGAACCCGCTGCCGGGCACGCCGCCGCATCAGGTCCTCCTCGACATCGCTTTCGGCGACCACCAGGTGACCGATTACCAGGCCGATGTCGAGGCGCGGACGATCGGCGCGGCGGCGCACCGGCCGGTGCTCTTCCCGGGCCGCTGGCCGAACACCGAAGTGCTCTGGAACGTGCCGACGATCACCCGTTATCCGTACACGGGCTCGGCGGCCTACTACTGGGACGGCGGGCCGGTGCGCCCGAATCCGGCCCAGCCGACCGCCACGATCGGCACCGAACCGCCCCCTTACGAAAACCTCCCGAACCGCGTCGGCGAAGATCCGCACGGGCTGCCGCGGGCCACCGCGGCCGAGCAGCAGCTCGTCTCCGACTTCTTCGACGGCGCAATCCTCCACAGCGACGATTGCGGTGGCGGTCCCTGTTATTCGGGGACCTTCACCGGGCCCTAGGGAGGGCGTGTCAGGAGACCCCGGCGCCGAGCTCCGGCGTCGGGGTTCCTCCGCGGAGGCGCTCGCCGGTGGCGACGACGTCGAAGAAGCGGTCGTTGCGGCCGCGGCGCACGGCGTGCGGCATCAGGTGGTGGGCCTGGCGGTGGGCCAGGGTGAGCGCCCGGAAGGCGAGCTCCTCGCGGGCGCCCCAGGGAATGTCGAAGATCTCGCGCACGCGCGGCGGCAGCGTGCCCTTGATGATCAGGTTCTGGGCGGCGAGGTTGAGGCGGGCGCCGCGAGGCACGGGGTGCTCGAAGGCGACGACCGGCGCGAAGGCGAGCGCGTGCGGGGTCGCGTAGAGGTCGGGCGAGGCGAGTTTCTCCGCGAACCAGGCGGCGAACTCGGGGTACGTGGCGGGGGCCGCGTCGAGCGGCATCCCGAAGAGCTCGCCGAAGCGCCGGTAGTCCTGCCACAGCGCCTCGCGCTCGGCGGCCGACAGCGGCCGCACCATCGCCTCGTACATCGCCCGCCCGGAATCGGCGATCACGGCCAGCGTCCAGAGCATCAGCTCCGGGTCGAACGCCGAGTACGCGGCGCCGGCCGCGTGCGCCCCGGCGGCCTCCGGCAGCGTCCCCTCCACCCGCAGGTGCTGATGGTGCACGCGCGCGAGGATCCGGTCGGCCTCCTCCTTGGTGCCGAGGAAGATCGTCTCCTGCGCCTTCGCCGTCCGCACCAGGCGCTTGAACGGCCAGTCCCCGGCCTTCGTGCTCAGCATCGTCCCCGTGTAGGTCAACGGTTCGAGCGCCCCGATCAACAGCGCCCGCTGCCCGTAGAGCAGCCCCACCGACCGCTCCCCATGCACCCGCCTGGCCATCGACTCGCCCGCCGGAAAGTAACTCACCCTCGACATCATGCCGGCCGGCCGGCCAAGCAGCGGGTCAGCGGCCGAGGAGGCGCCGCAGATCGTCGGCGTCGAGGTTCGCCTCACGCAGGATTCGAGCCAGCGTCCCTTTCTTCAGTTCGCGGTGGACCGGGATGACCAAGGCCGAGCGCGCCTCGGTCTTTCGCAGCCGCGCGTGGCTGCCGCGCTGCCGGACGACTCGCCAGCCGTCGGCTTCGAGCGCCTTGATCAGGCGCCGTCCGGAGACCACCGGTTGGTGTGGGTTCACGACGGCAGCTTGATCCTGCGACGGACGATGCCCCGGTCAAGCGGCTCGCCGTCTTCGCGGAGCCCGTCGACGTAAAGCGCGACCGCCTCGTGAGCGTTCGCGAGCGCGTCATCCATGTCCTCGCCCTGCGTGTGCAGGCCGGGCAGCTCCGGCGCGTACACGCTGTAGCCACCCTCCTCCTGCGGCTCGAAGATGAGCTCGATTTCCGTCAGCTGGGACATGCGGATTCCGATTGCCATGGTAGGTCACCAAGGCCTGGGCGCCGGAATCTCTCCCCCTTGGCGACGATCAGGCCACTTGACTGCCCGCAACGAGCACGCTGTGCAGCTCGAGGGAGTCGTCGAGGATGACCAGGTCGGCGGGGGCGCCGGGGGCGAGGTGGCCGAGGTCGGGGCGGCGGGCCATGCGGGCGGGTGCTTCGGTGGCGGCGCGGAGGGCGGCGGCGAGGGGGATGCCGAGGGCGTGGCAGTTGCGGACGGCGGCGAGCATCGTGAGGGTCGAGCCGGCGAGGGCGCCGGTGGCGGTGCGGACCTTGCCGCCACCGGAGTGGATCGGGACGGTGCCGCCAAGGGTGTAGTCACCGTCGGGGGCGGCCGCGGCGGCGACCGCGTCGCTGATCAGGACGAGGCGGTCGCCGGCGGCGCGCCAGGCGGTGCGGACGGTGTCGTCGGCGAGGTGGTGGCCGTCGACGATCAGGGTGACGAAGACGTCCTCGCGGCCGAGGGCGGCGAAGGCGATGCCGGGGTCGCGCGGGGCCGGCCGGCGCATCGCGTTGAAGAGGTGGGTGACGGCGCTCGCGCCGCGGTCGAAGGCACGGTGCGCGGTGGCGGCGTCGGCTTCGGTGTGACCGAGGGAGACGGTGACGCCGCGCGCGACCAGGGCGTCGACGAGCTCGAGCGCCCCCGGCAGCTCGGGCGCGAGCGTCACCTGGGACACCGCGCCGGCCGCGAGCAGCGCGTCGAGTGCGGCGGGGTCAGGTGGGCGGATGGCGCTCGGGTCGTGGGCGCCGGGCCGTGAAGGCGAGATGAAGGGTCCCTCCAGGTGCGCGCCGATGACGCGCGGCCCGGGCGCGGCGGCGCGGGCCGACAAATCCATCCGGCCCGCTCGGCGCACGGGGTCCGCCACGCTCGCGTGGGCGCGCCCCGGCCCGGCGCTGTCGGTGCCCGGATGCGCCGCCGGGGCAGGCACCATCGCGAGCGAGGCGCGCATCGCGTCGAGCTCGCCAGTGACGATCGCCGGCTGGAAGGCCGTGACTCCACCCGCCAGGAGGGCCGCGCCGGCGACCGCGTAGCCGTCCTCTCCCGGCGCCGAGAAGTCGACGCCCGCGAAGCCGTTCACCTGCAGGTCGACGAACCCCGGCGCCGCGATCCTCGACCCGCTCGGCGCGCCGAGGCCGACCGCCGCGACGCGGCCGTCAATCACCTCGACGTCGCCGTCGACCAACTCACCACCGACCAGCGCCGCCGCGACCCCGATCCTCATCGTGCCTCGATGTCTACCGAAGTCGACTGGCTAGGGTTGAGCCATGGGCACCGTGCCGAGCGAGCTGCGGGAGTTGATCGAGGCCGGACCGCTCGCGCACCTGAGCACGATCAACGCGGACGGGTCGCCGCAGGTGACGGTGATCTGGATCGGGCTCGACGGCGAGAGATCGTCAGCGGGCACATGCACCACCACCGCAAGCTGCGCAACATCGAACGGGACCCGCGGGTCGTCCTCTCCTCGGCTGACCAAGGTCTACATGTCACCCGACGACGAGTTCCCGGCGCCGAAAGGGCCCGGCTATATCGCCCGCTACGAGACCGAGCGGATCAGCGGGGTCGGGCCGTGGGCGCAGAAGCCCTCCGGTTGACGGCGCGGTCGGCCTAACCGAGCACCGGGCCCGGCGCCAGCACGTCCGGGTCGTGACCGGGGCGCACCTCGGCGCCCGCGTCGCGCAGCGCGCGCAGGCGTTCGGCGGAGGCGAGCTGGACGTCGAGGTCGTCGCCGAAGATCGGCAGCCGATGATCGTCGAGCCCGCTCGCGAAGTGGGTGACGTCACCGCCGATGATCAGCTCGTCGCCGACGCGGACCGACTGGTGACCGGGGGTGTGACCCGGGGTCGAGAGCAGCTCGACCGAGCCGTCGCTGAGGAGGTCGTGGTCGCCCTCGACGAGGACCACCTGGTCGGCAAGCCCCTCGTAGTCGCGGGGCAGGAAGAAGTTGTGGGCGATCGCCTCGGGGTCCGCGCCCGCCTCCCATTCGCGGCGTTGGACATAGACCGGCAGCGAGGACGGCAGCAGCGCCGACCCTCCGGCGTGGTCGAAGTGCAGGTGCGTCAGGACCACCTTGGTGAGCGAGCCAAGATCGACCTGCTCGGCGACCGCCACCTCCTGGTCGAGCTTGAAGGCCTTGATCGACTCGGCGCCCTCGTAGTGGCGTCGGGCGTCGGCGGCCGCGTCGGGATGGAGGCCGGTGTCGACGAGGATCCGCTCCTCCCCCACCTCGATCAGGTAGGCAGGGATCGGGTAGCGCACCTGGCGCTCCATGTCCTCCCCGCGCCGCCAGATCCCGGCAGCCGAAGTGAAGTGCCCCCCGTCGAGCATGGTCACCCGCATGCGGCGAGCCTAGCCTGTGCGGGACGCTCGTGCGCTCGCGTGTCGCCCCAGGGTGCGCGCAGGCGGGCCAGGGCGAGGACCGCATCGACGCCCTCCTTGCGCAGCGCCGCGAGCGAGTGCTTCCCTCGACCGCGCCCGCGATCCGTTCGCCCGCGCTGAGCAGCTCGACGTAACGGTGAGCTCGTCCCGCTGTGCTGAGGAGGCGAGGATCACGGTCGCGCCCGCGTCGTCCAGCTCGGCGATCAGCTCGCTCGCCCCCCTCCATCGCCTCGACTTCGCCGATCAGCTCGAGTAGGCCTCGGAGTGCGCGTCACGAAGCTCGTCGCCGGACTCGTTCTCGCCCTCCTCGCGCGTCGGCCGATCAGCCGGAGAGGATCGCGCCGACCACCGCGCCGATCGGCAGCGCGCCGACGAACGCCTGCGACCCGAAGCGCGGGGGGAGCACCCAGGGCGGGCGCCCCTTTCCCACCACCGGGCTCTGGCACGATGGAGATGTGGAGGAATCGTCAGAGAACGGACAGGCGGCGCACATCTGCGTCACCTGCGGCGCGCAGTACCCGCCCGCGGCGGCGCCGCCCGCGGCGTGCGCGATCTGCGCCGACGAGCGCCAGTACGTCGGCTGGGACGGGCAGGCGTGGACGACGCTCGCGGAGCTGCGGGACGGGCACCGGGCCGACATCCGCGCGGAAGAGCCGGGGCTGACCGGGATCGGGTCGACCCCGGCGTTCGCGATCGGCCAGCGGGCGCTGCTGGTCGAGACCCCCGAGGGCAACGTGCTGTGGGACTGCCTGGCGCCGTTCGACGACGAGGTGGCCGAGGCGGTGCGGGCGCGCGGCGGCATCGAGGCGATCGCGATCTCCCACCCGCACTACTACACGACGATGGTCGACTGGAGCCGCGCCTTCGACGCGCCGATCCACCTCCCCGCCGCCGACCGCGAGTGGGTGACGCGGCCCGACGACGCGATCCGGTTCTGGGACGGCGAGCGCCATGACCTCCCCGGCGGCCTCACGCTGCTGCGGCTCGGCGGCCACTTCGCCGGCGGCACCGTCCTGCACTGGCCCGCGGGCGCCGAGGGCCGCGGCGCGCTCCTCTCCGGCGACATCCTCCAGGTCGTCGCCGACCGCCGCTGGGTCAGCTTCATGCGCTCCTACCCGAACCTCATCCCGCTCCCCGCCGCGAAGGTCGAGGCGATGGCGGCGGCGCTCGAGCCCTGGGACTTCGACCGCATCTACGGCGCCTGGTTCGGCCGTGTCGTCGATGCCGACGGCCACGACGCCGTCCGCCGCTCCGCCGCGCGCTACGTCCGCGCCGTTACCGAGGGCTTCGGCGAGGGCTGACGCCGGCGTCGCGTGGTTCGAAATCCACGCCTGGCGTGGATTTCGAACCACGCGGGATCAGATCGGACTGGCCGGATCGTGCCAGGCGGGCGCGGCGGCGCCGTAGCGGCCCGCGGGCCCGCGCCAGCGGAGCGGCACGCCGCCGAGCGAGCCGGGCGGTGGGACCGCGACGAGCGAGGGATCGTCGTCGAGGCCGGCGACGAACGCGGCGCCGTCCTCGTGCCAAAGCGGCCGGGCGGCGACGAGCGCGGGACCGTCCACGTGCCGGCGCGGCGGGGCGGCAGCGGTATCCGCGGGCGGGACGGCGGCGGCCGCCCCAGAGGCATCGCGGGCAGAGGTGGCGAGACCCTCCCCCAGGCCGAGCAGCCAGTGGGCCGTGCGGGCGAGCGAGAGGCGGACGAGGTGGGTGCCGCCGCGCTCGCGCTGCTCGGCGAGCGCGGTGAGGACCGCGGCGGCGGCGAGGTAACCGGTGCCGTGGTCGAGGAGCTGGCAGGGCAGCGCACCGGGAGCGCCGTCGGGGCCCGCTTCGACGGCGGCGATGCCGCTTGCCGCCTGGACGATGCTGTCGAAGCCGCGGCGCTCGGCCCAGGGCCCGGTGTGTCCCCAGGCCGCGAGCTCCATCACGACGAGGCCGGGATTACGCGCGGCGAGCTGCTCTGGCGCGAGGCCGAAGCGCGCCAGGGCGCCCGGCCGGTAGCCGAGCAGGACGACGTCGGCGTCAGCGAGGAGCGAGCCGAGGCGCTCGGCGCCGGCCTCGGTGGCGAGGTCGAGGAAGGCGCTGCGCTTGCCGAGCAGGGTGTCGCCGGGCGCACCCGGCTCGCCGTCCGGCAACGAGGGCGAGTCGACGCGCAGCACGTCCGCCCCGAGCGCGCCGAGGTAACGACTGCAGACCGGCCCGGCGATCACGCGCGTGAAGTCGAGGACGCGAACGCCGGCCGCCGGCGCCGATGCCGCGGCGATCGGCTTGCGTGGTTCGTTTTGGTCGCTATCCGACCAAAAGGAACCACGCGAGCCGTGGCCCAGGGCGGGGTCGCGGTGCCGCGGCGGAGCGTCGCCGAGACTGACCCGGGCGACGAGGGGCTCGGTGGCGACCGCGGCGCCTTGCGGGTGCGCTCGCCACTCCGCCGGGGTGCGGACCTCGGCGGCGATCCCGCCGGCGGCGAAGGCGGCGGCCTCGACCTCGGCGGCCGGGCGCTCCGCGATCGCGTCGGCCAAGGCATCGACGTCCGCCGCCCCGACCGCCCGCAGCAGCGCCTCGCGGTGCCACGGGAAGTTCGCGTGGGTCCGGACCCAGCCGTCGGCCGCGGGCCAGAAGCGGGACGCGGGGGCGAAGCCGCCGCCGGCCGGCTCGCCGTCAACCTGGAACAGGCGCTCGCTGACCAGGGCCGCGCGGACCTGATCACGGTTCACGGCCGGCGCGAGCCACTCCCCAGTCCGCGCCTCGTGCAGTCGCGCCGCGGCGAGCAGGGCGGCGCCGACGCAGGCGACGCCGACGTCCTCGACCGGAAGGCGCGGCTCCGGGGTCCCGCGCCCACCGCCGATCTCCAGCCGCGCCGCGGACTCCGCCGGCAGCCCGACCGCCGCCAAGGCGGTCGCGAGCGGGGTGTCCGTGGCCGTGCTCACGGCCCGACCCTACGCGCTCGCCCACCCCGGCCCGCCACAGGCGGTCCCGGACCACGTCCCTGAGCCAGGCGAGCCGCGGTGAGCCACCGCCGTCCACCGGCAGGATCCCCGCGGTTGATGGGCCGAAAACTCAACTATGGCTTGAGTTTTCGGCCCATCAACATCGTCGTCAGGCGGCGAGGAGGGCGTGGGGGTCGATCACGTACTTCTTCGCGGCGCCCTTGTCGAAGTCTTCGTAGCCCTCCGGGGCCTCGTCGAGCCGGATCACGGTCGCGTTCACGGCCTTCGCGATCTGGGCGCGGTCGTTCAGGATCGCCATCATCAGCTCGCGGTGGTACTTCATCACCGGGCACTGGCCGGTCACGAAGCTCAGGGACTTGGCCCAGCCGGTGCCGAGCCGCAGGGACAGCGAGCCTTCTTTGGCCGCCTCGGTTTCCGCCCCCGGGTCCTCGACCACGTAGAGACCGGGGATGCCGAGCCGCCCCGCCGCGCGCGTCACGCTCATCAGCGAGTTCAGCACCACCGCCGGTTCCTCGCCCGCGTCGGGACCGTGGCCCTTGGCCTCGAAGCCGACCGCGTCGACGCCGCAGTCGACCTCCGGCACGCCGAGGATCTGCTCGAGCTGGTCGGGGATCTCGCCCTTGTCGATGTTGATCGTCTCGCAGCCGAAGCTGCGCGCCTGGCCGAGCCGCTCCTCCTTGGCGTCGCCGACAATCACCACCGCGGCGCCGAGCAGCTGCGCGGCGTGGGCGGCGGCGAGGCCGACCGGGCCGGCGCCGGCGACATAGACCGTGGACCCCGTCCCCACCCCGGCGCTGACGCAGCCGTGGTAGCCGGTCGGGAAGATGTCGGAGAGCATCGTCAGGTCGAGGATCTTCTCCATCGCCTGGTCCTTGTCGGGGAACTTGAGCAGGTTGAAGTCGGCGTAAGGCACCAGGACGTATTCGGCCTGGCCACCGATCCAGCCGCCCATGTCGACGTAGCCGTAGGCACCCCCGGGCTGCTCGGGGTTGACGTTGAGACAGACCCCGGTGTTGCGTTCCTTGCAGTTGCGGCAGCGCCCGCAGGCGATGTTGAACGGCGTCGAGACGAGATCGCCCTCCGCGATGAACTCGACCCCCGGCCCGATCTCGACCACTTCGCCGGTGATCTCGTGGCCGAGGATCAGCCCCTTCGGCGCGGTCGTGCGCCCGCGGACCATGTGCTGGTCGGAGCCGCAGATGTTCGTCGCCACCAATTTGACGATCGCGCCGTGCGGCAACTCGCGGCCCACGTTCTCGTCGGGCACCCCCGGCCCTTCCTGGATCCGCCAGGCCGGGTAGTCGATGTCCTGGACCTCGACCTTCCCGGTCCCCATATAGGCGACCCCCCGGTTGTCGGCCACTGGCACTCACCCCTCTCTCATGAAGCGATTCTTGGCTGCCCCGGGGTACCCGTGTGACGTGGGCCAAACCGAAGCCCCAACGCACGAGGAGAAGCGGGGCGCCGCCTGGTGGACCGGCCGCGCGATCGTCTGGGCGCGGTTCCTGGTCATCGCCGCCTGGATCGCGGGAGCCGTGCTCGCCGGCCGGCACCTCCCCTCCGGGTTCGGCGAAGAAAGCGCCGAGCTCGGCAGCCTCCTGCCGCGCTCCTCGGAGGCGCTGGAAGTCGAAGAGAAGTCCCTGCGGACCTTCGGCTTCCCGCTGATCAGCCGCTCGATGGTCGTCGCCAGGAAGGAAGGCGGATTCGATCGGGCCGACGCGCACGCGGCGCTCCGCTTCATCGCCCGCGCCGACCGCTCGGACTCCGGCCTGCGCGCCGTCCCCTTCGCCGCCGAAGGGCGCCCGCTGGAAGGCGGGCCGGTCGGCGACACGCTGCTCGTCTACCTCTACGCCGAACCCTCCGCCGAAGGCGACGCGACCAACGCGAGCGAAGAATTCGCCGCCGGGCTGCGACGGGCGAGCGGCGCCGAGACGGCCCACATCACCGGCGCGATCCCCGCCTCCGCCGCCGAAGCGAACCTGGTCGAAGAACACCTCCCCTGGGTCGAGATCGCGACCGCGGCGCTCGTCGTCCTGATCCTGCTCGCCTACTACCGCTCGCTCACCATCCCGCTCCTCTGCCTCGCCGCCGTCGGGCTCTCCTACCTGCTCGCCGACCGGCTGCTCGGCCTGGTCTCCGAACGCTTCGGCCTGGCGATCCCGGAAGAGGTGCAGCCGGTCGTCGTCGCCCTGCTCTTCGGCGTGCTCACCGACTACCTGGTCTTCTTCGTCTCCGGCTTCCGCTTCCGGCTGGAGCGCGGCGAGTCGCCCCGCGAGGCGGCGACCGCGGTCACCGGGGAGCTCCTGCCGGTCGTCGCGACCGCGGCGCTGATGATCGCCGGCGCGACGATGACGCTGGCGCTGTCGGGCGTCGACTTCCTCTCCGCCTTCGGCCCGGCGATGGCGATCTCGGTGCTGATCGCGGCGGTCGTCTCGCTGACCTTCGTGCCCGCCTGCCTGGCGATCCTCGGGCGCTTCGTCTTCTGGCCGCGACGGCTCGCGGTCGCGGAGCCGGGCGGCGCGCCGGGCGAGGCGGACGGCCCGCGGGCGCGCACCAGGGTCATCGGCCTCGCCGCCCGCCACCCGATCGTCGTCACCGTCCTCTGCCTGGCCGCGCTGCTCGCCGGCGCGAGCGGCCTGCGACACCTGGAGCTCGGCAACCCGATCCTCCGCGGCCTCCCGACGACGACCCAGACCAGGCAGGGATACGACGAGGCGACCCAGGCGTTCGGCCCCGGCGTGCTCGGCCCGACGATGCTGGTGATCGAAGGCGAAGGGGTCGGCGACCCGGCGGCGCTCGCGGCGCTGCAGGAACGGGTCGAAGCCCAGCCGGGGATCGGCGCGGTGGTCGGGCCGGGGCGGCGACTGAGCGCGCTGCCGCCGGGGATCTTCGTCGCCCGCAGCGGGGACGCCGCCCGGTTCCTGGTCGTCCTCGAAGCCGACCCGGACGGCCCGGTCGCGCCCGGCATCCTCTCCGACCTCGAAGCGAAGCTGCCGACGCTGCTCGCCCGGAGCGGCATGCGGGGGGCGAGCTTCGGCGTCACCGGGGACACGACGATCGGCCACGAACTGACCGAAGACACCTGGCACGCGGGCCTCAAGGTGGCGCCGGCGGCGCTCGCGATCCTCCTCGTCCTCCTCTGGGTCCTCCTGCGCAGCCGCACGGCGCCGCTCTACCTGGTCGGCTCCAGCCTCCTCGTCGTCGCCGCCGCCCTCGGCCTCACCGTCTACGTCTTCCAGGGCCTGCTCGGCTACAACGAGCTCGCCTTCTTCGTCCCGGTGGCGACGGCGATCCTGATGCTGGCCCTGGGCGCCGACTACAACGTCTTCCTGGTCAGCCGGATCTGGCGCGAGGCCGAGCGCCGCCACCTGCGCGCGGCGATCCGCACCGCGGGCTCCCGCGCCTCCAGCGCGATCGCCGTCGCCGGGCTGATCCTCGCGCTCTCCTTCGCCGCGGTCTGGCTGATCCCGATCGCCGCCTTCCGCGAGCTCGCCTTCGCGATGTTCGTCGGGCTGATGCTCGACACCTGGCTCGCGCGGCCGCTGCTCGTGCCCGCGCTGGTGAGCCTGTTCGGCGGTCGGGACGGCAGGGGCGCGCCCGGCGATCCAGACCCCCGGGGCGACGACGCCGCCGACCAGGGCGATGCCGAAGACGACCCAGACCGCCGGGACGATCGAGGCGCCGTTCGGATCGGGGTCCGTCGGCTGTGGGATTTCCGCCCGCAGGCGGTCGAGTCGCATGATCATCGTGGGTGCCTCCTCGGGTGGTGGACCCGACTTCGGATTCGCAGGGGCACCCACTCACCGGGTGCGCGATCCGCGCCTCCGACCCGACGCGCGCCCCTCAGCCTTCGTCTGAAGGAGGCTGCGCGGCGTCGTCCCGTTCCCAGCGCCGCACGTCCTCCCGCTTCGAGCGCAGCTGCTCCTTCAGCGCCTGATGCACCTCGATCGTGGCGCGGTGCTGCTCCTGGAGGCGGCGGGCGTTGCGGCGCACCTGTTCGCTCCAGTTGAGCACCGCCCGGCGCTGCTCGGCGCCGTACAGCTGGGTCACGTCGAGGACGAAGATCGCGTGCGTGGTACGGGTCATGGGATCGAAGCCGGAGAAGGAGTAGGTGACCGGCATGCCGGTGAGACCGCCGACCACCTCCACCAGTTCGCCCGAGACGACCTCGAAGAAGCTCCGGCGGAACTCGCGCAGCCGCTCGGAGCGCCCGCTGCCCAGCAGCCACTCGTCGGCGACCGAGAGCCCGTCCTCGAACACGAAGGCGAGCATGTTGCCGGTGAGCGAGGCGCGCGGATCGACCGCCCGCTCCTCGTAGAGCATGTAGTAGAGGTCAGAGAGCGTCGCCGCGATCCGCTCCAAAGCCGCGTCACCGAGCTGCACCGGGCTTGCTGGTCGTCTTTCCGAGATCTCCACCTGTCTCAGCCCAAGTGGTACCCGGTATCTTCGAAACGTCCCGATGAGCGAGAAGCCGATGCAGGATGACCCGATCGCCCACGATGCATCCGGCGCGATCGTCGCCGCGATCTCACGCGAGATCGTCGGGATCTACGCCGAGTACTACGGTCGCGGGCCGACCAAGGCGAAGACCCACTGGCGCGAAGACGTCGTCACCTGCATCCTCGAGGACTCCTTCACGCGGGCCGAGCGGGTGTTGGTCGACGGCGGGCGCTTCGACCAGGTGCGGATGAACCGCCAGGCCTTCCAGGACGAGATCGAGCCGCTCTTCCGCGAGACGATCGAAAAGGTGACCGGACGCCGGGTCGAGACCTGCCTCAGCCAGATCAACAAGGACGGCGTCGCCGCCGAGGTCTTCGTGCTCGGCCCTCACACCGCCGACGCGCTGCCGTAGGCCCCTACCCAAAAGCGGGGATGTGCTGTAGGGTCGTTCGTGGGTCGCTTAGTGGCGTACGCGCCGCCCGATGACCTGTCCCCTTCAGCGGATCACGCGCCGCCAATGCCGGTCGACGGGATCTCCAAGTCACTTCCAGGACAGGAGTTCCCATGCTTGCTCAGATCGAAGAGGGGTTCGACGGACCCCTGAACATCGAACGGACCCGGTACGGCGACGACGTCATCGTCTTCTCGCTCTCCGGTGAGTTCGACCTCTCCGTTGCCGCGGACGCGGCGGCCACCCTCGCGCCCGCGCTCGACGAGCGGGGCGCGATGATCGTCATCGACCTCACCAACCTCGAGTTCATCGACTCGAGCGCCGTCGCCTTCTTCTACGACCTCGCCCGCTCCCGCCCCGAGGACGACTCCCTGCGCCTCCTGCGGAGCCGCCATCAGGGCGTCAACCGCGTACTCGACCTGACCGAGGTCGGCTTGGTGATCCCGATCGTCTCGGCGTGAGGGGCGGGGGCGGCCGTGCGAGGGTGGTCCTGGGCTCCTCATGGGGGTCCTGGCAGGCTGTGACCCCCATGAG
>ERZ778017.2293-NODE-2293-length-15793-cov-6.247871_pt1 | contig 15793 bp, 5 predicted proteins | sample MGYA00375747_ERZ778017 | MGnify/ENA primary metagenome ERZ778017 (study PRJEB29350, sample SAMN05509838) | bioreactor metagenome | biome: bioreactor; material: wastewater | place: South Africa: University of Cape Town | collected 2014-03-17 ...
GTTACTGATGGAGTCGACGTATTGCTTCTGATGTTCGGAATGGAATCAAGTTTGATCGATGGGTACCTAGATTTGAAATCTTCAGATTCCTGGCGAGATAAAGAAACTGAGTGGGTACCATTCATTTCGGGATATGTGTCCAGGTCATTCAAAGAGTCATTACTTGCATTCAAGTCCTTGTTTGTGTTGCACGATGTGGAGGTGGACAGTTGAACATCTTTATCCTTGTCCTTTAAGTACTCAATATATTCGTTTAACCATAAGTATAAATCCTCAACGTTGAAAGTCAAGAGGTTTTTGTTGACCAAGTACTTCAAAACTCCGTCTCTGACACGATGTAGATCAATACTTTGGCCATAGGAGTGGACTGATTCCTCGTTGTTATAGAAATGGAAAACGTTCAAATAAATGATAAAGTCGGATTCACAGGTTTCAATAAACTTGTCAAAACCACCAAAATGCAACATAATGAAACTGTTAATGAAATAGTTGAAGATCAAGAACCCTTTAATGTATTCGTTGACGTCGTTTTTGGTAACTGCTTGTTCATACAATAGTTCACAGTAATCGATCAAATCAAACAACCCTTTGTTCTGAATATCTGGGTCCAATTGAAGGTTTCGGAAGATCGAGCTGATCAACTCTGTTATGTGATATTCGCCATGGGGACGGAAACTTGGTGGCTTTGGTGGGAAATCGGGAATGGACATCGACGGCAGGAGCAGACGACTAGACAACTCATGTTGCCGATTTGTAGGTGTAAACATCATAATATTAATCACAGTGTCAACCTTAGCCGATGTCACATTAGTGTATGTCTACGTTTCTTGGAGTCACGTAGTAAATTTGGTGTAAATCAAAGTTGATCAAATAATTTCGCACTCAAGTTATTTGGTGCGACTATTATACTAAGAGTGAGACGTTTACAAATGATGAATTTTCAAGATGTAGTTTGATTAGTTGTGAATATTTGTCATATAATACATTAAATATAGATAAATGCAAGACCCGAGCCAGAAACCGGCATGGATTTCTGGTTATTCTAGGCAGTTGTATTTTTTATTATAGCCCCCTTTGCAAAATACATGATTTGATCTACTGCTAGCTTTATCCGAAATTTCTTGCAGCAAACGTTTGTGGCTTACTTCACCGTTATTTATATTACCCTTGTGTGCGCCCAATTTTCATTTGCACCATTTTTACAACCCTGTTCACCAAAACACTGTGTTATCAGTGTCCCAACGCCGATACATAAATATTTCTTCTTTTTCCAATCATTCATCAAATTTTCGAGTATGCCGTAATGTCCTTTCTGCAAGTGTCAATGCGCAATAAGTTGATCTAAGTCCTTCTTTGGCGGTATCGTATAAGTCTCTTGCAGAGATCGTCTTCGTCTAATTCTATTTCACTGATGAACTCATCTAAAATCGACTTGTCTCGAATATACCTATCACAATCGTTGGCTATAACAAACTTGTCGGGCTCATTACATTCTTGACTTAATCTGTCAACAAATCCAACAATTGCTTTTCTATCAGTATATGTTTCAAAATCAACTTCGTCTCGTATCCAGCTTGTTCCCCATCTTGCAACTCTCGATTCAATAGTTGGTTCAATCACTCTCCATTCTTCCAAAATTTGATAAATAGTATATATATCGTGATTCATGTCTATTATTGGTGCTTTCTCACTTTGTTGTGCCAAAGCTTCAGATGCTGTCTCTTGCTTTAGTTGAGGTTGTATTTCATTGGCCAATTTTGACTGTTGTGGTTGTGCTTGTAGGGCTGCTTCAACAGAATATGGTGGTTCACCAATCGTATGGTTGAACACATCTAATTGACCGTAAATTCCTGTAAGTAATGAATTGATAGTATCAACTAAATTATTCATCGTTGTGTTGTGCAAAAGTTGTAATTTTTCACTGACAATATTATCGATGTTTCTTCTGGTATGCAAAAACGAATTTCTAATATAGTTGATAGTTTCTTCATTACTTACTGCTCTACGTTTTCTCCTCAATTCCTGTGGTTCATCTTGAGACAATGGTGGTGATGGTATTGAGGGGGTATCTGCGGAATCAGGTTTAGGACCCAATTTGTACTTGTTCGTATCCAAGTACATGTCTTCCAGACTCATCAGCTTCTTCTTCAACATTGGCATTTTTCCTGTCTCCTTGTAGATCAAGTATTCCAATGCGAGGTGACGGTTGGGAATTTCCTTGGTTGGTAAATGATACACTAAAAAGTTGATTTCTTGCAATTTTGAGAACGCAGGATCCATCTTTCTCAATCTAATCACAGGCTTATCAGAATTCGACTTGGTGAATTGTTCTTCGTAGAATTCCCTCATTAATTCCCCAGTAACAAAGAAATTGTCCAACTTTTTACTGCAGCAGAATCTAATATAGTGCTTGAATGTAGTAATATACCTTTTTCTTGTTTCAAACCCCAAGTTTAATAATCTCGATTTTGCTTCTGGGTTAGTCAACACCTCATTATCAAATTTTTTGAACATTCGAATGACATCTTCGGTATCTTTAGACATGATCCGCTTGTTGATTCTGATATTGTTTCTATCGATTTTATATTTACGTTTGATTTTCACTTCTGGGGCCGAAGTTGGTTGTGGAGACGAATTCATCGAATCCATGTCGGTATCGTTAGAATCCGTCAAATTCATAGATGGCGAGTCATTATCTATTTTGTGCGAAATAATGGAAGTTGACGACACGTTTTCGAGTGCTATATTTGTTGGATAGCCAATCTTGATCTTTTTGTGCTTTGAAGGTTTCCCTTTGTCAATTTTGTGCGAGATGATCGACGTTGAACTGTCGACATTTTTGTCACCTTCTGCGGTACCATCAGCATCAGTGTCGACATCGTGCAATATACGCGACAAACTGTGGGGTTTATCAAATCGTTTTACGTGAAAAGACATCGAGTCTTGGCCCGTAAACGACGGGAGGGTCGCCAAACTGGCACCATTGGAGTTTGCACCATCTGTTGCAACCGTGCCCACAGCACCATCCGACACCACCTGGGCAGAGCCATCACCACGGCTAGCGGAAATAGCGCCTTCAGCCAACGGTGGCGCGATAGACGCAATCATGGGGTCAACCTGAGCACGATGACGACGAAGCACCGGTTGATTACCGTTTTGTGTACCCTGATCGTGGGTCAAAGATTGGGACTCTTCGTCTCCAGAAGACTGAGGATTTCGCCCAGAAACGGAGTCGCCCACCGCCTGCGACTTGTTTTTGGACCTCGTAGAAACCATTTTACAATAAATAAACCTATACTACCACTGTTTATTCAAGTGGAAAAAAAAAACCATTTAAAAATTTTTTTCCTCCTTTTTCCTCCAATGTGTTGATTAAATACCTCACCCCTTAATATTTGACACATTTCACCACCAGCTTTGCACAGTCAGTACCACCGTGTAGGTACAGCCAGCATCATCGTGTTAACGGTGTCCAATCCCCAACATTACATTTGTGTAATGGTGTGTGGTTGATTGTGGCACCAAATCAGGTCTCCCTCACTGAACCCGTCCTGCGTGTGTTTTCTACCCCTTTGCTATCTGTCAAGGTGAGATAAAATCCTCTTACCCCAGAGTTGAAAAGACACGTCTGAGGAAGAGGCAGGGTACTGCAGTGGTATCTGTGGATATTGTGGAGTCAGTTGATTTTAGAGCTGGGTTGTGGTTGTACAGTAGACTCTTCCGGCCCCAGAATATACGTGCACCTCTGATTGGCCGTAGATTTCACCTGAGAATGGTTCTGCTGAAGGGCTGTTTTGACCTGGAAATACGCCTAAAATGGACAAGCAGTGGTGCTACAGCTATTTTTATTACATATACAACACGGTGGTTCCGGTATTTCTTGTGGTGCTAATTGGTGAATTATGACCCAACATGCTCACTGATAGAGATAATGCGACAAAACGTATTGTAGGTGCGAGCCGAACAAGATGAACGGTGTGCGAGAAGAGGACTATTCATTAGTGTTTGCGGTTCTGGGTAGCTAAGTTCTGGTGTGCCGCGTGGATGACGTGGGCTCCAATATGTGCCCGCGTCCTTATCTTGCACCACTTAATACCCCATTACCACTTAATATAAACCTCCCAAACACCACTTAAAATATTTGATGAAAGCTTCCAGACGGCAATTCCCGTTCGCCGTTGCAAGTTCCGCCGTAGATCACAAGACGGTCTGGTATCTGACTCTTTGCAGTTATAACGTTGGTTCTGCCTGTACGTTCTGCATTGTCACCGCTTCGTATCGAAATAACGGCTCGGAACAATACCTCATCTCTCGTAATATTAGGGACCTTACAGAAACAGTAATCGTGTGGTTTGAAAATATGTCCCAGTGCATGGTGCCAACATGATGCTGGTTGTGTTTTACTGATTTTCGTTTCCTGGGTCCGGTTCCTTTCCGAGTGTATATACCATTTTGGTGAGATCGGTCTTCATTTCTTTATCTACATCATTTTTCGCATTACTGCTGAACAACTGTTACTTTTATCACGTATATACATTTCTATCACCCACCTGTCCATGATCAACACAGAACCAATACGTACATCTATGATCAGCTGATAGCTTTGCCACCAAGAGCCAATGATTTTCGTCTAGTTGCGTTGAGCACGCTCTTTCAACACCTTCAATTCATCATCGCTTTTTTTACTACCTTTTTCAATGATCAAGTTTCTGAGTAACTTGTTCTCCATTTGCAATTGCTGGATTTTGACCTCAAAATCCTTAATTACATCATTCAATTGTAAAATCTTGGATTCCATTTGCTTTTCCTTGAGTTTCTTTTTTATTCTGAATCTTGCTGACGCAGCGGTGTTCCTACGCCGCTTATCCAACTCTGCTGACAGTACACTTGCATTTGGCGTGTGTCCTCCGCCCAGGATATTCGTCAACGTTTCGTCAGACGAATTATTGGTCAACGAGGGTGACCTTTGATTCGAAGAATGGTTCGAACTGGGTATATTGTGAAGCTGGTCGTCAATCAAATGGTCCAATCTATGGACATTAATAGAATTATGTTGACGCACTTGTCCATATAACATTTGCGATGGTAATTGTGGTGCAAATACAGCATTGGACAGAGATAAATTCTCGTTTACGGAATCATCACCCAAATTAGAACTATTGATAGCATTTGCTGAACTGGATGATTCTATCGGGTTAGAATTCGTTTGATGGTTCCCTTGTGGGATAGGGTTCCCTAGGAGCTGTTGATGTTGAGCTACTAAAGTACTCAAAAGCTCTATTTGGTTTGTGGATAACCCTGCAGAAACCAACGACGATTTAGCTCCAGGTGGAACCGGAAACTTTGGCAAGTTGGCAACATTTACGTTGTTCAAAGCCCCATTATTGTTGGAAGACTCGAGGTTTATATTTTGCAACTCCGGCAAATTTGAGTCACTGGTATTACGAAACACTTCTTCGTCATTAAAATCCAGTTTGAGAGGGTCGTCATCGCCTTGGTCGTCATTCTTGGGCTTTTCTTCATCAGGGAAAATGAAGGAGTCATCCGCAAATGCCGCTAGATCAAGAGATAACTGGCCATCGAAGTTCAAATTTGGTGTTAGCTCGCCATTGCTGCCGTTACTATTGACAAATGTGTCAATATATACCAATTGCTCCAATAATGCACTGGAGGTGGAATTTTGGTACTTGTCCTCTTCAGACATCCCCAAGCACAAACGGTCGAACTATAGAATAACTAATGGAATTATAAAACTTATTATGAGTTATCAATACTATAAACACTGGCGTTACTTGCCCTTGGTTAGGATGCAAAAAGAACTACCAGACAGTCAACGAGAAAATATAAACAATCTAAAGTCCTGAGGGACAAATTTCAAATTCTTTCACTTAATATATATGGTGGTGTAACGAATGTGCTATTAATCAGTCTCTGCCACATATTACACCTTCATACACTTCTCCCTCTACTTCTATTACTGTACTATCCTAATGCACTTTATGATGTTATGTCACGTGATGTATCGTATTTCAACGGCTGTCTTAATTGCGGTGATGGGGGCGTGGACTATGGAACTGGCAGGGCCAGTAGCGTGAAGGGTTTGCTGTACTGCGTTGGTTCCTGGCTAATCAAGGTAGTGTTTAAAAATAGCTCAACCGTAGTGAGAACTCCCAAAATTTTGCTGTCTGTGCAGTGGTAATGGATGAAGTGGTTCGGTTCTTAACGAGTTTAGGGGATTGTTTCGGAGTTCCTGTGTTTGGTAATATTGTTTCTGGCCTCGATCTTTCGGAAATACCGATATATCGGATGATTACTGACTAGTTGCAAGACATTGTAGAAACATAGTATATAGAAGAAGTTTGAATGATGTCGGGTTTACTTTGATGTTGTGGTTCAAAGGCGTTGAATTTTGGACGTCTGGCATAATTCTGAGTATGATCAAAAATCAAAATTTTTGCAACTTATGGAATAAGACTTTCCATAAAGACTTCAAATTTTTGCTAATTAGTAGAAAAAAGATCTTTCCACAGCTAATTTTATACGATAGAAGCTACTAAAGTTAAAGTGGTAACTTCTAAAGCTAAATGACCTATCACTGTAATTGTGTACGCTGTTCACTGCCCACCATGAACGTTTTATATGAACGCTTGCTTACAGTTGTAATGTAATTAATTTAATTGTACTTTGGAGTATGTGAAAATGATTAACTCTCTAGTGGGACAGAGCAAATCGGAGACATATTTCCTAGACTGAATTCATTCTGGAACCATCAATGACAAATTTAGGAAGTGTGACGCTACCATTACCACCCTTATGAGCCCGAGTTTCAGTAATTCATTGCGATGTCAGAAATAAGGCAATGCTAAGCAGTAATACATGGAATGCAATGCAAGAACTGAAACAAAATATTAATGCTCAAAACACAACAACTAACGTCTCTTCGGAATTCCTATATATTCATTATGCTGTTTTACACATTTACAATGTTATCATTGTCACGTCCTAATTCAGTAATAATTTTATGAGAGTAGGTTTACCAACATTGTTTTCAAGATCAGCTTGCGGAGTTAGATATACCTAAAAATCTTCATGCAATTCTTGAGACCTCAGCACGTTTCATTAATTCTATTGCCCTTGTCTATTTCAGTAATGTGGTAATTGTTTAATGGGTGCAAAATTTACTGTTACGTAAAAGCATCACGCACACATCACTTACACTTTATCACAACACAAAATTCCAGTGGTATTTATAGAGACACAATTCTCAATGAAAGAGCTGTTCTACATCTACAATCTCAAGTATTAAGTAATTATGGCTGCTCAAAGTAACACTTCCAATTCTTCCAAATCTGACGGTAAAGACAATGTTTTATGGTTAGAAGATTCTCCTTTCAAAAACTCCATGAGACCATTGCTTTGTGCTATCGTTTGAATTGAATTGATCCCTTTTGTTAACATTGTTTGTTTGGTTTTTAGAATGTTTAGCGAAGAATATACTTTTCCAAAATCATTGTAGGCAGGATCACTACTGTAAGTTGGTGCAAGATGTTTTTCCGATACATGATATTCTTTCCTTAAGAGGTAATAGGGGCTTTTAGGCAGTTTTGCACATGATAACAATATCATAACATGTCGTTGTTCCTACTCGGACCGACAGTTATCGAACATCATCTTCATGTCATGATCATCGGATATCGGAATCCATTTAATTATTACTAATTCAAAAGTCGGGGTTGATTAATTACTTACGTAAGCCCTAACACCAATGGTAGCGCCTCCAAGCAAAACCGTGATTGTACCCGAGTGGGGACTGGAAGGTTGAACGGGATCAGGATGATATCGGTTAACATTGGCTGTAGTGAAGCAGTGTGTAGTGTGGTGTGATACCAACAGTAGCGGATAGATGAAATATTTTTTGCGAAGCCCTTAAAGTTTTTCGGTCAATAGGAAAAACTTTGAAACGTGGAGAACGAATATCCACGGTACGATTTCTGGAGGTAGATTAGGGGTTAGGAGACAGCAAGATTAATGGCATCACAGTTGCTTACATTGCTATCCTGTTATGTATCAAAACTGTTACAAACTGGTTACTATTGCTCATTAATTTCATTGCCCACGGTTTCGGTTAAATGTCGCTAAATGTGATTACTAGTACATAGGCTAAGTAACAAAACCAGTTGTTATTAATATACACAAACTATACGATCAACATATAATTATTTTTGTAAAAGAGTATCCTTTTTGCCTCTGACAGCCAATGGGTCTTGTTGAACTACTTTCAATCTGTATTCAGCGAAAGATCTGAAAGAGTTCCCACTGGTTGGCTGCCATTTTCTTGCAACTGGGGTTTGTTTGACAGCGTTACTAGCGAAGTTCAATTTAGAGACACTTGCAATCGATCTTTTGAAGTACATTGTATAGAAATAGTTAATGTAAAACTGAAAAAAATTTGTGAATTGTTTATCCTTTTTATATGTAACCGCTGCGGATTTAGGTTGTAGGTGTAAAAGCGAAAAAAATCTACTAAAAAATAAATCACATCATCGCAACAATTTTCACAGGGACATCTTAAATGGAGCCACTACTTTGCTTCAAAATACTAGATAGCGATCCACACACCCCACCAACACAATGTTCCGTTCGTCATCACTGGCCAGTTTCTATGTTATCCGTGACACTATGGCTCACATCTTAGTCACGAACTAGCTAGTCGGACTGGTCGGTATTTCGGATTTTGGAATCCCCTCCTCCGTCCTCCGCTTAAGCTACGTCGCAATTTTGTTCTCCTTCGGTATACCTTAGCGGAAATTAATATCCTATCACCCACGGTGATCGTGGTCCGTAAAAACTTTTCATTATCAGACCAATGAAATGTATTCTCAGATACAGCCGCTAGCAATCACGTGACAACTTTAATAAAACTTTGCTTTCACGGTGCAACTGAGGAGTGGGTGCAAGGATGAGCGAAGGGGGATCAGGACGGAGAACAGAAATGTTTGTGTGCCACGGGAATGGTCCGTTAGCCACTACTTTCTCGAGTAGATGACCAATTGCTCCCTACTCTCCGTGCCAAAGTACTCGCTACCGCCTTCTGTAGGAAGATTTTGTTCATCGCCGCGCTACCAGATATGACTAATAGCGTGTTGTTGTATGATTTAGTAGTTTAGCGCGAAGTGGCGCGATGAGCAGGTGACGGAGAGAGGAGGGAGTGGAGGAAAGATGCAGCGGCTGACCGTCTACAATTGGCAACTTTCAGATTGAAGCGCCATTCAATTTGATCGTATCACCAGGGAATTGAACATGGGGATTGATTCGGAGATAGTCACCTTTAGTGGATGGCACCAGATGCCCTACGCACCACAATCCGAGGAGAGTGGGAAGCCGTGTCATACCGAGAATTCTAACCCAATTGGTCAGGGAAATACATCCACTCATGAACTTAAGCCCCACACAATGAAAACCCAGGACACTAAAGTCTCTTTCAGATATGGCGAGGCTTTGGCAACAACCGTAAAATGCTACTGTAGAACGTAGAGTGCGAAAATATAAGTTGTGGGCCGTTAGTGCGAAAATTCTTAGCGCAACATTGCATTGATATGGTAACGTTGCAGAAACGCAACTCGACGATTTTCTTGCAGTGATGGCACGACCAGATGTGGTACATTTGCCTGGTGCCACGAAAAAGTCTATGACGCCAGACGTTGAATGGAGGTTTACTTCCTCAAAACACGGAACATAAAGTCCTTACCGGTTAAATGGAGTTGAATGGAGTCGACGACTCCATTAAACCGAACAAGAGTAAGCTCACGAAGTCACATCACCACCATAACCAGACTACTATTCAAACTCATCCTAACCACGGTTAAGCAGCACCTAGTGGTGACAAAAGAAAAATAATGGTGATGACATAATGCTAGATAACAGTGATGTCCACCTATCAATGGTGAGATTTTGTTCCATTTGACTCACCATGATTCAGCAAGTCGCAGGAAATGCATGCACAAGTAGGAACTACGCAGACCGAGCCAAATAACGCTGTCCGCAAAACCAAACCCGGTCACATTAAATGAAGGGAAAACACAACCTGAACAGCATAGACATCACGGAGAACGCCATCGGATACCCACCATTCCACCGATGTGACCCTGTGTCGTTGTTCCGGGAAAAAAACCTCGACCGTAGGATAAATTGACATTTTTGTAAGTCCCCATGGTGGGAAAAACTCCGACACCGTAAATTTTTCCGCTACAAGTATAAAAGATCCAGCATTGGCAACAAACAAGTCAAGTTTTTGTACTCGAAACTAGCATATTGACGAACCAGTGTGGTTATTTGCAGATTGGTGTTTTTTCGACTTGACTTTGCCTTCCTATATTAATTTTACTACACCTCATTTCTTATCTACTACTGTATTATATACCAGTACTACAAAGATTAATTTAACTTTATCTTTATCTTAATTCTCAAGTCTTTTCCCTACACTAAATTTATACTGTGGTTTGTGCTTTTCTGCTGCTAATCCAACGGCGATGTCTACTTCTATTAACAACAAGAAATTGCACGAGATGAGAAGGGACTCCACCGTGTTGGGCCAGATGAACAAAATCTTGGTTGCCAACCGTGGTGAGATCCCCATCAGAATTTTTAGAACTGCCCATGAATTGTCAATGCAAACCGTTGCTATCTACTCACACGAGGACAGATTGAGTGCTCACAGGTTGAAAGCGGATGAATCGTATGTCATTGGTGCCAAGGGCCAGTTCACTCCGGTCGGAGCTTACTTGCAAATTGACGAAATCATCAAGATTGCTAAGGCTCATCATGTCAACATGATCCACCCAGGATACGGTTTTCTCTCAGAAAACTCGGAATTCGCCAGAAAAGTCGAACAGGCAGGAATTGCCTGGGTCGGTCCACAATATTCTACTATCGATGCCGTGGGTGACAAGGTTTCTGCTAGAAAATTGGCAATCGATAACGATGTTCCTGTTGTCCCAGGAACTCCAGGTCCAATTGATTCTGTTGTTGATGCAGAAAAATTCGTCGAAAAATACGGGTTTCCTGTTATTATCAAGGCTGCTTTCGGTGGTGGTGGAAGAGGTATGAGAGTCGTCAGAGAAGGTGATGACATTGCCGATGCTTTCAAAAGAGCCACTTCCGAAGCCAAAACCGCATTTGGTAATGGTACTTGTTTCATTGAAAGGTTCTTGGACAAACCAAAACACATTGAAGTTCAATTGTTAGCTGATAACTATGGTAACGTGATCCATTTATTTGAACGTGACTGTTCGGTTCAAAGAAGACACCAAAAAGTCGTTGAAATTGCTCCAGCTAAGAACTTACCAAAGGAAGTTAGAGACGCTATTTTGACCGATGCCGTCAAATTAGCCAAGTCCGCCAACTATAGAAACGCTGGTACTGCGGAGTTCTTAGTTGATGAACAAAACAGACACTACTTCATTGAAATCAACCCAAGAATTCAAGTTGAACACACTATTACTGAAGAAATTACTGGGGTCGATATTGTGGCTGCCCAAATCCAAATTGCTGCTGGTGCTTCCTTACAACAATTGGGATTATTACAAGACAAGATCACCACTAGAGGATTTGCTATTCAATGTAGAATTACTACCGAAGATCCTACCAAGAATTTCCAACCAGATACCGGTAAAATCGAAGTGTACAGATCAGCTGGTGGTAACGGTGTTAGATTAGATGGTGGTAACGGGTTTGCCGGTGCTGTTATTTCTCCTCATTATGATTCCATGTTGGTGAAGTGTAGTTGTTCAGGTTCAACTTTTGAAATCTCAAGAAGAAAGATGTTGCGTGCTTTAATTGAATTCAGAATCAGAGGTGTCAAGACTAACATTCCATTCTTATTAGGTTTATTAACCAACGAAACCTTTATTAAAGGTGACTGTTGGACCACATTTATTGACGACACTCCATCATTGTTCCAAATGATTTCATCTCAAAACAGAGCTACAAAATTATTATCATACCTAGCCGATATTGTTGTCAATGGCTCCTCTATTAAGGGTCAAATTGGTGAACCCAAATTGGTTGGAGAAGCTTTGATTCCTGATATCCATGAACCTACCACTGGTATCAAGATTGATGTTGAAAGAACTCCAGTTCCAAGAGGTTGGAGACAAGTTTTACTTGAAAAAGGTCCAAAAGAATTTGCTAACCAAGTCAGAAAATTCAATGGTACATTGTTAACTGACACTACATGGAGAGATGCACATCAATCGTTATTGGCTACTAGAGTCAGAACCATCGATTTGGCTAATATTGCCCCAACAACTGCCCACGCAATGAACGGGTTGTTCTCTTTGGAATGTTGGGGTGGTGCCACCTTTGATGTTGCCATGAGATTCTTGTATGAAGATCCTTGGGACAGATTGAGAAAATTACGTGCTTTGGTTCCAAATATCCCATTCCAAATGTTGTTACGTGGTGCTAACGGTGTTGCGTATTCTTCTTTGCCAGACAATGCTATTGAACAGTTTGTTCAACAAGCTAAAGAAAACGGGGTTGACATTTTCCGTGTTTTTGACGCTCTTAATGACTTGGAACAATTAAAAGTTGGTTCCGATGCTGTTAAGAAAGCAGGTGGTGTTCTTGAAGCTACCGTTTGTTACTCTGGTGATATGTTAACTCCGGGCAAGAAGTACAATTTGGAATACTACTTGGAAGTTGTTGATCAAATTGTTGCAATGGATACCCATATCTTGGGTATCAAAGATATGGCTGGTACTTTGAAACCAAGAGCAGCAACATTATTGATTGGTGCTATCAGAGAAAAATACCCTGACTTGCCAATTCATGTCCATACCCACGATTCGGCTGGTACTGGTGTTGCTTCAATGGCCGCAGCAGCAAAAGCTGGTGCCGATGTCGTTGATGCAGCTTCCAATTCCATGTCTGGTATGACATCGCAACCTTCAATTTCAGCAATTCTTGCCTCGTTGGAGGGTGATGTTGAAACCGGTCTTTATCCTTCTATGGTCAGAGAAGTTGACAATTACTGGCAACAAATGAGATTATTATACAGTTGTTTTGAAGCCGACTTGAAGGGTCCAGATCCTGAAGTATACCAACACGAAATTCCTGGTGGTCAATTGACCAACTTGTTGTTCCAAGCCCAACAATTAGGTTTGGGAACAAAATGGTTACAAACCAAGGAAACTTATAAGACAGCCAACCATTTATTAGGTGATATTGTTAAGGTTACTCCAACATCTAAAGTTGTTGGTGATTTAGCACAATTCATGGTTAGTAACAATTTAACTGAGGATGATGTCAAAAACTTAGCAGCTGAGTTAGATTTCCCAGACTCTGTTTTAGACTTCATGCAAGGTCTAATGGGTAAACCTTACGGTGGATTCCCTGAACCATTAAGAACGAACATTTTGGGTAATAAGAGACCAAAATTGGATACCAGACCAGGTTTAACTTTACCACCAGTTAATTTCAATGAAATTAGACAAGAGTTGATTTCCAGATATGGACCAAACATCGACGAAACCGACATTGCTTCTTACATCATGTATCCTAAGGTGTATGAAGCGTTCAAGAAATTGCAAGATAACTATGGCGACTTATCAGTTTTACCTACTAGATACTTCCTTAGTAAAGCCAAGATTGGTGAAGAAATTACCGTTGATATTGAACAAGGTAAGACTTTGATCATCAAGTTATTAGCTATTGGTGAAATCAGTCAACAAGCAGGAACAAGAGAAGTTTTCTTCGAATTGAACGGTGAAATGAGATCGGTTACCGTGGAGGACAAGACTGTTTCCATTGATACCAAGACTAGACCAAAAGCTTCTCAACCAAACGATGTTGGTGCTCCAATGTCTGGTGTTGTGATTGAAATCAGAGCAACTCCAAACCATGAAGTCAAAAAAGGAGACCCAATTGCTGTTTTGTCAGCAATGAAGATGGAAATGGTTATTAGTGCACCTGTTTCTGGTAAAGTGGGTGAAATTTTAATCAAGGAAGGTGATTCTGTAGATGCTAATGATTTGATCACCAGCATTTTGAAATGAGGCGTATAGTTAATGATATAGTTTGTTTGTTTATTTGTCATTTATAGTAACATTACGATATACAGTTAAATTACAAGGATGTAGGTGCTTTTGTTGAATCATTTATCTGTTTCTCCAGTACCATAACCTTATGAATCCCATAAATCTGATGATGAAACAAGCACAGTCACAAGTGTCTTGTATTATGACAGTTGTAGCGTGTTTCTTTCTACGAAAACAATCTGTAACCAGTTGTTGGTGATGTTTAGTTTTAATAATTCAGTAGTAAAATTTAAGTCTATCTTACTTAACGATTCTGGGCTTTTTGTCCACTGCTCTTGATCGTAACAAGCCTAACTCCCGTTTACGAGATGCGTCTCTTTGCGACTTTTGGTCATGAATTTTCGTATCTCGGTCTATTTGTGATTGTAGTTTAGCATTTTCTGATTCCAACGTATTTAGCTGGACCAATAAATTTTGTTCGAGTAATAGCTTTTGCTGTAGATCTTGAGATTCATCATTTTCTTCAGGAACCCAGTTGGGGTCATTTATCACATCGTGGGTAAAATTTGTCTGGTTTAATATTCTGATCCACTGGTCGAGGAGCAATTCGGTAGTACCAGAAGAGCGACTTATTGTATTAAGATTTGCTGATGTAGATTGAATCATTTTGATAAGGTTAGATACGGTGGTGTTGATGGACTGTAGTTGTTCCAACTCTCGTACAAGAGAATCGTTATTAGAAGTTTCTATGGATGACGATGTCGGTATTGATGGCTTCGGTGACGATTCGGACATTATATTGTTGAGCGAAAGATGTACGTACGAGGTTAACTAGTTGGTTTTAGTAAACAGTCGCGCGGTTGCAATGGATCCGCTCAGAATACTGTAAGATGTGGCCAAGCTAGTGGTAACCTAGGGAGAATCGTACTAAATTTACACAGGAGTCGCGGTAGTATACCGTCGTTTCGTGGCAAGTGCAACAGTCTTTTAAACCAGAAAATTCATCGTCTACAACCTAGGCCACAAAAACAACGAGACTCTGGCTTTCACACAGTATAAACTTCTACATCTTTTCTCAGTAAATCCTAGTCTTGAAGCCCCAAAAGTGCAGTATTTATGATTTACAGCCAACTAAATTACTTGCAAAATTCTCTACCGGAGTGTATGAAAACGCACTAAATAGATTTTGAAATCTTCAACTCAGCGACTTAATAGAACCGCACACACCATGTCTGAAGAACCCAAGACAAATCCCCACGATGACGTTGAGACACTTATAAAGTCGTTACCTACAAGATGGGAGATTGAATTGGAGTTTGTCCAATCGCTATGTAATATTCAGTATTTGAACTATCTTGCACAACAAGGGTACTTGACCGATGAGAGCTTTATCAACTACCTCGAATACTTGAACTACTGGAAACAACCCAAATATGCCAAATTCTTGGTTTATCCCAACTGTTTACATATATTGACTTTGCTCCAGCACGAAAAGTTTAGAGCGGATATCGTCAATCCTGACTTTAGGAACAATCTCATGAACGACATGGTCAAAAGGTGGCAGCACGTAGACGTCCAGGATGACCAGTCGCAGGAACAGACAGATGTAACGGATGCTGGCACCAGCGCGGAATCTGCGATTGGAGGAGAGTCCATATTAGACCAAAACCAAGTGGACGCTACAGCTTCAGTATCAGAATCTAATGCCGCCATCGTAGACAATATGCCTGTCGTTGCCAGTGTTGCGGTCGATTTGG
>ERZ778017.2296-NODE-2296-length-15773-cov-4.908194_pt1 | contig 15773 bp, 11 predicted proteins | sample MGYA00375747_ERZ778017 | MGnify/ENA primary metagenome ERZ778017 (study PRJEB29350, sample SAMN05509838) | bioreactor metagenome | biome: bioreactor; material: wastewater | place: South Africa: University of Cape Town | collected 2014-03-17 ...
GTTTGCTCTACTGTTGTTGTTTCAGGTTTTCTCCATTTGAAAAGCTTGAAATTGAGCAGGGAGCCAACTTGAATGTCGCCATTGCCCAAGGACGATTTATCATCCCAGAAGATACGCAATACTCGCCGGAATTGGTTGATATCATCAACCAATGTCTCCAGTTGAACCCTGAAGACAGACCAGATATCGATGAATTGATAGAAAAAACCCTCGAGCTCCTGAGACAGGATCCATAGAGGTGAAAACACCTTAAAACAGCGGTCTATAATACATCATTATATGAGAGCTACACATTTCCTTGCGTCATTGAGAACATTATTACCGTGTCATTTTAACTTCACAAAATGGAATTTGTGTCGGAGCTAGAATTATGCCCACTTCCTAACTACAATTATTGCGACCAACTGATTGTTAGTTGTCGAGTATGGCCGTTTTTGACACATTTTCGAATATATTCAAGTCACTAATTCTCGATTCAATTTGCACGAAAATCGCTTCAAATCTTCTCACATGGCCCACCATGACAAACTGTATCAAGAACCACTTTGTCTCACTACGCTACTGGTTTTCTACCACCATCAGTGGTACGATTAATACGTGGCTTGATGGTACATTTGGCATGGGAGTACGTGCAGTACGATAAACGTACCTCGTTCCATATGAAATTTGTGAAAATATGAAATCTGAAAAATCGATTTGTTGGCCGGGCCTCCACCATCATCTAAACACGTAGAAGTGAAGACGTGACAAACCGTGAAGACGAGATTATGCCACTTACAAAGTATCAAAGGGGAGACACTATTGAGGGCTGGAACGACTGTCCACTTCCTCTAGCGAGATCAGGTGCACCCAAAAAAAGGGTCCTGGGAAGATTATTATACGATAGTTCACGAGAAAGTTCTACTGTGGATTTGTCAAGTGAAACCAGTAGTATTTTGACACCTACATCCAAAACATCTTCTAGTGTTGAGCTAACAAGCACACCACCAACTCCAGCACCAGTATCAAAACAAGTACCAACACAACCAGAAACACAACCACAAAGCGCAACTAGTGTTGTTGATGTGGAAACTGTAAAGTCAAAGTTGGACGATGTGCTATCTGTGCCGTCTCAGTTGCCTGAACGAGAACTACTTTTTTACAAGAATAAAGTATTGGGCCATATTGACGGGCTTTCACGGGACCATCTTCAGTTCTTGTATCACACTCTTGAAAACGTGGGAGATGCAAACTTGAAGAAAGATGTGGTTCAGTATATGATTGCCAACGATGGAGTAAGTGGATGGTGCTCTCCATTGAAGAAGTTGCTTGAGAATTTGAGTTCTTCCTAGAGACGATACAACTCCACCTGTCGTGACAACTCAATCTGAAGAGTTGGTATAGCATCGCAATTAGACGATACCGTTCATTTCTCAGCTGGCAATACAGCACTCTTTTTTGACCCTGCTAGCCATCTTAAGTATCGGATTAGACGTAATGTTATCAACACAGCAACTAATGCCACCGCCTAATCAATACTCCCAAGATATATATACAATAATGTACGATGGTAATGATTTACGATTATATTATACATAGAGAGGTGCTATACATGTCTATACATGTTTGTATGAACAGAAGGAAATATGCAAATATTGTCCCGATGAAATGGATAATGAGGATAGTGTGATTACATCTTCTTTCTTCTTCCGATTTGGGCTTGGAAACCAGTCTTAATCGAAGATACCGATCTGGTGGATCCACAAGCCTTACAACTTAAAAAGTGTAATCTGTTGGCTGATTCTCTCTTAAGCTCAGTGTTCATGGATTTACATGTCTTACAAGTGACATATTCGATGATGTATCTTCTCAAAACTGATTCCATTTGTTTAGGCTGGAACTTACCTTTCAACACCAATCTCTTTTCCCCATCAATGGACCCCGAGGTACCTAATTCTGCGAATAAAAATTGTATTAAATGTTCGGGACTTCTTTGCAAAACGGTGGCAATTTCTTGAACGTTGGCAAACAACGTCTTCTTCGACCCTTCTCTTTGACACACTGGAGGAGGAATTCTGAATTTAGGTCCAGATCTGTCACCAGCCAATTCTGGGTTATTCTTCTTCAAAATCGTGAAAAATCTCGACAACAAGTCTTCGTAAGGGAACCCACTTGTTTCTTGGGCGCTTACTTCTTCAGTTGGGGTGGAAACAGCAGTAGAATCGTCCAATCCTGCTTCTTCCAATTGTTGCTCGAAATCAGTGGCAGTCGAGGTCTTGGTCGACTTCTTCTTCTTTTTCTTTAATGATAAGTCTCCTAACGACGAGGTTAAGTCTTCAGTGGCAGACGAGTCTGGAGCTTCGGAATCGTCATCTACCTTCTTGGACTTCTTCTTCTTTTTCAACCCAGAAAACATGTCATCACCACTTTCAGGAGCAGGGGATGCGGATTCATCAACCTTTTTCACCTTCTTCTTTTTCTTTAACGTTGGATCAAAACCTAAGTCAGACATTTCTCTAATTTATCCTTTATATATAAATACGATAGCCTTTATAGCAAGAAAGTTTGCCATTTTCAGGTTTCGTGAAAATGAAAATTTTCTAGAGTGGTGAAAAAAGTTTCGGTTCAACCACGACGATCTAAAATTTAATTTATTACTATTATACAAAAGAAACGAAGTATTGTATGTCTATAAGGTGGATTGTGGTGGTGTTGGGGAGTTGATGATGATGTGGTTATGTTTTCAGTTTTTTCTCCGTTCTTTTTCATGCTTTTTCACGTAGTTTTCATCATTTTCACAGCTTGAAATCCTGAAATGGCAAGTCAGTTGCGAAAATACTATCTTGTAGAGGTTATAAATAGCTCAGGTGTTGTAGTCTGATAATTCAAGGCATTGTCGCCCCTTGTATTCCATTTTTTTCTAGAAAAAGTACGAGAAAACGGAAATTAAATAGCCCGTTAATTGAGGGACAACGATTCGGTGGCTGATTCGAGGTTTTCAGTCGCTAATTTTGGTGTCGATCCAGGTTCTTGCGATGCTTCTTGTTCATTAGCTGTTTCTGGTGCATCTGCTTTGGCTTGGGCAGCTCTATCGTCTGCCTCTTTGGACTCAGTACCTGGAGTATAAGTGATCTTGGTATCTTCTCCTTGCTCTTCGACGTCAATCTGATCCTCTGGAGTATACTTGTTCAAGAACCATTTTTCAATCTCTACTTGGTCGTTATTGTCAGCTTCATAAATTGGGTCATGGCCCAATTCGTTTTTAGCAAACGGATCGGCATTGAATTTGTCACATAATAACTCTACAACAGGTAAATGACCGTTGTATGCTGCCCAATGTAATGGGGTGTTGCCTGTATCGTTCTTTTGGTTGACATATTGTTCAGCATCGGCTTTAGAAATAATCGATAACAAGTATTCTACTACTTCCAAATGGCCATTTGCACAAGCAAAATGCAATGGTGTACTCAATGTTATATCATCTTTAATAGTCAATAATGTCTGGCCCCCAATTTCTTCAAAGATCTCTTTCAAGGTTTCCAAATCACCTGCTCTGGCGTCGTACATCACGGCATCCATTTCTTCCTGAGTGAGTTGTGTAACTTTTGTCATGTTCAAGGAGTTTATTGGTCACAGTAATTAGCAGTAAATCAAACAATCTAACCTCCACGATCTCTCGAGTATGTGTTCTGGTGGGCTCTGTAAGATATCGTTTTCTCTAAAAAGAAGCGATGAGGAAATTTCACGTACTGCAGGTAATTGAGACCAATTCTAGTCGTTATCATTAGTGATTAGCGATGAACACGGGGAACCGACCTGGGATAGTCGAAATGGTTAACGTAGGATTTGGTCCAATTCTCACGTATGGAAATAGGTTTGCCTTGTTGTGGTATCAAACCAGCTAATTGCCATAATGGAAACGAAACTAGCACTTCAGATTTTTGGCCCTACCATTATTTTTATTCAGGTGTACCAGATCTTGAAGATTGGGTGGGTCCCTTCACCAGCGATAGTGAACTATTCTATGCAAGACTTCTTAGTATTACTCTACCCTAAAGGTTTTACAGCTAATGGTTCTGCGTATGTTAGGTTGATGAGTTGACTACATCATCCAGTTCAAATAGAAGACATAATTCTAAAAGATCAGTGGCCCGCCAATAACAAACTATAATACAATCAATGTGCGCAATACGACGAAATGTTGGAACAATTTCTACCAATGCTGTCTTTATCCAGATCTACGGATAATTATTCACAGATGTTGCTATATTAAGAATAGCTGCGTATTGTGCAACCGATACGCATCTCTATGCACAATGGAACAACAGCACACCGTAGCGAGTTAGAGCTAAGAGGTGAAACCATTTGGCAAACACGTTATATGCAACTCGGAGAGCGTACTATACTTGGTGGACGCCTTATTTTGCATGAGTTGTCGCAACGTTGGCGTTCTTTCATGTAACTGTATTGCCATGCACAGTTGTTCGCCATACAAGTACTGAAAACCAGGAACTGCTGATGCGATCACTACAACATTTCGCTCAAAGTTTGTGTGTAGTCTTTGCATAGTGTAGTTGGTGGGAGTCCCCTGTGTCACATCAGCGTTTAGCACGTACCGTAAAAGGTGCATTATCTCGTACCTTTTACCGACACAAACCTGTATGGCTGTGGTGGTTTTTTCTACAATGGTGCGGTACTGTGATCTGGCGGAGCTGCTGCGTCAAGACGCCGCGGCACGTCGTGGGAGGACCTCCTGACCGTGTCCGGTTCCCAAATTTCACTCACCACAAATAACAAGATTCAACAACCACATTAGTTTCATCACCATGTCGACAGAAGAAAGTCAATTCAACGTCCAAGGGTACAACATCGTTACCATTCTCAAACGTTTGGAAGCTGCCACTTCCAGATTGGAAGATATCACCATCTTCCAAGAACTGGCCAACAAGGCATTGCCTGCCAACGGTGCCAATGGTGTCCATGAAGCTGTTACCGAAACACCAAGCACCAACAGTGTCATTACTGATGCTCCAGCAGCATCCAAGGAAGTTGATACTACCGCCAGTTTGCCAGTAATTGTTGATTTTAACGCTTTGATCAGCGGTTTAAGTCCATTTGTGGAACACTCCAAATCTATTGATCAGTTAGTTGGCGATGCTGCTCAATTGTTGGTGTCAGCATTTGAGAATCAACGTGAATTTATCAAGATTGCTATCCAATCGAAAAAACCTAATTTTAACGATAAGGAGTTTTTGGATTTGTTGACTCCAATTAACGAGTTGATTTCCAAGATTGTTGAAATTAAGGACAAAAATAGAACTAGCCACTTTTTCAACCATTTGAATACAATCAGTGAAGGATCACCAGTGTTGGGATGGATTGTATCTGAAACGCCGGTGTCGTTTATTCCAGAATACAAAGATAGTGCTAAATTCTGGGGTGATCGTATATTGAAGGAATACAGAGAGAAGGAGGAATCTCACGTTCAATGGGTAAAGGAGTTTTTACAAATCTTTGATGATTTGAAAGACTACGTTAAAAAGTACCACACTACTGGTCCTGCTTGGAACAACCAAGGTAAGCCATTATCGGAAGTAGTTGCGTCAATGAAATCTACTACCGCTGGAACTGCCAAATCTGGCGGTGTTCCTCCACCACCTCCACCTCCACCAGCCGATCTTTTCAAAGAAGACTCCGAAGCCGCGCCAACTGGAATCAATGCTGTTTTTGCGGAAATCAACAAGGGATCAGCAATTACTTCTGGGTTGAGAAAAGTCGACAAATCGGAAATGACCCATAAAAACCCAAGTTTGAGACAAAATGCCCCAATTTCCGAGAAAAGACCAGTTCCTCCAAAGAAACCAAGTAGCTTGTCGTCAATCAAAAAGAAGCCAGCAAGAAAAGAATTGGTTGATGGAACTAAGTGGTTAATTGAAAACTACACAAAACAAGATGCACAAGAACCTATCGTTATTGACGCAGAGATGTCGCATTCAATCTTCATTGGTAACTGTCAAGACATTACTATCCAAATCAAAGGTAAGGCTAATGCTCTTTCTATTTCCGATACCAAGAGTATTGGTGTAGTTGTCGACTCGTTGATCAGTGGTATCGACGTGATAAAATCATTCAAGCTCGGGCTTCAAGTGCTTGAAGTGGTGCCAATGATCAACATCGACAAGTCAGACGAGGTCAGTACCTACGTCAGTCAGAAATCTATTGATGAGCAGATCCAAATCTTCTCATCTTGTTCCACAGCATTAAACATCAATGTGCCAACCAACGAAGACTTTGAAGAATTGGCCGTCCCAGAACAGTTCAAGCACACCGTGGTAAACGGAAAATTAGTCAGCGAGGTCGTGGAACACGCTGGTTAGACCTACGTCAGTTAGAGCCATTTATACACCAGTTTAAATATAAACAGTTACACTCCCGAGGTTGTAATTTACAAGGTCTCTACATTTGGTTGTATCCACTACACTTTCCACTATGCTGTAATCTTTCTCTCATCCTCTATTATGGTCTGGCACGCCCATTCTCTTTCTGACAAATACACCCACAACATCAGTTGCACTTCCACCACCACATGCTAAAATTACCATTTCTTGCCACACTTCAACCCGGTGGGCCTAAAGTTACCACCGCAACGCATAAACTTGCCGCAGCGATCCCTCGTGCACCACCAGATTAGGTGCACCGTTATCATACTTCCTGCCTATCGTGGTAAGAAATTAAAGTTTACTATTGCGGCGTGGAGGTCCTTCGAGAAGTCGTTGCGGCGTGGATGTCTTAAAAATTTTTCACTCTAGAAAGTTCTATACCACAAAATGTGAATAGTATAAATGAAATGCACAAACATTTTAGTTTCTTACCATTTCAACGGCAAACTCTTGATTTATAGAAACAGACAGTATGGTTAAGGATACTAAATATTACGACATTTTGGGTGTTTCCCCCTCGGCTTCCGATACCGAGTTAAAGAAGGCTTACCGTAAAGCGGCCTTGAAATACCACCCAGATAAAAACCCATCACCAGAAGCAGCTGAAAAGTTCAAAGATCTTACCCATGCTTACGAAGTTTTGAGTGACGAGCAAAAGAGAGATATTTACGACTCGTACGGTGAAGAAGGTCTCAGTGGTGGTGCTGGAGGCATGGGTGGTATGGGTGATGATATCTTTAGTCAATTCTTTGGTGGAGGATTTGGTGGTATGGGTGGTATGGGTGGCGGCCCACAACGTCCTACCAGAGGTAAAGATATCAAGCACTCCATCAGCTGTACTTTGGAAGAATTGGCCAAGGGTAGAACTGCCAAGTTGGCGTTGAACAAGACCGTTTTGTGTAAAGGATGTAATGGGTTAGGTGGTAAAGAAGGTAAGGTGAAGAAGTGTACCAGCTGTAACGGTATGGGTATGAAGTTTGTCACCAAACAAATGGGACCAATGATCCAAAGATTCCAAACCGTTTGTGATGTCTGTCAAGGTCAAGGTGACATCATTGATCCAAAAGATAAGTGTCCTACTTGTAAGGGTAAGAAGACTACCAGTGAAAGAAAGATCTTGCAAGTGCATATTGATCCTGGTATGAGAGATGGTCAAAAAATCGTCTTTTCTGGTGAAGGTGACCAAGAACCAGGTATCACCCCGGGAGATGTTATTTTCGTTGTTGACGAAAAGCCACATGACAAATTCCAAAGAAAGGGTAACGACTTATATTACGAAGGAGAAGTTGATTTATTGACTGCCTTAGCTGGTGGTGAATTAGCTTTCAAACACATCACTGGTGATTACATCAAGGTCACCATTTTACCAGGGGAAGTTATTGCTCCAGATATGGTCAAGGTGATTGAAAACCAAGGTATGCCAATTTACAAACAACACGGTAAGGGTAACTTGTTTATCAAGTTCAACGTGAAATTCCCAGAACCAGGATTTGCTTCCGAAGAAAAATTGAAACAATTGGAAGACATCTTGCCACCAAGAAGAAAAGTCACCATTCCTGCCTCTGCTGAAGTTGATGAAGAGCATTTGGTTGATGTCGATCCACGTAAACATCAATCTTCTTCTAGAGGAGGTGAAGCTTACGACTCCGATGACGAGATGGGCCATGGTCCTCAAGGTGTTCAATGTGCTTCACAATAGTCGATTCAAGTCGATGTGTTACAAAATCTTTTTTGGGGTTTTGAACATTTGATTTTGAATGGTCCGAACTACATTATATGATTCAATACTCGCGTGCATGTGAAGAACTATGGGTTTTACATCAAAAGATTAACTAAATAGTTTAGGTTGAAAATAGATTCTTTGTATACTACTCTACTGTCGTTATAATTTATTCCGTGAATATATATAACCATCTTTGAATATAATGTGGTCGTATTAATGTAACCCTGCAAAATCAGAATTTTGCAGCCAAACGTGAATAATCTAAAATAAATAAATAAATAAATAAGTTAATGCAATGATTAAGACTAATGCATGTGTTCATGAATCGTTAGACGGAAGAAGAATGTTGTCGTAAAAGGATAGTTTGCGAATAGATTGTCAAGAATGCGTAGAGCATGGTGAACGTGGCAAACGTTAAACCCCCTAAGAAGGTGTATGTACCACCCAATTTCATTGCAGCTACCATGGCATCAAGAGCACCAACTCCAGCAGCAGCCAAGAAGCATCTCACCAAGTTAAACACACTAGTGGCTGCACTTCCTCTTCCTGGTGATAAATCAATCAACAATGTGGTTACACAAGTCATGGAACCGGCAGCTCCAGAAGAAACCATACAACTGGAAATGATAATAGCAATTACTGGCTGTCTGGTTTGAATACACCAGCCAAAAATTATCAACCCCATAATCACTGATAATCCTGGGATTAATAGAAGGTCTAGTCTCACCTTCAATATGTTGAAAACTGGTTGCTTTTCTTCTGATAACGATTCACATAGCTTATCATGTTGAGTCTTGCGGTATGCATAATACATGTTCAAGCACCGTCCCATGGTGACGGTTGTTAGCAAGCACGCTATCCCTTGGGGCAAGTATATGAGCCCCACATGCATTATAGAGTAATGATACTGAGTTTGAAGCTCGCTTCCAATGGATGCGAGAACCATTGACCATGACGCAAAACATAACCCAGCAGGAAGTAATGAAATTACTACTTCTGGCCTCATTAACAACTTGAATGAAGAAAGGAAGTCGAGCTTTTTCCTAGGAGCTAGAGTACCTATATCGTTTGTCAAGGTCTTCTTGAAATATGGAAGCGATAACAAAATTGATTTGTGGAACATGCCCTTTGGTGGTATAGACCCATTTCCTACAAGCAGCCTGTTTGTTTCAAACAAGACAAAAAATGCCACTACAGCCGTTACTCCTCCACCAATGGCGAGAAACACAAAGATCGCTCTCCAAGTATTGTATCGGGACATCAATGCTGCCCCAATAATGCTACCAAAACCGTTTCCCATGACTTGACCTCCACTGACAATTCCTACAAATCCACCTCTCGTTGCTCTGGTACACACATCAGCAGCTATACCTGAACTTATGGCAATTACTGGGGCCACGCCAGCGGCCTGGACGCACCGTAGTACTACCAATAACCAAAATGCTTTTGCTCTGGCAATGCCTATACAAGCAGCGACATAAATCAAAATACTGACAAGAAGAATTGGTCTTCTCCCATAAGCATCGGCGATTGAAGCTGAAAACGTTGGTGCAAGTCCTTGAAATATAAAGTATGTCACCATGGAAATATTCATCTGCCCGGAGGAAACATGGAAACTCTCCGTCAACGACGTTAGAGCAGGGAAGTAAATCGGACTAGACACTGTACTCCACCATCCTATCAACGATAAAATAAGTACCAACACTAGTCTCTCGCTGTGATGGAAGATTGTGAACGGGATCTCTCTCAGTTCCGCTTCCACTTCCTTGTCATCAACTCCGACCTCAAGGTCCTGGGGTACATCTTGTGGAGTACTATCCATCAGATTCGAACAAGCAGTTTCAGATGACTTTATCTTGTCATCTCCATTCGACAACATAGAGAAGTATATACAGAAAGGACTGTTGTGTACGGATTACCGTCATCGCTACTACATATATACTGTTGAGATATTATAAACTATGGCCAAAAGTGAAGCGGAATTGAAAATGCGGCATCTCTCATCTCGCAGTTTAATTCCTAATTCGGCAGTTTGCAACATTTTTCAACGGTCAAAATACATCAAGAACCTGCAACAACTCGCACTTTATTGGTACCGTTGGAAATCCCTAGGCGGCAGTATACCTTGAAAATGTCCCTTTTCTCACCAGGAATAAAACTGCTAGAATGTACGGGGTATATTCAAATACTGAAATGTGGGTGCGGATTTATGTCGTATCTCCGAACAGCCTGAGTCAGTTATACGCACGGCTTATTGTATTGACAGTGGTCAGCCAAACAACCTCCGAGGCTAATGGTAGATGCTAGGACGGCTCCAGGTGATTTCCGCGGAGTATAGCAATACTTGTGGTTTTTGTTCAATTTGCAATAAAGCAAGCCATAGAATTCAATTCATGGAAAATGTTCAGAAAAATCGCAAAACTGTAACTAGTTGTATTCATTCCTACAAATCGCAAACCATGCAAGTGCAAGTGTTTAACCTAAAATAAATATTCATTATGTAACCTAATCAATAGGCACTAGATATAAATTAACAAAATAGTATGTACGAACTGTGGGTAGATAAGGCCCAAGGTATCAATGCTAAGCTATCTATAAAGCTGTGACCGACGTATTCAACTCTATTTATCCTTATGGGTGTTGTTATACTTCCTGGCGGGAGGGTTTTTGGGGGTGGTAATCATAAAGTTTATACTAGTATTTTTCGAGTTTGATTTTTGTTTCTTTGATGGATGGGTGTCGTCGGGGATTTCAGCAGTACGAAATATATTAGTCCGGCTATTGTCACCATCGGTTGATTGGAACTGATGGCTAGGTACTGGTGGCACTGGTGGTGGTAATACCGTGGGTGACGATTTAACGACATATTGTTGTGATGGAGCAACGTTGTTAGCGTTGCTTGTAGGAGATGGTACAAAATACTGGTATTGAGGTACAACGTACCCTTGATATTGCGACCCTGGAGGTGGTGGTTGATAGAGGACCGACGGATATTTTTGCGAATATGGCGACCCTAATCCCTGTCCCAGTACCGATGGGTTTGCTGGTGTAGAATCAACCGGAGGACCGTAGTAGATCTGGTACACATTGGCCGGCATTGGTGGAGACAGTTGGCGATGTTGTTGGGGTGTAGGTAATTGAATGGGATTTGGCGGTGGTGTAGGGTGTCTACTTTCTTTCGATGATGAAGTACTACTTGTGGAGGTGATTCTTCTATGGGATGATTTGGGCAGTTTATTGGGGGATTCGCCGTTTGATTTGATAGATTGTGCTGTTTCCGAGAAGGATGGCAATTGGGTATCGGAGTGCTTGTGCTTGTTGTTGTTGTTGTTGTTGTTGTTGTTGTTTAATGCGGAAGAGCTGTTTGTCTTTTGTAATTCTGGTTTGACTTCTGTAGTTTCAGTTGTATGAGATGGCATTGGCTCCCCATGTATTCGGGTATGATTATTCATTGATGCACAATTTTGCAAGTCAAACAATCTCGATTTAAGTTTAATCAAGTCGGCTTCGGTTGACAGAAATAACGACGCTATCAAATCATGACTCAAGTCCATGGACTTGGCCAATTGAAGCATCTGCAACGACACATTGCACACTTCAGATTTGATTGATTCCTGCTTGGTTCTCTCCTGTTCGATTTTGTATTGCAAAACTTCATTCAATGTTTGGATATCGTATGGCCAGATCGATTCATCAGAAATTGTTTGCTTGGGTATATTTAAAATCAGGGAAATAAAATCGTCAACGATAAATTTGTTGTGGTTATCCTTTTTGGAATCGTCATTAATGATGTGATCCAATGAGTTGGAGGACAATGATGTCCCGTAATGTCTATATTTGGATTTATCAATGTTGAATGATTTCAAGCTCGAAATAAAATTGTTGGTGGAGGATTTGTGGTCTTTGGAATCATGCTCGAATTCATTGTTGGGGGAAATTATATCCGACAACGATGGTCGTTTTTCTCCATTATTGACGATCTCCACCAGCGCCTGTGACTTAGGAGAAGGGAAATGCCCCACCTGTGTGGCTGGAGATTCACTCATGAGATTGACTAGAGATAACAACGTGACTGATATTTAATGACCATAAAGACAACCACACCACTGGTGAGAAAAAACTAACTAAATAACCAAAGATACCCCGTTCCTCGGATCAACAAGTAGAATCAAACGAATGATGAAAATTGGACGCTACCGTTGTAGAAACGCTGATGCTGATAATTTTCAAAGTGACAGCGAATTTACAGTGCCAAAACGACTACCTTAAAAAACTGATAATAATAATACTACACCAAGATAAAAACTAGAAAAAAAATTCTGGTATTATTAATATATATAAATCATGCCCTTACTTCAGTATATAGTTAGAACCTTCCACCATTCAACCGAAAGTGGTACTACTAGATTAGTTAACTAACACTTTGATAATAATTGTACATGCATGTAATATTGGGATGTACGTGATTTACCTAATTAGGAATTTTGCAAAAATCTACTTTTTTAAAGATTTGCAGATATAGCAACAAATATCAGGTTTTTCCGCTGCGACAACGCAATTGTGCCAAGTAGATACCACCGTAGACAAGATGCAATTGTTGTTATAAGGTGGTTAAACCTATCTTTCTTCGTTGTACGAAGTAGATCGACATGCCTGTATATCAAATGTCGCAGCACTTTTCGCTGCAACGGTTGAATACGGTAATGTATTTTATTTCCAATTCAGGTATAGTTTAAAGTCCGACGTTATTTTCTGTCGTGGGATAGGATTGTAATTATTTGTGCTTCAGCATGTACAGTTAGGACATTTCTGTACTATCCTGTAAAGCACTGTACCAAACTGTACCACAGCAAAGAGATATTTTGATCAACGGGATCAAATACAACACTGTCAATCATCAACATTCGACAACCTATACATAATGATAAATTCTACGAGCTCTATTTTCATTTGTTGCAAATAATAAATGCTTTGTCATGCAACAGACTTGGTCTCGGTTATTCCAGCCTTAGAAATTCTTTACCGCTATAAGTAGTTTTTAATGTGCCTGGATTTTACGACCGGGTTGACGTGTATTCCATTTTATTTTAGATATCTATAATTATCCGCCTCGCAAGGTTAGTTCGCATACACTGATTCACGTCAATGTCCGAGATTACCGTAACTCCTAGATATCACACGTAACGACTATTGCTATTTGTATGGGATCCCTGAGTGTTATAGAAGGAAGGTTTTCAAACACCATATTCTGTTTGGTTATTATTCCCTTTTATTTTGTTGGGTGAACTATACCGTTTTTTTTGGTAGAGTCGCTTATTTCTGTCCCTTTTCTTTGTATTTGTCAACATCTGGGCCATTTCTTTCCGTAGTTAGAATGTACCAGCGCAGATCCTTCCGGGGTACTTCACCCAAAACTTTGTAACGTCCTGGTTTACGAACTCTTTACATGATGGAAAATTCTTGTTTGGTAGTTTCTGTGGAAAGGTCGGCAACCTTGACCTTAATTCCGAAAGTTTACTCCGTGCTATAGCGTGGGTTTGTTTGTTTTCTTTCTGTGCCTTTTTGGTTTTACCCAACAAACTTCCTCTGTATACATCCACTCTCAGCATCAATTTTAGTCTGGAAAAATTAACCATTGGCTTAATCTTCATACCCCTGTGTGTTCTATAGCTATAGCAGATCCATGTAACACTTTTTCACATTAATGAGTCTATGCTGTATCTCAGGCCACGTCATATTTCCTTATAGGTATAATTACAAGCTTCCCCACCGTCGAAATACACCAACCTTCTATCACGTTACGACCATAAAGTAGCCAAACATCACTACCAGGTCCAACTCTATCAAGATCGTTCACCACGTTCGGATCGTTATTGTTATACTGATTTGCAACCATTCTGTATTGTCCGATGCACAAGGCGACATATACATATGTACTAAAAGGAGTTAAATCATCAACCTGAAACTTGTCCGAACCATGCTTCCACCAGCAGCAGGATTAATCCTGTCAGATACTGGTAGCACAAGCGAGCATCCCCTGAATGTAACTGACCATATATTTCGGTCCTTAGCACATACGGCCACCTGATTATGTTTTTACACTTTTTGTTTCAGACAATTTCAGACAATTTTTGCCATTGATCAATCGGGAGCTCAATTCAAACTCTTCAGCCCATTTAGTCCCCGACAAATTGTTAAGAGCACTCTTATTGATCTTAATATCCAAGAGGTGTCCGCATTTTAGTGATCTTCGCTATTGTTTTATTTTTAAATCATCATATATCCGAGGCATGTGAATATTAAGATAAGATGACTTTCACCAATACAATACATCTACGATTGCTTATATTTCATGTCTAATTCGGGTTTACTGACGCCTGCAATGATTCAGATAATAATTCTTCACTTGTCTTTCCGGTTTCAAGCAAGATGAGAGTGTATTTTCTTGATTTGCATTATTTTACCTCATCCCTTTTGCTACCCCTGAACTTCTATCCGAATCTTGCACCATCTGTCACGAGAATTAGTTCGCTGGATTACACATGATACCGCGAAGCCAAACTTCATTGCTTGTTTCATGCCTGACTGTTGCAGTGACATTCGGCTCTTGAACCACCAAATCATCACATAAGTCGCAACTCATACTCAAGTCACTTATACACACGCAGCAATCACACGAGTACCACAATTACTACTTAAATCTCGTACCTACCGAGGGACTATCCTTGAAATCGTCCCCACATACCCAGTTTCTTTGTATCTTTTGTAATTGCCTTTTCTGAACAAAAAACTTCGCACTGGTGCTACCATCTCCGATGGTGAATGTGATTGTGTCCAGTCAAAGAAAATACAAGGGCCCTGCACCACATGTTCGTACATGTTCACCTACATTGCACACGCATGCAACGCCGCATCAATTTAAAAGGTCATTAGTCTGGCACTGAAACACGATTCCCTGCACTATACTCCACAACCGGTTAAGACTAGTAAATCTTGGAATATGGTTGCTGTTTGAAAAGGCCAATTTCGCAGTAGAAAATTTCATAGTGGAACTGGACCAGATTGTCGGTAGCATAATTTTGCAATCGTATCCTTCGCATACATACCCTATGATATTCCGTGTAATACTTACAAATTACAAAACTCTCAGACCTAGTAAGCTAGTAACACTCTTCACGCCCACATTCTTCACCATAAATAGAGCTGTCGTTCAAGACCGAACTCCCATACTTAATTGGGAGTTTGCGCTACCATGCACATCGCATTTCTGTGTAGTACCATTTCCATATTTTGATCGAGAAATCAAGCCTCATATCTGCGGCTAGGCAGAAATGACACTCGGACCTAATATCACGACTATCGCGGTATCGGGCCCCTCTTCTAGCGGCAAGACTTCGATCGTTGACTTAATAGACCAGTACATCAATCACTATACGGTAAATAAATCGGTTATTGTTCATTTAGATGACTATTATATTCCTGATGATAAGATTCCCATAGATGCCGAAACAGGAGAACAAAATTGGGACTGTCCCGAAGCGATTGATTATGAAAAATTGGTGAAAGACATCAAACTGTTACAGCGAAATGTAAAGATCTCTACAGTTTCCCTTGAACCAACACTCAAATTT
>ERZ778017.2297-NODE-2297-length-15759-cov-6.087430_pt1 | contig 15759 bp, 13 predicted proteins | sample MGYA00375747_ERZ778017 | MGnify/ENA primary metagenome ERZ778017 (study PRJEB29350, sample SAMN05509838) | bioreactor metagenome | biome: bioreactor; material: wastewater | place: South Africa: University of Cape Town | collected 2014-03-17 ...
AAACGAAGTGAATGATTTTATTTTGTACGAGCGCTACCATGTAACAAGATGTATGTGACATTACCCATAACGGGCCATGGTTTTACCTGGTTTTCCCGATCCATAGTTCTCAGACAAGTGTTTACGATATTTCGGTCAAACTTTACACTTCTCTACCCTAGCGTGACAGTTTCTGCCAGAGTTAATCTGTGGACAACTGCCATTGTATGCGCGCTACCATACAAATTTGCTAAACCAACTTAAGTATAAAGCGTTCATCTGGACGACAAAGCCCTCCTGACTTATTCTGGTCCCATTAGAGCATTCCAAGCTTAGTTTCGGAGTCTTTACAGTACGGTTGTGTGAAAACTTTCTTTAGGTGTGACGTCGTCATTTCGCCACCACGACCTCAGCCTACATGTACCACCACGCGGTCCACTACTTCTCACCACATTTACTACCACTCCCACCTAAGGTTACAACGATCCGCATCATTACTTCTACCACCGTCAATGATCATCTTCAAATCAACACCTCAATTACACCATGGATAACGTCGATATCACTCAATTAATCAACAGCAAAGACGAATACGATATCAATGGCAACAACCCCATTGCCGAACCGTACTTTTATCTTACACAAATCCCCAGTAACAACCTTAGCATCAGAAATCGTTTTCTCCATGCATTCAACGAGTTGTATCACCACATTGAAAATGTGCAATTGCTTGAGCTAATCGGCGAAATCATATCGATTTTTCATGATTCATCGTTGCTAATAGACGATATTGAAGATAACTCTCAGTTTCGGCGAGGGATGCCCACGGCCCATACTAAATTTGGTGTTCCGTTGACAATTAATTGCGGAAACCTTATGTACTTTGTAGCACTACAAAAAGCCCAGATTGACCTTTCTAACTTGTACGGACGGTTACATACGGAGGTTAATCTTGACAGGTTAAAGTTTGACACTTCTCAAATTCTTATTAAAGAAATGTTGAACTTGCACCACGGACAAGGTCTTGATATATATTGGCGAGATTACTTGCTCCAAAGCACAGAAGAGTTACCTTCTATTCAAGATTATCTTCAGATGGTCAAGAATAAAACAGGAGGGTTGTTTCGACTTTCTATCAAGCTTTTGAATTTGTTCTCTACTGAACATGAAGACCTTATTCCCGTAGCTAACTTGTTGGGAATTATATATCAAATACGTGACGATTATATGAACTTGGTGAGCGAAAAATACACCCACATGAAGGGCATGGTGGGAGAAGATTTGGTCGAGGGAAAGTTGTCTTTACCTATTTTGCATTGTCTACTTACCACCACAGACTCGCCAGTTCGTAGGATGATCACGAAAACGAGCCAGGAGCAACGAAACGATAAAAAGCTTATAGATGAGTGTATTTCGTTCCTCCATGAATGTGGTTCGTTGGAATACACGAAGCAATTGTTACTAAAGTACTATGTGGAAGTCAAGAAATTGCTAGAACAAACCGGTGTTGAAGTTAAAAACACCAAGTTGATGGGAATAATTGATGCTATGTGTGAGGTTTAATATGGCAGTGTGTTTATAGAAAGTTTCTGTTGTAGTCAAGGAAGGAATATGACATAAAGGAGTTGGCCTGCTTTGTATTACAATTGGTTATTAGCTTATACTTGTGATATATTGGTTATAATGTGAATTATCAGTTCAAGGTTTTGTTTATAATTACCGATGATCGATCAAAAACAGACTAAGATTGTGCTTCATTGTCTGGTTTAGCATCTCAAATCTGTGCTCATGTTCTGCCTACATTGGCTAACACTATTGTATAAACGATGCTTGTTCCATATTTACTCGCAATACGAAACACTAGCGCAAGAGCTTCTCAAGCTTTGACTATAGCGGCCACAAATGCTTCATCTTGTTTAAAAATGTGCTTATACTTCATTTGGGTTTTCTTTCACAATTCAAATTAAGCTTTATATTAGCTCGAACTTGATATTAAAATCAACTTGAGGTTTTGCTTAATCCAAGCACTAATCTTCTTGTATTGGCAAAATGTGATTTATCTGATGAATGCTGTGTTTTTCAGCCCTAGTTCATTCGTCGTGTCATTAAAACTTGGCATCATTCTCACTTATTCATTCTGAAATGCTTTATGATATCTCATGAATATCGAATGAAAGCCCCAATTATGCTATACAGCCTAAAAATGGTAACTATGTGTCAAACTGCTACTCCCAGGGAATTCATCCACACAAAATTCCCATTGTAAGTTACCTGAGATATGCTATAGTTTCTCAATTTTCTATGCTTGTTCACAAGATCTTATATAGTTATCTTTGCAACTTTGCAGTTCAAACAATACTAAATTTACCTCGATGATGTGTTCATTATAATCATGCAAATGGGACAGATTTAGAATCTTGTTTTGCCGTTTCAAAGGACCCAGTAAAGTTTTCAAAAAACAAGTCTATATCTCCACTACTGAAGGATTTAAAGTTTAGTGGAGATTCTGCCCAGTAATCTGTGATGTTGAACCTCTCACGTTCGTACACAAGATTCTTCTGAATAAAATGGTGATGGAGCGGGATATCAATTGCGCTGTTCTGAGGGTTCTTGACGTCAATATTACGGTTTATGATTTTTACAAGCTCTTCATAACTGTGGTCTAATAGTACTTTATGGTCGTAATTTTGAGTGGACAACAGGGAAAGTTTAGGAGGACAAACATTGTTTGTGTTCCGATTCTGTGAAACCAAAGACAGTGTACTAGCATCGCCTTTGGTGGATGTTTTAGGCTTTTCTATAGGTTTCATGGCTCCAATATACTTTGGGCGAATAAGACACGAAGTCTTGCTAGAACAGACGGGATTTGGCACAGGGTTCTTGGTGCGCGGTCTCTTGTGGTCGTACAGAACAGTCTCCACCTTGAAGTTTGCCCTTCGTGGCGGTATATCTTTCTCCAAATCGTTATTTTGGTCCAACAACTGGTAATATCGCGTTACATCCTTCTGAATTTCGTCGGTATTTCGCCTAATTCTGTTGCGTTTTCGCCTGCTGGCTACACAGTCATCATGTTCTCGCTTGACACTCGTCATTATCTCCAACTCTCCCGCTAATGTCGTGGTGTTTGCGTTCAAAATCGAAAGTTTGAAAATTAAAGATTTTCACGTGATCTCATCGCAGCTCATCGCATCGCTAAATTTAAGCGATAAAAATTTCACCATTTGATTCAAACCAGAGAACAGCACCGTAGACCACAACAATGTTGTATTTGATCGGGTTGGGATTGTCGCACGAGACAGATATTACCGTCCGTGGGTTAGAAACCGTGAAAAAATGTAAACGTGTTTACTTGGAAGCCTATACCTCGATATTGATGACTGCCAGTGTAGAAACCCTTGAGAAGTTTTATGGCAAAGAGGTCATTGTTGCCGACAGAGAGTTGGTGGAGTCTGGTGCTGACACCATTTTAGAAGGTGCAGACCAGGACGATATTGCATTTTTGGTTGTTGGTGATGTTTTTGGTGCCACAACCCACATTGATTTGGTCATCAGAGCAAGAGAATTGAACATTGCCGTGGAGTCTATCCACAATGCGTCGGTAATGAACGCTGTAGGAGCATGTGGATTGCAATTGTACCAGTTTGGACAGACTGTCTCGTTGGTTTTCTTCACCGATTCGTGGAAACCAGACTCGTTCTACAACAAAGTTATGGAAAATAGAAAAATCGGATTGCATACATTGTTGTTGTTGGACATCAAAGTAAAGGAACAAAGTATAGAAAACATGGCCAGAGGAAGATTGATCTACGAGCCTCCTCGGTACATGGACATTGCCACGGCAGCCCAGCAATTGTTGGAAATAGAGGAGATTAGAGGTGAGCAAGCTTATACTCCAAATACTCCCTGTGTAGCTATCTCTAGACTAGGCAGTCCTACTCAGAAATTCAAAGCAGCAACGTTGAAGCAATTGGCTGAGTACGACTCCGGTGAGCCATTGCACTCATTAATTATGCTAGGCAGACAAGTGCACGATTTGGAGTTGCAATACTTGTACGAATTCTGTGATAACAAAGAAGAGTTTAAAGCCATGGTCGAACAAGACCAGGAATTTTTCAAACCTCCACCGTACGTGCCGGAAGAAGAGGAATTCAGCGACTAGTGGATGTCAGTATTGCTTGATGTAGTACGATGTTTCGCGGTTGTGGTATTCATTTAGTTAATAAATACATAAGATGAAGTAGATCTACGTAAACAGTAGGGAAGCCCAGGTCGAAAATAAGCAGCAGAGACGACCCAGGCTGGGTGGACGTGGTGGGGTGGTCGAGGTTGTGAAAATACCGCCAAAAGCCCCCCAAATGGAAACTTTGTCGTTCCAACTTTTTGACCAAGTGCCATAAATTCGTAGAGAACCAGCTTCCTACTGGGATTTTTTCTCCTCGACAGCTCTGAGGTCTGCCACGACGTTTTCAGTGATGTCCCAGATCATCCAGTCGTACCAGCCGTAGTACACGGGCACTATTGTCACCAAGTGCCATAAACTATGAGCATCAACCAAATCGAAAAAAACTGGTGGAAAATCAAACACCTCCAACGAGAGCCCCACGGCGACAATCGACGCAAGAAATAGAGCGTACAAGCTGTAGAGTTTAGGCGATCTTCCGTAAAAGCTCGACAAAAGCATTTTCGAAGACTCCATATACGTTAAGTGGTTCAAGTTCTGATTCTGGCGGTCCAGCTGCTCCTCGCGGTAGTACTGGCTGTAGATGTTGAAGCAGAGCTTACCGAGACAGATGTTTTGCAATATTCCCACGGCGATGTTCGCTTGCATGTTATAAGTGTACAGCCAGTCAGTTTCTAGACGGTAAATATGTCCAGCAAATGCCAAAATACACACAAGGAAAAACACCCACCGCCAGAGTGTTGTCTTGTGCAACTCCATGAGTCTGGCTGCAATCCCGTGGAAGCTGGATAACACTGTGGCCCCAGCAAAATAGTAATCGAGTTTTTCTGTTGTGGGAAAGTCTCGAATGTGAAAAATGGTGGAGGAAACCCACGCTCCCATCGTTACTACCGAGATCAACAACACGTTGTAGTAGTTGGACCGCAATTTTGCTGGCGTTTTGGCTATTACATTCGCCAATTTCTTGAACCCAATATAGTGAACTACAAAATTTCCTATAGAAAAAAGAGCAGACATCAACTCCTGGACCCCTAGAATTCTTCTAAATGGCCATTTTCCGTGGAATTGGACTACTGGTTCCTCGACTCCCTCGTCAATTCTGTCTTTTGTGACGATTCTTTGGCACTGGTAATCACAATTTTGCTCACAGGTCCATGACAACAACCTCAAATGAAGTGGAAGTGGCATGGAATCAAAGTGCCAGTCAGGACGATACAACTTGAAGTCGAAATTCTGGTCCTGGAGCTCTTTGTGGAACTCTTCTTGGACAATGTGGTATGGGTTGTTGTAGCACGTAAGTTGCTCACACTGGTAAAGACAGTCGTCAAAGATGTACAAGTCGTCTCCATGGGATGCAAGGATGTGGGAGACATGCGCTAGCACGAGCACAATGGCCCACAATTTGTTCATTTGGCTCGAGAGTTGATGATGAAGTAGTTTTCACAAGACGAGTTGAGATGGTCTGGTTCAATGAGATGGTAGCGCGCGTGTAGGGTGGCGAGAGGTGGTGGTATGGTCTGTGTACGGTGGTACAAGATGGTGGAAAGCTACTACTGACTAGCAGGTGGTTGTACCCTGTGGCATGAGGCATGGTACCACGGTACCACGACACTGTGAGCGGGATTTTCCATTATTTGACACCGCAGCCAACAATTACCCACCAAACCACCACAAAGTAAAGCAAGAACAGGTCCTTGTACAGCGTATCGTTTATTGGAGTACAATTCTCTCCAGTACCACCGTATAAAAATCCATTGCACCGCAGAGCACCTACCACCAGCTCGTGGTGAGCAGTGGTAATCTTACGCCCGTTTAAATCAGTTATCACTCTACACCATTTACAGTAGTACAAATACGTTTCAATAAATACAATAGTGTTACATCCTACTTGCGCAGTGTCTCTGTTACCAGGCACGCCTGTTCAGCACACATCCCCTTACCAGTAACGCAATTCGCTTACACGTTAATACTTATCGCCAAAAAACAACTCGTAGTTGACATAGTTGTACGGCAAGTCCGTCTTGATCACCGACTCCGTATTGGCGTTTGGCCCAATGAAATCTCCAATAGAAGCAATTTCCTTGGGGACAAATCCTTGTTGGAACTCTAGCATTGATTGTAAGTTTCCGTTCAAGTCACCGAGGAACTTCAAATCAGCCAAATCCCAGCTGATGGTGTATTCTGGTTTTGCTGGGTGTTTACTACGAACAAGCGCCTCCACCATGTTCTCAATGATCTCTCCGTACCTGCCTGCGGTTTCAAACGTCACTCCGAACGAGGTGAGAAGGTTTTTCGCAATCTTCAACGTGTCCATGTACTCGCTATTATCTTGCTTGGACTGAGACAAGATTTCTGTGCCGATGAGCAACGCTGCAAAGAAGCAACAATTGGACACCACCGCCGACTCGTAGAACCTTGTGCCACACAAATTTACGTAAAAGTTCACGAGCGTAATGCAGAGCACTGAAGCTTTGATTGCTGCCTGGTGAAATTCTTTGGTGAGGCTATCTGATTTTGTACTCTTGTTGAATCTGGAGATGGACTCAAACATGTAGAATGGCCTGCTTAGCAACATGATGCCGTACAAGTTGAGCAAATGCATCAACAAGAGGCACCGGGAAATCGGCTGTGGTTTGGTGCTGTTGAGCAAGGCCTCGATGTTCAAATCCTTGTCGAGGTTGTAGCTCCAGAGCTTCAATTCTACTGCCAACTTCTTGGTTCTGTCGCCGTCAATGACTCTGTCTCGGTAGAAATTATCGATGATTCTCGAGATAATGGCGCAGATTTTTGCCGATTCCATCTGGCACTTTTCGAGCTGGGTAGAGTTGTTGGAGAACGAAGACTGCTGGATCAGTCGTAATTCGTCCCAGTCGTAATCGTGGATGGCTAGAGGCCGGCCGTGGATCAGGGCAAACACCCTGTCGCTGATATAGAGGCTACGGAAGATTTGTTTTCTGAATTTGACCTGGTCAGAAAACTGTTCAACTATAAAATTCCGGTGAAGACCAAGGGCCTGGGCGTGTTTTATCGCCATGTTGAGGTAGATCCAGCTGGTGGACTTTCTGCATACTCCCAAGTAGTAGAAATGGGTGGTGTAGTAGATTAGCACCAACCAGAAGTCGTCAAAGTCGTCTATCTGGGACGTGAGGTACTGGCTACGACGAAAGTACCGGGCGGTGGTAGGAGACTCGCGCCCGCCGGTGCTGAAGTCGTCGTACAACGAGCTGATCGCGCTCACTAAATACACCACCACCGCCTTGTACGTCACCGCGCCCGGGTCGGCATACACGTCGTTGGCCAAGTCGGTCAAGAACGCTAGGTCGAAGATGAAGTACATATCGTTGATTTGCGCGAAGAACGTCTCGACGTACCGGTCAAACTGGGCCCGCGGCGGTAGGTCCACCGGGTGGGGCCAATTACTGGAGTATGGTTTGTCGACAATCGGACATGCCTGTAGATCCTCGGCAAATTCGTTAGTTCCGCAGTACTGACGGAAGATGTTTCTACATTCGTAGAGCAACGACAACGGGGATGTCTCAGCAACGTAACGGTAGGCACCTTCAAAGTCGGCCATCCATATGGCACATTTTCCCTCCTGGTTGGTGATGATGTCTGCCGAGGCCCTGGGCGCGGTGGTGGTAGCGGCGTCGTGGTGGAGGGGGAACGTGAGCAACGGCTGGAACGACTTGGGGATTTCCTGGGCCTGGGCCGATTGTTGTCGTAATCTAGCGAGCCTTTCTCCTTTCAATGATCGCTTATCGATATGGGTAAACGTACAGTTCAACGACTTCTTGACGCAGCGCTCACAGGGACTCTCGCCGGTGCACTGGTGGTGTTAGTTGAGGTTAGGGCGTGGGGATCGCAGTATACATACCTTGTATTTGATCTTCTTGCAGTGGTCGCAAGCTGTGGAAACCTTTCTACGCTTTTCTGGCGGTAGCTTTGTCGGTTTCAGCGACATCATGATGGAAACAACAAGAATACGTGGTGGTGAAGAATAACAGAAACTGTCATTTAATTGAAAATTACCGTGAACTTATTTGACATTTGTGCAGACCCGTGCCACGATGCCGACGCAGTACCGCGAGGGGCGGATGCTGCGGCACTACTGCCGCGGGAGTGGTGGTAATTCCCTTCACCACCAACGATAGTAGCCGTGTAGTACCTGGTACCACCGCTGGTAGTAGCCGGCTACCACCATCTCATTGTGGTGGCTGGTTTCCCAGCATACGCACGCATCACCCAGAGATGTTGGTGGAGATTACGTGCCACGGAGCCAAGCACATTGTGGTGTGCCAGCATGGGTCATTGCCAAGATTGTGGTTTCGTGGTATTGCCATCTTGGGAGAAGCAAAGCGTCGCTAGTGTTTCTCGCGATATCGTGGCACCATCTTGCACCACCACTGGTGGTGCAGATGGTGCGGCATAGCTCGGCTCGAGCGAGGCGTCTCGCTACAGCACACGGGGATCTCGGCCCACAGGTACTGTCAGCGAGTCACATTTAGACTTTGCTAGGTTTATTTAGAGTTCATTTAGGGTCTATTGAGAGCTTGTTTCGAGTTCATTTAGAGTTCGTTTAGGGTTTATTTAGCTCATTTGGGTTCTCGTGGCATTGCACTGAATAACGCAGACGCTAAAGATGCAACGAACTTCTTGCACGATGCAGCGAACTACGCAGCGAACACGCCGACCATTGTGTCCAGGCGGTGGTAGGAGATTCGGTCTACAATACGTGCACGACTTGCAAACTTCTACAGTTATCGCAGTACTGGCAGTACTGGTGCTATTTTCATCGCTGTGTGGTAGATGTCTCGTCGCAAGCAATGTGCTCTGCTGTTGCAATCGTTGGTCCAGCCCCAGCCGAACTGGCATTCCATGTCTTTGATATTCTTTGTCTGGCGCGAGCTTAGTGCGACGTCACGCAACGTTTTGCATGACCGTAGGTCGGGCTCTGTCTAAAACTGGGCGTACCGGTTTTTGTCAATATTTCCTGACGGGTACACATGGTGTGATGAAATGCCTCCCTACGTCAGTTTATGTGTGGTTTAGGTGGGCATCACCGGCTTCTCTCTAGCCACTAACGTTGATTAATCCACGGAGAAGAAAAGTGGGCCCAACAGTACAATTGAAGGTGGAAACTGTAGAATTGAAGATGAATTGCATGTAAGAATGGTATCAGATTACAAGTTACGTGCGTGTCCTGCATGTCGTAGACTGATAAGATGTTACAGGTTTTGTATCGTCGCTCAAGTGTCTGGTGTCACCAGTGTCCACAGCCCCTCCATGATTATGTGCAGGATTTGTGCAGGATTCCTCTCCCCGGTATCCTGCCCCTTTTATGGCGTCGATATCGATACGTGGGGTAACAGGTCAAGAGTAGTGTCTGCGCCTAACTTGCCGTATTGGGACAAGATCCCTCCTTCAACAGGAAGTGACGCCGGGCATCACCACCTTCGTGGTGAGCTTCCAAATGGGTCCTCTGCGCCTAATATGCCAAATGCGGTATCGGGCTCATCGCAGCAATATATAAAGACCAAAATATCCAGGAAATTGTCACCTCACACCATCATCTTTACAATGGCCACAAAAACTCAAACTGTCGAAAAGATCGAAACAAAAGTCAGCGGTACAACCCACAAGGGCTACTCTGTTGACACCAGAGGATCGCACAACCTCGCCAGAGGTGGTGAACACCCATACCAATTGCCTAAATTCGATGACATGTACAAAAAAAGAAGATGGATGTTGCAACACATGGCCGGAGCATTCAGAGTTTTCGCCAGAAAAGGATACACCGAGGGTACTGCCGGTCATATCTCCATCAGAGACCCGGTTGATCCAAACACCTTCTGGATCAATCCTTTGGGAAAGCACTTTGGCCTTTTAAAAGCTAGCGACATGGTTCATGTAGACGAACACGGAAACATTTTACCGGACGGGAACCAAGCTGCCATCAATGCTGCAGGATTTGCTATTCATTCTGCTATTCACGTAGCCTACCCTCACGTAAATGCTGCTTGTCATACCCATTCGATTTATGGAAAAGCGTACTCTGCCTTGGGAAGACCGCTTGATATGATCAACCAGGATGTTTTGACGTTTTACAAGACACATTCTGTTTACACTGATTTCGGTGGGGTAGCATTAGAGGCAGCTGAGGGAGCTCATATTGCCAAATCCATTGGTCCCAACGGAAAAGGAGCCATTTTACAGAACCACGGATTGATTACTGTGGGGGCCACTGTGGATGAAGCAGCGTACGTTTTCACATTGATGGAGAGATCGTGCGAAGCAAACTTGTTGGCATTGCAGGCATGCAACACCAGCGGAGTAGAGATGAAAATTGTGGGCCACGAGGAAGCAGCATATACTGAATTCCAGCAGGGGGACCCAGAAACGTTGTACACCGAGTTCCAGCCAGATTTGGAGATGGAACACCACTTGGATCCATCGTACGAGATTTAGATGCCGGTGCACCAGTGCCAGAGCCAGGAGCTTGGGGACGGGGAATAGAGGTTTGCAGTGAGGATTGATATAGTGACTAGATGTGACTAGATATGACGTTACAATTGTGAACTGCTAGCGAATGTCGGTACGGCTAGATGGAATGCTGGAATTTAGATGTGGAATGCTGAAATCTTAGATGCGGAATGCTGGAAATTATCTGTGTAACTTCATCTGGGTAACGTTCCATGGAATGTTAGATGTGCTGTGGGGCATTCCAGCCGTCAACTCTGCGATTGTTCCGCTACGCATGTTATTATGACTAAATAGGCGAATATGAAATTTACGAGCTTCCCAATGTAGCACTTGCATCAGCGAAAGTTGCACGAACGAAAGTGCATGACGATTGCAAAATAGACTCACCACCTGGCCCACTCCCACCAGCAATCCAAACTACGCCAATTTGCCCAAGATCATCACCAGTACGTCCAAGGACCATCACCAGTACACCAAACACACCAGAAGTTTCCTCTGGAGCTTGCCACGCACTGCACAGCGACAAGCATGGTTTCCATGGTGACGGCCCATCGTAGTAGCTATTTCACAAGACTCCAGAACGTCCCAGTTCGTCTATTCCAGCCGGCCAGCGTGCTCAGACTACAGAAGCATCTCCCGCAAGCTCTGGGTCATCGCCACAGCCGTCCTGCTCCCGCTACGCTTTCACAGGCTTCTTCACGCCAGAGTGTGATGATGACGTGCTCCAATGCACTCCCAGGGCAGATGATTACGTCGTGGTGAAATTACGCCAAGGGGGACTGGGCCCACGCAAGGTCCACCGCAGAAGTAGGCAGAGCGTTCGCTATTCCCGCGGATGACACCACGATCGACGATGCTGTCATGCTGCGATATCTTATCTCGTAGTGAAATTAGGAAAATAGTTAAATAACGCCATCGTATTTGAGTACCACCGCAGGGATGTTCAATGTTCTTGACAAGCAGACGTTCACGGTGCTATCGCGGTCAGGCGATGGCCCGGCCACGTCGGTGAACAAGAATTTCAACCAGAAACAGATCAAGCTTAAGAATATCGTAGGTGCTAGAGTACGAAGCAAGAACGGATGTTTGAATTGCAAGCGCAGAAAGTACGTTGGGTGGTTGGCACCATTGGATCCGTGGGATGTTGATACTAACTGCTAGGAAAAAGTGTGACGAAACGTACCCTGTTTGTTCCTCTTGTAGAGCGAGAAACGAACAATGCTGCTGGCGAAGCGCTCCCAGCGAGAAGACGATCCACAGCGTTGACGACGCGCTAGCGGTGGCCCCGGTGGGTCTGCGACCGTCGTATTCACTAGACCCCGACGCTTCCAAATACAACGGGTTTGTAGATTCGTCGGTCACCGTAGTTAGCAGGACCCACACCAGCTTTCCTGGCGATATTCTGAGAAATCGCATATCTCCTCGACCGGCAGAACCCCAGGACCTCTTGAACGACCCGTCAATTAACGACTTTTTTGACAGTTACTACCCTTGGCCCCAGAACGGCCCAGAAAATAAGCCGTTAAGGGGTAGAGACCAAATGCCCTACGAGTACCCCATGGACGAATTTCTCTGGTCCACGCCGTCGGTGCCACCGCCGTTGTCACCGGTGCCATTTCTAGACCCGTTGGGCAGGTCGTTTATCAATTACTTTCAGTCTAAAGTCGTCAACATGGTGACGGTGGGAATGGAAAAAAATAACTACTTAATACATACGTACTACAAGCTCATGCAGCAGCCGGCGATCGCTTATGCACTAGCAGCATGGGGCGGATACTATCTTCGAGGGTCGGCCGACGACGACCACGTCAAGTTTCACCTAAACCAGTCTCTCCGGTGCATCAAGACGTTTGTGTCGTCACGGCACACGTTTGACCAGCACGACAACTTGCTCTTGTTGAGCTTTTATATGATCCTTCTTGCTATACGTGTGTGTACGGGAGACGTACACAATTGGAAGGTGATGCACAACAAGGCAAGAGAAGTAATTGTGAACGCCGGAGGCATCGAGAGGTTCTGCAACGACTTGAACCGGTCTAACGATATCAAGTTTTTGCTCTCGAGCTTCCAGTACCACGACGTGATGTCGTCCAGCTGCTCCAAGCACGGCACGGTGTTCTCGCTAGACGAGTACCAAAAGATATTCCCAGACGACGACGACGTAAAGCTGTTTGGGGTCGACCCATTGCAAGGGTGCAACCAGCAGGTGTATTTGCTTCTTGGGGAGCTCATGTCGATCAAGGCCCAGGTGTACAGCACGTTGCACTATTTGGACGTCCTCATTAGTGAGGGAGCTCGTGACAATTACCATTCCCTCAAGATGGCTAACATGCGATTCATTGAGGACAAACTCAGTTCAATCGAGCCCACGCTCTTGTCACTACGGCCAAACAAGATCCAGTTGGACATGACGGAATCCGAGTACGAATTGCACGAAATGGTGTGCCAGTTGTACATCTTGGTGTGTCGGCTTTACTCTTGTACATACATTAAGCAAATACCGCCTAAGAGCTACGAGATCCAGAGGCTTTTGGTGGAAACTACGAGGTACGTGGATGAACTAATCGACACAAAGATGAATATCATCTTGTGTTTTCCGTTGTTGATGTGCGGTATATCTTCGGTCGGGAAGTTTGATAGAGAAATGATGGAAATGAGGTTCATTCGGTTGGCACCAACGCCAATAGCCAACATGAACAAGGCTCTAGCGATTACGAAAGAGGCATGGAAGCGTAATCCGAACGGAGACTTTGTTATTGACTGGGCCGACATTTGTCAGGAGTTCAACTGGGAATTTAGTCCGTGCTGATTATGGCTTTTGGGGCCAACAATATGGTATGGTGGTTGCGTTGTGAAGCAGTCAATTATGAAGGAGGAAGTTGGGGGAAAAGGACAGATCGAAGTCTTGGGTCGTATTTTAATCATTGAATCATTGAATCATATTTGGATCATATTTGGATTGTATTTGAATCGTATTGAATCATGTTGAATCGTATGGAATGATGTTGAATCATATTTGGATCGTATTTTAATCATGTTGAATCGTGTTTTATTCATGTTCAATCGTATTTGAATCATTGAATCATTGAATCATGTTGTATTTGAATCACGTTGAATCTAATTTTTGAATTATTTATAAGTAGCATTTAGTTTAATAGCAATTGAACACAATTGAACAGCAGTTGAACAGCAGTTGAACAGCAGTTGAAATGTAATCCGATGAATGTGGCATGGAACAGTGGATCTGACCAACCACTCTTTCGAATTAAATTGTTGAATTTTTCAAATTGCATCTAGCAATATGGAACCAAACGTAAAACTAAACTACAGTGCACCCACACCATCCTACAGATATAACAAGCAGCAAAGAAAAATAGCCAATACAAATTCTTCCGTTTCTTTGTTACAACACACTAGCAAAGCAAATTAAACATACACTATGTAGCTATAAACCATAACTACCATCAACAAGAAATATAAAAACAGATTGAATTCACACCAACAAACCACTGGCCATTGGTGGACAAATTGAATACAATAAAGATGCCGCCGGCACCTTTGTGGAGAACACAACAAATTAAACGTTTCATCATTTTTCCAACTTGGTAAAACTTCCCAAATTATTTCTCTTTAAAAGTACGGAAAATCTCCCGAATCAATTCGTGCAAAAACACACAAACCACCACGAAAGTCAGCTCCGTCAGTTTGCGTATTCAAATCTTTCAAAAAATCAATTCGACGCCGTCTCTGTGCCTATAAAGAAACCACCATTTAAAACTCCAAAATCACTTCTTTCTAGAAAACAACCCCTTCTTCTTTTTTTTAGTGGTAGGGTCACCACGTAAACTCGACGCAGAGTAGTTGGCCGCCTGGTACATTGGCTGCTCAGAAAAGTTGGCTACTGGTCTTGAGAACTCGTTTCCTTCAGCATAACCTTCGTTCTGACTAGCGGTCAAATTTTGGTAGTGGAAATCGTCGTGGAAGTTCCACCCCAACCGGTGTGATTCCAACTGGTCTCGGTATTGTAAATCACCAGTAATGGCGTATTCAAACCCTCGAATGGTGTCAAGTGGACGTTCGTTTCTTGATCTGGTAGGGTTGGACATATCTTGATGAACAATAGGATTTCCAAAGATGTCTTTCATTTCGTTAGAAGACTGTGAAAGGTACGACGGACGACGGTTGTCTCGTTGCGCTGCCTGCTCGAATGGTTGCTGTTCGTTGACGGCAGTCAAGATGGGATCATGGATGTTGGCCGAGTGCATTTTGTACTCTTGTTCGTCCTTGGACGATAATTTGATTTGGATTTGGTCGGCGTTGGTCACATCAGCGTTGGCCTTGGACTTGGACCTGAAAACTCCCATTGTAACTCTAGGTTTAGATCACTGGAGAATATAACGTATTAGTACTCAGTGGAAAATGGACTTTTTCCCGATTTTTTTTCACAGATATCTAATAAATCAGCAAAAGAACGATAGTGGCTAGCAAATATGTAACCGAAACACTCTATTTCACGTATATACCGCAATGTATCGTGGATCAACAATCTGGTGCAATAAACTTCCAATTTCCGCATATAGCAGAAAATTCTGTAGATTGCATGCAGTACGAGCCTAAGTACAGCCGGGCCCAGCAAAAGCGACGGATTTTACCCACGGCTGGGCCGCGTTTCTCCCTGGCGACGTGCTGGGCCACTTCTTGGTGTGCTGGTAACGGAGCTGATGAGGTTGGTATCTTTGTGGGGGGAGCAAGTGCTGGTGTTTAGCAGTATTAGTTCTGTCTGGTAGGACAAGGTGCATAGTAGCGTGGGGCAGAGTCGAGGTCGCAGTGGGGTGTTTGGCTCGTGGTCCTCCTGGCGCTGGAATGATAACCGTGGACGTTTGTCTGCTGCGGTGGTCTGCGCCATCGCGGAATGTCCGGTGCTGGCCTCGCAACGGCCTGTTTACCCTCCTGGGCTGTGCCGTGGTCCATAGGTTCTGTGGCGCTACCATGTACCCCGTCCTCCCACAGAAACAATCTGCGAGATTTATTGTGTCTGCTGCGGTCAAAGTGTCGGTACAGGATGCGAGTTTAGGTGCGAGTCGGCTGCAGGCAGTATACGAGGATTAAGCGATACTATT
>ERZ778017.2298-NODE-2298-length-15758-cov-6.893205_pt1 | contig 15758 bp, 9 predicted proteins | sample MGYA00375747_ERZ778017 | MGnify/ENA primary metagenome ERZ778017 (study PRJEB29350, sample SAMN05509838) | bioreactor metagenome | biome: bioreactor; material: wastewater | place: South Africa: University of Cape Town | collected 2014-03-17 ...
GCGAGTTAGCTGTCATAACAGCGATTTTCTCCGCTTCACTCAAGTTTGGGTCGATTCCAAGCTCTTCCTCGTCAAACCGTTTGAACCCATCTACAAACTTTTTGAAACCTTTTAATTGAGGCTTCGAGTCTTGTTGATCAAAAGCATCAATAATGATACCACCAGTCTTTTCTGGATCATCAGCAGCATCGGCTGATCTAATGTAAGTTAATTCCTTTTCTGGCATCTTGTTGCAACTTTATCAACAGTGCAAGTGGAAAAATAATAAGTAGATAAAATACCGTCTCTTGATAAATACAACCTACAATCAGCTTTTGCAAACCAAAATTTACAACACCAAATTGATTAGGAAGTAGCTGAAGTATCCAAAGAGCGATAGGATGGGGACATTGACGAAAGGAAAAATTGCTTCAACTATTTATACGCTATGATGATAACAATATGTTATATGTACACCTGCATGTGTCATGTATTATTTGGCTTATCTGGCTAAATTGCCGTGGCACCTTTATCAGTCTTATCTGTCAGAAATTGCCTCACGGCAATTTTTCCACCACAATTGAAATTCACAACCGTCGTAAACGGGCCACTACCCAAAATCATGCAGTCTGGGAATAATAATACCACGATCGACGAATCATGTGGTGTGGAGAAGTAAGTTGGATTCTTTTTCTCCACAACCCTGACACTACATTTCTTTTCTCCTGTCTAACGCATGGGATGGTACTTTCAATAGGGGGATGATTTTCAAGTTGCCACCACAGTCTAATATACGTTGAAATTGATGCTACCAAGTATCTGCTGAATCTATTCGGGGATCGGGGTTTATGCTAGATTGAGCATCAAGAGGTAGGTTGGGCAGCAAGAGATAAGGCTTTCTATTGTAATTCTCGTTTATCGATAAGTTCCGTCGGTATCAACCATTTTCGAGCACGCGTCATTATGCAATACTGCGTCAGCAATCATGTTGTCGATTTTCTATCAAAACGCCGTTTGCAACCAATTGCTGGGGAAACAGTGTCCTGTAACGGTTTAAAATTATTGTTTTCGGCATAAATCTGGAGTAATACTTACAAACATTGAAACAAGAGGCATCATCTGATTGTTTGCTACAGACTTGAATAGAAATTAGTGGAGTATTGAAGCACGAAAAATAATTTCCCGAATTATGAACAAGAATTAAAGACGTTTCACGAATCAACACCAGAACATATAAATCCGGCTGTATAATGGTAATGACGCAACACGTTCTCTTTCTTCGGCCAATTCCTGCTTTAACATGTCTAAATCTAAATCTCTTCGACCCGTATCAATGTCAATTTTCTCTGCTTTAATATACAATTTCCAATTTCTGGTGTAGATCTTGTGACCAATGTAAAATACAAGTATGATTGGGAACGATAGATATGCCTCAAAAAAGTCAGATGCATTCGAGTTTTTTTCAATTGGCCACACAGCAATCCAGAATTGTGCAATCAAGATTAAGATGTTCAACGCAAGACCCCAAAATGCACCATAGTATCCGGCCTGGGAGACAAATGCTAACTCTGAGGTATCTCTTCCTTTGGCATCTAGCGCATGTCTGAATCTGATTAAGGCTAAATTGATCGATCCCCAAGTAAATATTGACGATAATCCAGAAAGTGCTAATAACCAGACAAAGATTTCCCCATGTTTAGGTGATGCTGCTAAAAAACAAAGCAACCCAATAGTTAATTGAAGCAAAATTGCGACTAGTGGTCTACCATTCTTGTCAATGTATCCCAAAAGTTGTGGTGCTTGTCCAGATGCAGCCAAAGCTGCTAATGTACGAGATGATCCAAATACTGACGAGTTACCAACGGACAACACAGCAATCATAATTACCGCATTCATCACAGATGGCAATCCGGAAATACCTCCATTCTTGATGGCAATGACGAATGGTGACGCTGAAGCATCAGATGTGGTGCCTAAACGATCGTCAGTGTATGGAACCAAACAACCGATGAGAATTAAGGATACAACATAAAAGAGCGTAATCCTCCAGAAAACTTGCTTAACAGCTTTTGGTAAAGATTTTCTTGGATTGGAGGATTCTGCTGCTGCTAAACCAACTAATTCGGTACCCGCAAATGTAAATGCAGCAGTTACAAATACAGAACAAACACCTTTAAATCCATGAGCGAAAGAACCAGGGTTATGCCAGTATCTACCACCGATATAGTCACCAACTGGACCACCACCGCAAGTTAGAACTATACCTAAAATAATAAATCCAACCACCGCAGTTACTTTTATGATCGAAAAGATAAACTCTGCTTCACCATACCCTCTAACACCAAAGAAATTAATAAAAATTATTAAAATATAAAATATTACAACCCACGCCGCAGGATTGACCGTATCATTCCAATACCCTACAACAATCGACGCGGCAACTAATTCCAATGGCATGACAATAAGCCATTGCATGGCATAGTTCCATGCCATTGTGAATCCCCATGATGGATCAATAAATCGAGAATTGAAAGTAACAAATGCACCGGAAACTGGAAAAGTAACTGCTAATTCACCCAATGATTGGACAGTGCAAAACATCATAGTGCCTACTAACACATACGAAATAACTACTCCTGCTGGTCCTCCAGACTGTAAAGCGGAGCCTGATCCAATGAAAAGACCAGTACCAATAGAACCACCAATTGCAATCATCTGCAAATGTCTATTCTTTAGCGATCTGGAAAGAGGAGAATTTGCGGTCATGACCGCAATTTTCTCCGCCTCAGACATGCTAGGGTCTAACCCAAGTTCCTCTTCATCAAAACGTTTAAACCCATCGAGAAACTTTTTGAACCCTGTCAATTCAGGATTTGCATCCTGCTGCTCAATTTCATCTATAATTGTGCCGAGTAACTTTTTTTTTAATATATTGCAGACTCAATCGAATTGAATTGAGTCGAATGTCTTTCTGTAATGTTGTTATAGCGTACTCGAAAACCGTGCAACAGTTATGCGAGTGAAAAATCAGAAATCGAAAGAAATATTCACCGTCTCTCAATCAGTAAAGTCAATTGTCAACACCTGAGCACAAAATATACAATACTATGATTACAAAGTACTCTCCGTAGCTCAAGACCAATATGAATCAAGAAAATCTGTACATCAAATATTCTTTTATACGACGATGAACAAAGAGTGATATGTGTCAATACTGCATATTATTAAGATCATGTACCTTATCAATCGAATGTCATCGCATATTTTTAACGTCATCTTTAAGACTTTGTCCACGACAGGGTGTTGATCGTATTTCATCCCAGTTTCCTCTACAAAAGGATAATCTACTTAAATATCTGTTGATCAAGAATACAAATGTTTAATAAACAACATGGGATAAACCCAATTACACTTTTGTTGTCCAAATGTTCTCTAAAATCTGGGGTTTCTTTTTGTGTCAAACGCACAGCCAGGTTACCTTTATTAAGCGTAATACGTTTGGACGATCCTTAAATCTGCTTTCGTGACGTATGCGTGACACATCCCCCAATACGTCGGATCTGGTTGAATGAGTGCTGTATTGACTTACCATTCTAGTAGTAATACTTGGCCATCTGTATGTATTCGGCATTTACGAGGAGATTGCATTGTTCAATGCTGCAGCTACGAGCATATGTAGAATTATTTCCAACTGTCGTGGAAACCATTGACACCACCAGACTTTAGACCCTTTATGGTTCATCTGAACAGTGTATTTGCCCTGTGGTGAAAATGGGTATATCGTTGTTTTGAGTATTTTTCCCATCTCTACAACTAATTCGATTGTCAAAGTACGTTACGTTAATATTATCAAGCTAAAAACTGATTTGAAGAATTGAAGTCGTCTGGCGGTTCAACACCAGAACTTGTAGACCCGTTTGTAGAATGGCAATGAGGCAATGTGTTCTCTTTCTTCAGCCAATTCTTGTTTCAATAAATCTAAGTCTAATTCTCTTCTACCGGTGTCAATATCAATGTCCTTAGTTCTGATGTATAACTTCCAGTTTTTGGTATAGATCTTGTGACCGATGTAGAAAGTAAAAATAATTGGGAAAGATAAGTATGCTTCAAAAAACGAGGATGCGTTTGGTTTTTTACCAATTGGCCATACAGCAACCCAGAATTGTGCAATCAAAATTAAGATGTTAAATGTAAGACCCCAGAAAGCACCATAGTATCCGGCCTGGGAGACAAATGCTAATTCTGAAGTGTCTCTTCCTTTTGCTTTTAATGCATGTCTGAATCTGATCAAAGCAAAGTTAATTGATCCCCAAGTGAATAACACTGACAATCCAGAAAGAGCCAACATCCAGTTGAAGATTTCACCATGCTTTGGTGATGCTGCTAAGAAACATAATAAACCAATAATCAATTGAAGAATAACTGCAACCAATGGTCTACCATTCTTGTCAATGTACCCCAAAATTTTTGGTGCTTGGCCAGATGCTGCTAAAGCTGCTAATGTACGAGATGATCCGAACACTGAAGAGTTACCAACAGATATCACAGCAATCATAATAACAGCGTTCATTACCGATGGTAATCCGGAAATACCTCCATTCTTGATGGCAATGACGAATGGAGATGCAGACGCATCAGATGTAGTACCTAAACGATCGTCAGTGTATGGAACCAAACAACCAACGAGAATCAACGAAATGATGTAGAAAAGTGCAATTCTCCAGAAAACTTGTTTCACGGCTGTTGGTAATGATTTTCTTGGATTGGAGGATTCTGCTGCTGCTAAACCGACTAATTCAGTACCAGTAAAGGCAAATGCAGCAGTTACAAACACAGAACAAACACCTTTAAATCCATGTGCAAAAGCACCAGGATTGTGCCAGTATCTACCTCCGATGTAGCCACCAACTGGACCACCACCGCAAGTCAAAATGATACCCAAAATAATAAATCCAACCACCGCAGTGACTTTTATGATCGAAAAGATAAATTCTGCTTCACCATATCCTCTAACACCAAAGAAATTTATAATTACTATGGTAACATAAAATATTACTACCCACGCCGCTGGATTTATAGTATTATTCCAATATCCTATGACAATAGATGCAGCAACTAATTCCAACGGCATGACAATAAGCCATTGCATGGCATAATTCCAGGCCATAGCAAAACCCCATGATGGATCAATAAAACGAGAATTGTAAGTAACGAAAGCACCAGAAACTGGGAAAGTAACAGCCAATTCCCCTAACGATTGAACAGTACAAAAAATCATAGAACCAACCAAAACATACGCAATGACCACCCCTGCTGGTCCACCAGATTGTAAAACGTTACCAGACCCGACAAAAAGACCAGTACCGATAGAACCACCAATAGCAATCATTTGTAAATGTCTATTTTTCAATGATCTTGATAATGGCGAGTTAGCTGTCATAACAGCGATTTTCTCCGCTTCACTCAAGTTTGGGTCGATCCCAAGCTCTTCCTCGTCAAACCGTTTGAACCCATCAATAAACTTGCTGAACCCTTTTAATTCAGGCTTTGAGTCTTGTTGGTCAAAGGCATCAATAATGATATCCCCACCCTTCTCGGAGCCACCAGCGACTTCAGCTGATCTGATATAGGTCAACTCTTTGTCTGGCATTTTTAAGCACGTTTAGTGATATGCTACTTTAATAAAATAAACTTGTCACTTCCTAAGAAATAGTCAAATATTAGTGCATGTAACCAAGGTCTGAATAGGCTACTGCTGAGACGCAACTAGATCTGTAAAGTGGTCAATACATCAAAAGCTTTAAATCCAAAAATTGCAGCCATTATTTATACAGAGAACGATAACACTGGTATGGCTGCCGTCCTGCATGTATCCTGCATTGATCCTCACTGTCAAGATTGCCGTAAGGCAATTTGGACATGGAATTCATATTCCGGTACCGTAACGGGCTATTGGCATGCACTACCAATGCCCAAACCCACAGATTTACGACTCAAGTGGAGTTGGAATAGACGACATTATTCCTTTTTTTCCCCACTAAGCCTGTAGGCGGTTGCTTTTTCCAGTCCCTCGTTTGGTGCCATTCTCAATCACTTCATTGTTACAAACAATACCAAGTGTGGTGAATCGCAGGACCATTCACGGAAGTTACCTTTGCCGTCACCGGAGCGCGCTATCATCGTACATTATCAACTGTGTCAGTTTACACGGTGGTACCCCACAAAATCCCACAATGCCGTAGCAAATGTCCTTGATATGGCGTTTTGTGTATTGGTGTGCTTTTTGAAAGATATTTTCTTACTCCACAGAAACGCACATTTCCCCCCAAGTGTAGTGCAAATGTTTCGAAACTACACACGATTTCCCCAGATTCTCGTCCTGACTCTGGTGGTCACGGTCTTGGTTATCGTCCCCATCTCCCAATTCCGACTCCCTTGATGTAGAATGCCTTATGGTTGTTTATCGTTATCTTGTCACACATGGAATATTCTCCTGCAGAGTAACGGGATTCCATCATGTAGCCGCGGAGTTAGGCATGATTGCACTCACAATTTACTCTGGTATATCGTGGAAAACTTTCCATTCCAATTATATTTGTTCTCCTCAGCATTATTCCCCAGATAGCCGAAAATGAAGAAAATGAAGATGGTAGGGGATTTGCTATCCTTGTAATTGTAGATGTTTGATGTGCTATTGGATAGACATGATTACGATAATCACATCAGCACGGCGTTCTCCATATTGCATTATCAGTGTATCGCACATATGGCATGATTGTAACCACGGTTCCGCTTTTCATCCAAACCGCTCCGGCAATACATCACCGGTACCGTTCACCGCTCCGCAATCAAACGGGCCATCTCTATTGTAATCTACCAATCGCACCTAACCGAACAGGAGTGACCATTGATGTACTTCTCGTAAATTTGTATGAGCCGATGTATATAGAACATGCCTGATAACATGTGGTTCTGATTGCACCTCCAGGTAATTAGACTCAGTAGTTTCTAACATCACGTTAGTTTATTCAGTTGCAACGAGAAATTCAAAACCCGAATTTATTAGGTTGTGTCTGTATTTGGTCCATCTCGCTAAAGATGAATATTAAGATTCAATGGTGGCTTTTTAAAACAGCTGAAGTAATTTAGTTCTTTCGGCATTTGGAGATAGAGATGGAAGTTAAGAAGTTGTATTTCAGATACTTGCAAAGAATTAGCGGAGTCAATGTTGCCACCATTGTTTAAAACGGTGCTTCAACTTGACTAAGATTTAGTTTTTTTCTCGGACCGCAATTAAGTTCGCCGATACCGGTTGCAAAATGTGCGTTGTTTTTCGTCCTGTAGGTCAAGATCTTGACTAACGGACTTGTCCATGGAGGGTCTTATCATCGGACTTGCGAACTGGTCTTGCAAACTCCAAAACGAAGTATAGCAAAAGGACAATACGTTTTGGTTTTATCGAATCGTGAAAATTTCACAATTGACCATAATTGGCAATGCGGTAGTAAAACAAGCAGACCCACTTCATGGCTTGTACCTACCACCGTTCCTTGTTGACTCAAATCTTGTTTGTAATGTGCCAAGTACCGTATGGTTCTTATCTCAAAAACAAGATGCAGTGCATTTTGGTGTTGATTCACAATCGACAAAACTCCGACTTTATCTTCTACTTTCGTCTGTCGGATTTATCGCATGCTAGATGGCTTTCGATTAATGAAAGTAGCCATTTTCTTATCAGAATACACATTATTTTCAATGTGTCGTCCTTCTAAATCAGCTTTTGAAATAGATTACATCATAATATATGTATTTGGAACTATTTTCTATTTATAACATGTTGTAAAGTTCTCTATAATTACGCAATTCTGGACCAGTTTTCGAATTCTTCTTCTCCGTATTGGATGTTTTGGATAAGTTGCCAAACCTTCTTGGTTAAGTCCCCAGCATCTCCTCCAACAACTGGGACCGAGATTTGTTCACCTCTGAACTCAATGTTTGAAATTGGAGTAACAATGGCAGCAGTACCCGATCCAAAAGCTTCGACTAATTCACCTTTGGCTGCTCTTTCTTTAACTTCGTAGATGGTTAAGTCACGTTCAGAAACATCCACAGTGTCGGCGAATTTTTGTTTGACAAGATTGAGAATGGAGTCTCTGGTGACACCAGGCAAAATCATACCGTTTAATGGTGGGGTAACCAATTCTAATCTACCATTAGCTTGCTTGAACACAAAGAATACGTTCATAGCACCGACTTCGGTGATATAACCTTCTTCCCCGAATAACCACAAGTTTTGCGAGTGTCCTCTTTCGGCAGCTCTAGATTGAGGTTCAATACATGAGACGTAGTTGGCACCTAATTTGAATTCACCAACACCCTTTGGCCAAGCTCTAACGGCATAGTCAGTAGCTTCTAAAGAAACTGGTTTGAAACCAGCAGAGTAGTAAGGACCAACAGGAGAGGCAATGACAAACAATAATGCCTTGTCTGGGGCAGCAACACCTAAGGAGGCAGTGGTACCAATTAAAGTTGGTCTAAGGTAAAGAGAGTAGCCAAATCCTTCTGGGACAAAATCGGCATCCAATTCTAATAACTTGTTGATTAATTTGATCAATTCTTCACCATCAAAAGTTGGTAAACTCGATCTTTTGGCTGATCTGTTCATTCTTTCCATGTTTTTATCTGGTCTAAAGGTTCTGATCTTACCATTAGAATCCTTGTAAGCCTTCATACCTTCGAACAATTCGAACGAGTAGTGGAAAACAACGGTTGCTGGATCAAGACTTAATGGGTGGTATGGGTTGATTTTTGGTACTCCCCAACCTGATTCTTTGGTCCATTCAACTTCAACCATATGATCTGAGAATGTTTTACCAAAAACCAATTGCTCCTTTGGCAATGGCTTGGATGGACTGGTGGTTTTTGTGATTTCTACTTTGGATGCATCTAATGGAGCAGACATGATGGTGTACGCTTAACAAATTTTTCAAGTTAATGAAACCTGGGGGTTGGAAATATTTATACCCAATTTGTGACTCAATGAAAATTCCTTCGGCTACCGACGGACAATTGAACCGATATTTTCCGTCGTCGCCACGACCGTTTTGCCGGCCTTGTACGGTGGTGGATCAGGTTAGCTCGTAGTGGCTCGTGGTAGCTCGTAGTAGCCCGTAGTAACACATAGAGAGTTGTCAGTACGTACCACTGATCTCTTTAGCACCATAGCCGTTGAAAGCCAAGGATATGTGTTCCGTATGCGGTGAATAGCCGTATTTTGTACCCGTACCCATTGCCTTACATGGGATCTGCAATAGTGTCGGTAGCTACTGCAAATTGTGTCTTCAAAACTGAAAATCCGTGAAGTCTTGTATTGATTTGATTTTAGAACGGAGATATTACTGGAAATGTTTTTTGCTCTTACTTTAAAAGCCTGTATGGCATTAGGTGAACAGATCGGTTTGGCTATTTGGAGTTGATATGGCAGGCAGGGATGTAGATTCTACAATATCGGCTATACAAAATACTGAAATAAACGGTGGTCCAGAAGAAATGGGTCATTGGGTTGGTGTTTATTGCGATGTGCTCCACTGTCTGTTTGTGTGGGGCTCTTAAAAAAATTGAAGATCTGCAACGCTCAATGCATTGACTTTTTTTGTCTGAGGTGCCGATGTGAGGGTCGTTGCGTCTGACGCAGCAGTATATGTAGATTGTAATTCGCAGTATACGAGATAGCACTTACCTGAAGTTCATCGCTAAATTCAACTGTCTTAAAGAACAGATTCCAACTTCAATGCACACATAAATACGCCATAGGTAGAGGTCTTAGGGTGGGAGGAAAGCTTTGCTAACCGATTTTTATGACTTTTGCAAGACTATAATTTTTGTTAATAGTAATACAATGGTATGTATTAGTGGCATTTTGTAGCAGTGAAACTGGGTTTTAGAAGTAAAGGACGGTATCTTTGTGCGTTTCTCACTTTAAAAATTTAAATTTAGTGTCCGGTAATTTTCCAAAATAATTGACAGAGATAAGTAAAAAGTTTGAAAAATTACAACTTTCCAACAAAACAGAAAAGTTCGAAACATAGAAGAGGCTACTAGAATGAAGTGTTACGACGGCAATCAAAAAGATTCCCTGAAAGTGTCAATATTCTATTGTGCTATATCAGAAGGACTGGTTATGTATTTTTTTGCAGCAATTGCTGGATGATGGTGCCATTGAGCTTCCAAAGGCAAACCAAACTATCGCTTAGAACAAGTAAATGGTACAATGGGCGATATGTGTGTGTTCAAACTTGAATAATCAGTGCCCTTTTGATATTTTTATGCATGGAAGTTCTACAGTACAGAAAGCGCAAAACATTTTACGAAAGCTAAACTGGCAACGAGCACCATTTTAGGTTCCATACCAGAGTCATTCGTATAACCAGCAACCACTGGTTTACATGTTTTTGAGCCTTATTGCTGGTTAAGATCCACATTCTACATGTCGTCATTTAACAAGAAAACGGTCTGGTTGTAAGACTCATATGATGTCGTTTGAGAGCAAGCCTATGCATTCAGTTGTCAGCATAGTTTGACTGCACGCATTACCGATGATTGTACATTACTGATGATTGTGCTCTATTGTATTGAAGTCTGTCTGGGGCCAAATTTTGCAGCCAGCACAGTGCGATCTACGATTTAGATAAAGCTGCGTGCAATACCCTTCTGTTCGCATGAACCTCCTGAGGATACTCTTTCTGGCTGGGAGCCAAGTGTAGTCGTCGTACGCAAGCATTGTGTAGACCTTCCAAAGAGTAAGTCACAGTGCACATGGCACTGACAGTCCCCTGCCAACTCCAGTTTGCAACCATTGCATCCCATACGACAACCTGCAAGTTACATCCAATTGATACGTCATTTTATTATTTTACACAGATACAAGTGTATCGCAAGAAGAATCTATATCACCATTTATCGGCCATGGCAGCACTTTGGCAACCCACAGCAGCTATTTCTGATACTCATCGGGGTAGAAAATCAATCTTTCCACGCCAGATTCCGTCAAAATCACCATTCTGATGACCCCACCAGACGAACCGTCCCACTTTATGGCCTCCGACAACGCGGTTTTGATAAACTTAACGCATTCATCCTTTTCCATATCCGGCTTATAGTTTTCGTTACACCAACCGTAGATAAATGTCGAACCTGAACCAGCAATTGCGTATTGCTGTTTGTGAATAGAACCACCGATAGGAATCGAGTACACCGACCCGCCGTTTTGTTTGTCCCACCCGGCACAAATGATCCCCGCCGTCAAGTTGTCCTTGTTGTTGTAACAAATCTCCTGAAACACGTTGGCGGCGATTTCGGTGGTGGGGTTCTCGCCAACCGGCAATTGCGACGAGTAAACTTGCAAATAGTATTTCACCATATCGGCTACAGCTTGTGTGTCTGCGGCCGATCCAGAACGACAACAGTAAATGGTATCGTGAATCTGGGTCAACTTGTCAGTAACTCTGTTGGCAATGTACGAGCCAGTGGTGGTACGAGAGTCGGCACCCAAGATGACGCCGTTTTTAAAATTGACCGCCATGATCGACGTCCCCAAATTGACCTCTCCCTTCTTCAAATGGGTAATATCCACAGAAACCCCGTTCATGGTGTATTGAATATCAATTGGAGTACAATAAACTTTGCCTGGCAGTGGATTTATTGCCACTACAAAAAATCCAGGGTATATGCCGGTAAGAATTGGTGGTGGAGGGATTGCAGGAATTGGCGGTGGAGGGATGGGAATTGGCGGTGGAGGGATGGGAGTTGGCGGTGGAGGGAATGCAGGGCGTGGACGTGTGCGGGTGGGGACAGGGGCCAGCGGCGGTGTGGTGGTGCCGGCCAGCAAACACACCGGCCCTGTGGCACTAGGCCAGCTCAGTGCTAACCGCAAATAGATCAAACGACGTGTTGTTTCCCGCAAGCTATGCTGGCGCCCAGCGGGCTTCTCCTGCTCTTGTCCGACCCAGCCGCAACACAATTTCGTCTCCCAACCGTCTCCCAGCCGTTTGCCGGCCGTTTCGCGGTCTTTCACAATTTTCACAATTTTCACCATCTCGTCTCTGCCTCAATCTGGTAGTGCTAGACGGTACTTTTTGTAGGCGTGTTTTCCAAGTAGTTTGACAGTACGTAAGCATGGTGGTGGTATCAATGAACACGGTAGTTGCAGTAGCCACGTTGTGGACCGGGGTGCTCGCCGCGTCGATGTCCAGACACGTTTCCAGCAACTCCCATTTGTCTCCCCATGAATTGCCCTATTTGGAGGGCGATCCCAAAGTTACCCACAAAGTCATCTTTGAGGTTTCGGAGCGACGCGGCGACAACGACGTGGTTCTAGGAGAAATGGTGGTGGCGTTGTTCGGCGAGCTAGTGCCCCAGACCGTCATGAACTTTGTCCATCTCGCCAATATGACGTACGGATTTGGCTACAACGGCAACAACTTCCACCGCGTCATCAAAAACTTCATGATCCAGGCTGGCGCGTTGAACGACGCAAACGGCCGCCAGTCCATCTACAACGACTTTGGCGCCTTTGACGACGAGAACTTCGAGCTCCTACATGACAAGTTCGGCCGAGTGTCCATGGCCAACGCCGGCCCCAATACGAACGGAGCCGGGTTCTTCATCACCGACCGTGAAGAATGCGGCTGGCTAGACGGAAAACATGTGGTGTTTGGCCAGGTCACAGAGGGCCTTTCTACCATTAAGCGAATTTCCAATGTAGACACCGTGGATAACGACCCGGTAAACAGGGTGTTTATATCGTACTCCCGTGCCTACAACGTTCTTCCCGACCCCATCTCCTACGACGCCCCCTCGGCCGTCTCGTACTCCACGCTTTTCGTGGTTGCGTTGGTGGTTGCGTTGGGCCTACTTTACAAGAGATCGTACTACAAACGACAACGCATACGCGACTTGAAGGATGACGATTACTATTGATGTTGTGACGTTTGCCTTGTATGTTCGCACTGCACCCAACAACATGGCGATTCTATACAAATATACTGTTACGTAAGATGATCTAGTTCTCAACCTGGTTCTCATAGTTCGCATTATATGTAGACATTTGTTTCGATGAGGATAACTTTGCAATACAACCATGAGTGAATTTCCCATCGTGTTGGTGAAGAACTTGCCATATAACGCGACATCCGAAGCGCTTTATGGCCTCTTTGGAAAGTATGGACCGATAAACCAGCTTCGGGTGCCTGAAAACAGCGGAAACGAGGCGTCGCCAGTGAATTTGGGAAGCTGTTTCATCATCTACAATAATGTTTCGAGTGCTAAAAAGGCTGCTGCGGAGTTAAACGGGGTCAATTTCGACGGCAGGTATCTCGTATCGACCATGTACCATGTTGACAGGTCCAGGTTGGAGCAGGAGGATATGGTGATGAGAAGGGAGCATGTAGAGAAGTTGAAGCAGGCGTACGGAGTGCAGTAGGGGCGGTAGGGAGAAGTAGGGCGAAGTAGGGAGTGCAGTAGTGGGAGTTTCAGTTGCTCTACGCTGAACCGATGTTGACATTGACACGATGGTTTAGCTGATGGATGATTGTGGTTGTTGGTTAGAGACCAACGTGCAAAAAATGAACAAAGTGCAAAAATGAACAAAGTGCAAAAATGAACAAAGTGCAAAAATGAACAAAGTGCATTGATACAACATGCATTGATACAACATGCATTGATACAAAATGCATTGATACAAAATGCACTTGTACAAAGTGTACCTCCACAACATGCACTTGTACAAAGTGTATCTACAAAATGCATTGATACAAAATGCATTGATACAAAATGCATTTCACAAAGTGTACCTCCACAACATGCATTGATACAAAATGCATTGATACAAAATGCATTGATACAAAATGCATTGATACAAAATGCATTTCACAAAGTGCATCTACAAAGTGCATCTACAAAGTGCATCTACAAAATTCATCTACAAATTGTTCCATATAAATGCATCTACAAATTGTTCCATATAAATGCATCTACTAGCTTCTACAAAAGCATCTACAAGCTTCTAAAAATCAGTCCAAGGTTGTTCATTCACCACCCTTGCCATCCTCCCTGCTCTTACAACATACCCTACAGTCAACCAGTCAATAGTTTCTATTGCTATATTCTATCTATTATGGTACAATGGATCAATGCTATTTCTTTTCCTGCTCTTTCTCAACAGAAATGTCGATTAAAGACAACAAGTAATAACTCATCAACCCAACAAATACAAACCCAGAGATCTTAGCCACCTTCCAAAAATAGCTAGCCTTAGTGTATCTATACTTAATCAACACATCGACTTTGTGCAAATCATCAAACAAGTTTTCGTACTTTGCCGTAACCTTGACATGTCCGTTGGACACATCCAAATACGACATTTCGTTTTCAACAATCAATTCGCTGAATTCCACCGGAGATGCAATGTTCACAAGTTCAGCATCTTCAGGCAAGTAGAAACTAAGGTACACTGTCTTGTAGGTTGCGTCTCTCAACCCATTCAACAACGGGAATTTGGCAACGTAGGTATCTTCTTCGTCATCGACCTTGTGGATATACTGCGAAACGTCGTTGTTCCACCCCAACGTGAAGTTGTATTTCCATCCCCCAAAAACTGGGAATCTTGGCTGCAATACTAAATGGCCCTTGACCTTCTGGTGAGTGCTAACCATGCCCACTTTATCGGTGAAATAGTAATCATCAAACTGGTTATCGTTACCCAAGATTTCCATATGGCTAAGGGCCCAGTGGTTTCTGGTTTGCTCAAATCTACCTTTCATCCAGTCTATTCTCGAGAACCCTCCCTTCAATTCAGCACCACTGTTAGTCAATTCGTAGTACTCCTCCACCGGAACTTGGGCTACGTCGCTAGCAGGAATCCACATCGACCGGTTCAAGTTGATGACGTGGGTCAATGGGAAATTATGGTCGTAAAGTAATCCCATTGGCTGCAACGTCCATGGCTCAATGGCCCCAATCGTAGGCCCGTAAACTAATGCCTTCTCCTCCACCCTAGGACGCAAATCTATCACGTTCTTGGTGACGTTGGTCTTGTCCTCGTCTAACAATTCCATTTCCTGTCCCTTGGAGATTCCAATAAACCGGAGAGAATACTCGGAAGTTCCGTAGGCAGAGTAGGGAAACTTGTTCAATTTGAGCAAAATTTGCTGCTTCTCGTCCATGTTCAACTTGGCTGGCACCGTCACCAACCCCGAGGTATACACATAGTTCACTCTTAGTTCAAAAACCGAGTTTGGGGCCACCGGGTATGGTAGCGCCAATCGGTAAATTTTGTCCCCGACCAATTCTGGCTCGAGGTTGAACGAGTTGTCTATCAGGGTCACGGAGACGACGCTGACGTTTTCCGCGGCCCCAAACCCGTCGTTGAGGGAAAAAAAGTATTCGTCGCACGGGGTCGAGCCCAAGTTTTTGATTTCGATCAAATCGGTCTCCTTGACGAACGATTTGGACAAGTCAATTGTACGGCTGTAGTGGGCGTTTTCCCATTGTTTTGCGGCGTGGGTCCGGTCGAAACAGGCGACCAAACTTGCCCAGAACAACGTTAACGCGATTACTGCGGATTTCATCGTCGATGTGGTGGATGTGTTTTGCGGTGGACTGAATTTTCAGTTTTTGTAGTGAACACGGTGGTGGACAGGTTTCCTGTATATAAGCAAGAGCGGTGGTGAGACGAGGTGGCACGAGTGGTAGCACGAGCTGGGTCTGGCGTAGGTCTGGCT
>ERZ778017.2303-NODE-2303-length-15741-cov-6.600408_pt1 | contig 15741 bp, 8 predicted proteins | sample MGYA00375747_ERZ778017 | MGnify/ENA primary metagenome ERZ778017 (study PRJEB29350, sample SAMN05509838) | bioreactor metagenome | biome: bioreactor; material: wastewater | place: South Africa: University of Cape Town | collected 2014-03-17 ...
ATTCTTATCCAGTTTGATACTTTACAACTTGTTCAATTTTAACCACTCAAAATGCTCTAACTCTTTACTTTTGGACCAATTGTTAGTCTTGTATTTAGGGTCAATTAGAGCTGAGGATGTATTGTTGAAGGCTATTCTTACCAAGATTGAAGCAAAAATTTCAAAATCATGGATCACCAAAGTGAGAAATTGGGAAGTCAATGAAGAATTGAAGAATGATGAGTACTTGATTGTTGGTGAACCAAGATTAATTACCAAAGATAAATCTAGTCTTGTTGTTTCCATCAGTAAAAATTATATCAACAACTCCATAAATCATGGTGACAAGGCATTACAGATTCCTGACTCTAAGGGCTCGATCGAAGAAAATTGGAACAAATTCAATACGATGTACTGTGAAAGTGAAGTTTCCATAGATCAAGAATATGAAAATACTGTTTATGACCCTGAATTCTTTTTATTATTGATCTTGAACAATGAGGAACTAGTCAAGATTGATAAGGTTGAAGATGAAAGTGGTAAGCCAAAATTTGACGTTGTACGACTTATTAACTCTGGTATCCTTCAGTATATTGTTGCAAATGTTGGCAATTCAAACAAAAACGTTGGCACAATTGTAAAAATGTTGCTTCAAGGAGTCTTACAAACACTTGAGACTATTGAGAACTTTAAAGATGCTAATGTCTACAAGGTTTACATTTCCAATATTCTATTTACTTTGAGAGGTGACACATCTTCAATTCCTAATATTATTTGGTACATGTATTCTGCATTTGCCAATATATTGAGCAATCCTGGCCATTTCTTATATGAGAAGACATTTAGATATGTTTTATCAACTCCCCAACTTAAATCTAATGATATTCCAATTTATACGCTGATTGTGCTTGCAATTGATGCACAATCAGAAGAGGAATCATACTATAAGCAAGTACCATGGTTGATTGAACACCTAACTAAGGCTCTACATGACACGTCAGATTTGAACTTGATTAAGAATAAAGGTGTTATTGAATGGGTAATGAATTTGATGAACTCCCCGTTTATTTCGATCAGAATTAAAACATTGATTTTCAAATTTATCGAAAGAATCGAAGCAATAGATCAAGGATCTGATTTAATTATCACAAGATTTGGTATGCTCAGCAACCTAGAACAGCAGAGCCAAAATTATCCAGATAAAGACTCATTATTGGATTCACAAATCAAGTTGAATCTCGACCAATTAATGGTTAGAATGGGCATTAGTGTAGGTTCAAGTAAAAGAATTTTACATTGGACAGAAAATGATTTGCCAAACGCCATAAAAAGGGTTTGTACCAGATCCGATTAAAGCATCAGTACATAGTTTCACTTATAATTTAAATGCATATATACTTTCGAGTACTTGACTTCTTCTAGGAGAAATTAACACCATGATAGTCGAATTTATGCTAATGAAATCTCTCTGTTCTATTGTTGTTAACTATTTGAAATTATCTTAGTACTGAGGATACTATTGGTATGAATTTCTACAAAAAGTTTCGAACGTCAATTATTGTGGTTAGAAAATGAATACACAAACCAAACAAATAAATAAAGCGCTAGTTTAACGAGTGAAAAAAAAAACATGTTAGTTCACTCTGAAAAGATTTAAAGTAGATGTCTCTCCTGTTAATTACATTATTTATCATTAATGATCACGTTTAAGGTATTACAACGTGGAGTACTTGCAAAAAAAGTAGGATAAAGGTATTATGGAGATTTATTTAGCAATACATATTATCTCCACAAAGGTTGGTCTACATTTAATGAACTAAACAATTTTTGACCGCCTAACTACAAGCTATGTTTTGAGACAAGAGTATATTTTTTGCAGCACAAATAATGTAGTTCTCGTAAAAGCACTTTGCAGGATTTTCAGGTTGTCTGGCAGTAGTGACGTGGATTTTCCATAAAACCAAAGGTTCTGAGTTATGAGTATCTTCATAAAAGGACCTCATAATCCAATTATTTTCTGACTGAATGTATTGCGATCCAGATACTAAGCTTACCAGTTCAAATTAGTTTAGCAAAACCTATCCTGTTCCATGATCATCACCTGGCACCACAATTCTTAGAAATACGATTTATCGATACAAGCAATTGATTGCTATTATCTTTGAATAAATGTTAATTCTAACTTTAAAATATATCTTGATAAGAAATGCATTCATCGCATTAAATACACAGAAGATACACTGTAGGTATGATTATTGTGCAGGTAAACCGTCGCCCGCGATTAGATATTAGCACGCTTTTCTAAAATATCATCTGTGGCGCAGTCAGTGGACCTTATTACACAGCAACGGTTCGAATCCCAATAAGTACAATTTCATAAGTGAACCTCACGGGAAATTTGAAACACAAGTAAGAATTATTATCAACCAGATTGCTACACTGAAAATGGGAGTATGTACGAGTGAAAGCTTCGACTTTGTGAGTAATTACTAACAAGAAAGTTGGGTAAATTAGTTCATTATGGTTTTGACCTTTTATTGGTTTCGATAATTTTGGCCGCTGTTCATAAAAACACTGGCTTGCAATTCGATACCAGTCATTTCAGTTCAGTTGACTTTAGAAGATGGTTTGGGAAGTACCTTGCAATTGGAGAAAAAGGTTACGAGACTACAGTATCGATATTGAGAATGTCTGGATACTTCAAACAACGTAATTTGATTGTAGACTATGCTAGAACTGAGTCTGCCAAGTTCTTGAAAGATCAAACAGGAATTGACCTTGACGAAATCAAAAAACGCACCTGAACAGTGTGTGTGGACTTTCGCAGAAACTCCCTGAGTTGAAGTTCTGTGTCCACTATGTAAAGTAAACCTTAGTTGATACTAGTACGGTTATAGGTTTAGATGTAGTATAATATAAGTAAGAAAGTGGTATCACGATAATATGTCACGAAACCGTAGAAATATCAACCACGGGCCAGATGACGTAATGCTCGCTACTCATCAACAGAACAATTGAGAGAAATCATCTACGCACAACTGGCACCGATATTAGACAGTCAATTGCCACACTACACCAGACAAAAACAACACAGGTACCTCAGAAAAACTATACAATGACGACATCGTTTGTTGAGCCGTTCTTAAATGCTATCGATGTCGAGCAGAAAGCCGACACTGTGTTTGCCGACTCATACACCAAGTCTTATAGTCCAAAGAAGTTAGCCCAGTTGGGGTTAGCCATCACCAACTTGGTCATTACGAGCGGCAGAACTGGTCTTGGAGGGAAATCAATTATTGAGTTCGAGTTGGACTCTGCGGTGAAGAATGGGAACGAAATTATACCGGGGTCAATCAGGGTTGGTGATATTGTGAAGGTGTTGAAGATGGGAAACACCAATGAAGTTGTCAAGAAACAAAAGGCAATTAGCAATTCCTCCAAGAAATCGGAAACTTCTGATGCTGAAGGATCGACTGGATCTATCGACGGTGTAGTAATCAAAATCAATGCCAATGGTATCAGTATAACTATAGAGGATTCGAACTTTGACGAGAATTCCCTCTACAATGATTCAAGCAAGTTTTGGTTAGTCAAAACTGCCAACTCGATAACCTATAAAAGAATGATATCTACGATGAAGAAGTTGAGAGAAATGGAAGATAAAAACGATATCATCAAGATTTTGCTCGGAGAATCAAAGTATCTTGCCAAACCGAACAGCCATGGTAAACCAATTAAGTTCTTCAATCTGGATTTGAATGAATCACAAAAGAATGCTATAAATTTTGCAATCAATGATTCTCCAATAACGATTATTCATGGTCCTCCAGGAACCGGTAAAACATACACCCTAATCGAATTAATCAATCAACTTACATTCAACGACAACGAAAGAGTCCTAGTATGTGGTCCATCAAATATTTCTGTCGATACGATTTTGGAGCGGCTTTCAGGGACGTTTGATATGAACAAGAAAAAGTCCAAACCAGAACAGTTGATAAGAATAGGGCATCCTGCTAGATTGTTACCTGGTAATTTACGGCACTCGCTTGACATATTATCAAAGTCCGGAGATCTGGACGGTAGAAAGATTTTGAACGATATAGAGAAGGATATATCAACAACAATCTTGAAGACAAAAAAGTGCAAGAATTATGGCGAACGGAAAGCCCTTTGGGGCGAAGTTAAACAGTTGAGAAAGGAACTTCGCCAGAAAGAAAAGAAAGTTGTAAGCGAGTTAATAACTGGCGCAAAGGTTGTGTTGTCTACGTTGCACGGGGCTGGGTCTTACGAGTTGACATCATTGTACAAAGACGAGAGTTTGAACTTGGGTAAACAGAATCCCTTGTTTGACACCATCATCATTGATGAAGTTTCACAGTCATTGGAGCCTCAATGTTGGATACCGTTAATTAATCATTACGGATTTAAACGGTTAGTTATTGCTGGGGATAACATGCAATTACCACCAACAATTAAATCTAAGGATATTCCTAAGCAAGAAAAGCCGGAATCGATGAAAATTGCAGATTTAGAAGTTACTCTTTTCGATCGATTAGTCAAGTTTCATGATGGAAATGAGTATAAGAAGTTATTGGATACACAATACCGGATGAACGAGTTAATAATGAGATTTCCCAGTGAGGAACTTTACGAAAAGAAACTAAAGGCGGATCAGTCGGTAAAGTCCATTAGTTTGGCAGACTTCGATATCGACGGCGAAGATACCGGAGAATTAATATGGTACGATACTCAAGGGGGTGATTTCCCGGAGCAATGGGACGATGACGCATTGGGAGACACAGGGTCGAAATACAATGAGATGGAAAGCTTGATTGTGATGAAACATCTTCGGTCGTTGTTAGAGAGTGGTGTAAAGCATGAGGATATTGGGATCATCAGTCCTTACAATGCTCAAGTTAGTTTAATAAAGCAAAAGTTGTTCCTGGAGCAAATAGAAGGCATTGAAGTATCTACGGTGGATGGGTTTCAAGGACGAGAAAAGCAAGTGATAATCATTACGTTAGTGCGGTCCAACGAAAACCATGAGCCAGGGTTTTTACGAGACAAACGAAGACTCAACGTTGCCATGACAAGAAGTAAACGGCAATTATGTGTAATAGGGGACATAGAGATGTTGCAGCGAAGCGGCAGCAAATTCTTGACCCACTGGGGCGAATTTGTTGACAACGGCGAAGATTATGATTTACGGTATCCCGATCTAGGTGATTATTAACTTCGTTAGGTACGTCTAGAATCGAATTTGGTTTCTTTTGGCACAGTGCGCTTAATTTTACTTTCACACTAACGATGAATAAGGCTGTCTCCTTCATCGTATAGGAGTCAAGCCATACCTTGGATCTGACCTCACGTAATCAGATTGCAGATATGAATCCTAAATTACAAACATGAATGGACAGAAAATACCCATTCCGCTAAAAGTAGTTATAAATTACGTACATGGAACAAATTTGCTAAAAATACGTCCGTCTGGAAGTGATTCAAGAACACATCTTTTAGGAGCCGATCAAATGTAGGTAATTATACCCTTGATCTAGAATCGTGTGTCCAAAAACAGAAAATTAATAAATACTTAACCGAAGGACAATGGAATAATACGCACTACTCACCTCCTACGGTTGTCGATCCAAGAAAAAACCACTTCAATGCACAAAGGGAAATATCGATACGATCTTCTACTACAACGTCAACATGCAACAGACATGGACCAGAGCGTCCCACGGAACCGATTGGCGGCCACATTCTCTTCAACTTCAAACAAATTTGGCACCGATACATTCTGGAACCGAAACACAGTATGCATTACATGCGCATTACCAGTCCATGCTGATCCAAGCTGATACACCAGTATCCCCACGATCCAACGCAGATGCACTCTTGGGACAGCGTTGTTTCATCCAAGAAATACTGGACTGCTGAGGGAGCCAGATCACAACGACAACTACCATAAACAACCATAAACAACCACAAATAACCACAAACAACTCCATTGTAAACTCCCTAGTTTTCCTTTCTGGAACAATTTGACAACAGGTAGCACCCACAACGACCGATGGCTGCTTAGTACCGTTTGTATTCTTGTTGGCTAGAAAAGCAATTTTGTTTATTGTTGCACAAGCATATGTAGTCGCATTGTGGTGTATTATTTACAGTTTCCGATACCACCCCTTTGGCTCGTTTCACATATTATTGACGCGAATTTGTATCCTGCATCCAACCGTGATTTCTTAATTTCACAAATTGTTTACGTTAACCTGTTTGGCCGGTGCATATGGCCGCATGTAGCTGGTCGCCAGAATAACGGAAGGGCGATTTTTTATATAAATGGCGGACAATAGACTTTTTTTGTTTTTGATTTCTCAACTCATTCATTCCTTAGGGTCTATTCCTTCATTATATCCGTGGAGTTGGTTCTTTTCGTTCATTCATTATGAAGTTGTTGTCCTTGTCTGTGCTCGCTACCATCGCGTCTCAAGTCGCGGCCAAAACTGTTTACGTAACCTCCACTACTATCATTACTGTTGATGCCTTGCCAACCAACCAAGCTCCACAACCTAAACCAGTGGTTGTTGAACAAAAGGGTAATAACAAGAACTCTGCCCCTTCTGTTGACAACTCCAAACCAACCACTTTGACCCAAGTCGCTGCTGTTGTCACCACCGGTACTCCTGCATCTTCTCCAGCTACCACGACGCAATCCACAAACTCGGCTGCAGCCTCGAGTTCCACCGGCAGCTCCACTGGCGACGCGTTTGCAGATGAAATGTTGGATGCACACAACGGCTACAGAGCAAAACATCATGCACCAGACTTGGAATGGTCGTCCACTTTACAACAATACGCTCAAAACTATGCTGACAACTTCAACTGTGCTTCCGGTGACTTGAAACACTCCGGTGGCCCATACGGGGAAAACTTGTACCTCGGTGCTACCAGTGGTAAAAACGCCGTTGACGGGTGGTACAGCGAAAGCAAGACCTACAACTGGAACACCCAGTCCACCTACGACCACTTTACTGCCATGATCTGGAAATCCACCACTAAGTTGGGATGTGGGATTAAAGACTGTCGTGCAAACAACTGGGGCTACTACGTCATCTGTAGCTACAACGACGCTGTTCCAAACATGGTCGGTGAAGCCAAACAAAATGTCTTGCCAATCTAGTTCTCTTCGTTTCATTTCCTGTTTGCATTATTAGTCAGTGACGTTTTTAGTTGAATACATTAAAACCCCGATTCCGGTACGAAACAATGTAATCCAAGAGTGCACTAGCTCAGTAGACTCAATGGTAGATTCACAGGCGAGTGGCCCGAACCAACGGACCCGAATACTCCCACAAGAGGGTACAAGTAAATCTAAGCGAAACCCCCGTTCTGCATCGCCTGTATTATCCCAGTAGAGTTTCTGCCGTCCTGTAGCCATCTGATAACTTATTTACCCCAGTGAGCCAGATGCCCACTGCTGCCCCAACAAGTTTTCCGGTTACCGCCCAGTGCAGTTCCGGAACGTCTACGTAATCACTACATCACCCTACTGCCGTTCTGCCCCACCGCGTTCAGTCTCCAAACCGGTGGAGAAACTGCCTGAAATCGTCCCACATTTGCCCAATTTGCACCCATAAACTTACGAACCGGTAGCGCCGCTTGTATACAGTACGCCATCAAACTTTTACTAGAGTCAGAATTGTGAGTAATGGTAACACCCGCTTTGGTGTTTACTACTCCTGGAGATTGTTGTATATAGTGCCTGAACAAGTGTTGTTTCCAATTACAGGCGGTATATGAGTAACTTTGTCAAACCAGAAGTGGCAGCGGCGCCCGGTGCTGTGCCGGTTTCGGAGTTCCCGTCGTCATCGCAAATGAGTGGTGATGGCCAACAAGGAGATTCCGAGGCGTCGCAACAGCCAACCAAACTCAAGCGAACTTCGCTTGCATGTATTCGGTGTCGTACCCGTCATATTCGGTGTCCGGGAGGTGATCCATGTAAAAAGTGTCAGTTGGCTAAAGCCAAGTGTGAGTACGTGGTGGTGGATAAGAAGATTGTGGTTTCCATGAAATACTTGTCGAAATTGCACGATGATATTGCCCGGTTGAAGAAGGATAATGCCATGTTGCGCAATAAGCTCAATGGAGGCGAGACTCTGTCGACGTTTTCTGACACCATGAAGGAGCACCGTCAAGCTAGAGCACAGCAGAACCCGGTAGATTTGCAACAATCAGCCCTGATGCAATCGGCACCAAGCTTGAATTCGTTTGCCAATAACATTTATTCCCATCAGCAGATCAATAACGATATCCATACCCAGCAACAGCTCCACACGGTGGACACCAATGAAGTAATACATCCGTCGTTAGACAAACACGGAAGACTAGTGGAATCAAGAACAGGAGAAAAGGTTTATGTCGGGTCGTCGAGTATGACGCTTTTTGGGTTGGAAATCCAAAATATGGTGCCTCCATCTAATTTACTTCCCGATGCCAGTTCTCCAGAGGAGTTGGCTACCACCCCCAAATCGTCAACTTCAGACCATCCTCAAAAACGTGAAACGGAGATTCTTGAGAAAGAAGGTAATGCGTACAAAATCACCCTTGCAAAGACCAATACTCGACCTGGTCTTTCGATTAACTTCACCTTACCATCGTACTCGTACGCAATGTTATTAGTAGACACGTTCATCAACTATAACGATGGATGTTTCTACTTCTTCAACGAAGGTCTAGTCAAACGGTTCCTTATGAATTTGTATTCTGGTAAAATCCAAGAAAATAAGCGTATCTTGAAGAGAAACCTGACACCAAAACCTACCAATCTAGAACCATCATTGGACGAAAATACCATCAAGAAAGACGCTGATGACGATACTATTTTGGAAACTATTTGGTTCTGTAAAATTCTTTTGATTTTTGCAATTGGTGAAATGTATCTTGGAACGGAAAGTGATATCCATATAAAGTCACGCAATATGCTGGAGAAAGCAAGAAAGAAATCAACATCCAACAAACACAAAGAACGCAGAAATACATTACCGGGAGCTGGATTTTTCTACCAGGCATCTGAATTGTTTACTGGGTTATTTGCAAGTGGTGCTATAGATAACATCACCAAAGATGGGGGGATTGAAGTCATGTTATTGTACGCATTTTACTTGCAAGTGGCAGACTGTACCATAGCATCGTATTTCTACTTTGGTTTGGCGTTACGGTCCACGCTTATTTTGGGTTGGCACGTTGATGCTGACAAGGAGAACTTGAACCGATTTGAATTGGAGCATCGGAGAAGAATCTGGTGGACCGTTTACATGTATGAAAGAATGTTGAGTTCTAAAGCTGGCCTACCTTTGAGTTTTGCCGATGATAGTGTTTCTACAGAATTACCCATTGATTTCAAGATTGATTTACATGACTTTCCTCGAGATGAAAACGATGTCAGAGGATATTATATCTTCCCAAGCGCAGAATACATCAACAATTGTGTCACCATTACTCAAATTAATGCGATTATCTTATCTTCATTGTATACTAAACAACCCACGGTGAACATTTTACCTGTTGTATCTGATCTTGTCCACAAATTGATGTCATGGAAGAACTCATTACCCGAGTTTTTGAAGGTTGATTTCTCAGTGGAGCCATTACGAGTATCGCGTTTAATTGTGAATTTAATGACGGAATATTTCCAAGGAATGAATTTGGCAGTGAGACCATTGTTGTTCCATTTTGCTACCAAAAAATTGAAAGAACTTCATCAGCAAAATTCCGTTAATAAATACGTTGATTTGACCAAATTCTCCAAAAATGTACTCTCATTATTAAATGCATCATTTCAGGCATCGATAAACACCATCAAATCAATTTGGGCTTTGATGCCAGAGAATATGGTTGCATTATTTGGCTGGATGGATCGTGAATACTTATTCACATCAGCCTCCACATTAATTTTGTTTAATGCATCTTTTGGGGTCCATGAAGCCACAAAAGAGCATCTCGACCATGCATTGATTTTGTTCACCAAGATGAAGAAATTGGGTAATTATCCTGCTGCATTAAGAAGAGCGCAACTTTTGAAATTGATAAGAGTATTGGACTTTAATGGAGTGACCAGCGACTTGCTTGCTAAACATGACACAGAAAGAAAAGAATCGTTGGATCCTAAAGGATTTGAAATCAACCCTATGAACATCAGTAACGACCATTTGAACCAAATCAACGACATCACAGAATTAAATCCTGCCAACGATTTGGAGTTTTTGGAGTTCAACAACTCGCGAGAACGACCACCACTGTCTCGTTCAGTATCACCTCGATCAAGATCTGAACTGCAACATCGGGGGAAAACCCCACAACCCGATTATTCGACGTCTAATTTGAATAGTGAAAGCTTCAATTTCAACATTTCCGTACCGCATGATGGGCCACAACAAGGAGATATATATACTAATTCCGATTTGGCAGGAATTGAAGGGTTAACTTATTTGGACGAAGAACAAAAGTTGTGGAACGAAATCACAAACGACGCTGTGTGGTTGAATGTGGCTGGAGGAAACCCCAACCAGCCACCAGCAAGCATTGAGCAGAATGACCTAATGAAACCGAATGACAGAAAATTAGATTTTCTTGATTTCAACAACTCTAGCACCACAAACATGTTGAATTTCTCTTCAGGAGGATACACCGACATCATCAATCAAGAATTCCAGGACATGATGGAATAGAGATCTTTGGCTACACCAAGTGTTAGATACCACCTGGCAACAGGATTATGAGATACAACATGGTATGTATTGTTTATGAATAATTTATGTGTATATATAGTTAATATTAGCGTTTTATTTGGACCATTAATAGATTACAAAGTAAATATACAAGGGTATAACACCACCGTGTAAAGGATATAAAAATACAAAGGTATGAAAGAAATAAAGTGTTAGATGAACCAACAATGCCTATTGAAAGTAATCCATCAAACTCGATTGATTGGAATTGTTTGCCTGTTGTAATATTTGCTGTGGCGACATCGCCTGTGCTGGGATGTTTGTGTTATTTCCATTACTGTTGAAGCCATTATATTGATTTTGGAAGTTCTGTGATGGTTTATTTTGGTTGTTATTCATCACAGGAGAGTACATGTTGTTCTGAGTGCTCATTTGGGCGCTTGCCGGGAAATTCTGTTGGTTTGGTTGCTGACTAGGCTGCTGGTTGGGGATATTTTGCGTAGTTTGGTTTAACTGAGGGTGCTGTTGAAACTGAAGATTTTGCTGGCCCAACGACAGGTTCATCCCTTGCTGGTTTATCGACAGATTCATTCCTTGCTGGTTCAAACCCGGATTCATGCCTGGATTCATGCCAGGGTTCAACAAAGCAGTATTCATTCCTGTTGTCACTCCTGGCTGGTTCATGGCTTGCTGGAACTGAGATTGCTGTTGCAGTGTCAGGGAAGGATTACCCTGGTTTTGGAACTGTTTTTGTCTCATCTGCTGAATTTTCAGCTTAAGGAACTGAATTGCTTCGGGATAAAGCTCCTGTAACTTGCTATAGAACTGATTCAATTCGGGCATGTCTTGCGGTGGAGACATGATGATGGGGAATGATGGCTTGTTGGAACTGGCAGAAGGATTTCCGTGGTACTTTTCGTGGATGTATGTTAACACGCTCAAGTTACAGTGGAGCCGTCTAGTGCAGTTTTGGTACGACTCCATCAACGACTTCTGAGCTTGTGGTGGTAATGATTGGAAGGAGGTGCCGTTACACAAAACGTTGTTGTACAAGTTGATTGCTTTGCGCATTAGCTGGGTATTTATGAGCAAGAGGCACGTCACCCGTTCTCGATCCAACTCTAATTGTTTGTTCGCGGTGTTCATCGTACTACCGGGTTTCCGTTCCTGAGATTGTTGTTAGGAATGAAGATAATATCGGTGTGGAAAAATTCAGGCTGCGACATTGTCCGAGGCCGCACGCCAAAATGTCGCGCCGCAAAAACGGTTATTCGCAACCGTGTGTGAGATGGTAGCGCGGCGGTTCCGGTAAGGAACTTTATGGTTGGAGTGGGACTGGTGCTGGAAATTGGCGTACATGGGATAGGGGGGACGCTTATGTAAACCAAAATTGTAAAGTGCTGGGACACCTTTTCCAGCTTAACACAAAGTACTTGCTTGTTGATCTGTGTACCTTGATCGATCGGGTATCGCTACATGGTAGCACCACGGTTCCAGGTACCATTTTCTCGAACCTAACGGCACCAACGTAACACACGGCTGTGCAATGGCTATGTACGAGTTCTATTTTCTTCTATTTACAGTTACACAATGTGGAATTCGCCGGCAATTGAGGTTGCTCTGGCTTTTGTTGCACGTCTCATGCCAATGTACGACATATCAAACGTAGCTCTTCCCTGACTGAGGGAACGTAATCGTGAAAGGTACCCAACCATTTCCCGCAACGGGGTTTCTGCCACAATGATCTTTTTGTTCTTGAAATCAACATGTGTTTCTGATTTCATGGTGTAGTCCGGTGGTAAGTAGACTTTCTCTGCTTCGTCATTGGCCCATGCCTGCGTATCAAGATTTTGTGCTGACTCGTCTTCAATGGATGTAATGATTGCGTGACATCTTTGTGTCAAATCGTGTGACACTTCTCCTAATACATCAGAATTGACGTACACTTTTGTCTCCATGATAGGTTCCAAGAGACCAAAAGAACCCTCATTCTGCTGAACAAACGATGAGATCGCCTGTCTCACCAAATTATTCAAAACCGCACTGGACTGTTCTGTCTGGTCAACTGGGAAGTCCCATTTTTTGATCCGTACAGCCATAGAGTGCAACGAAAGTCCAAATAAAGGTCCACCAATTTGGAGAGCAGTTAAACATCCTTGTACCACACTGTCTTGTAATTCTTCCAATGTAAGTTCTGACTTCCATCTACGTTCCTTGATGGCAGTTTCAATCTTCTCAGATGTAGAACCAGGTTCCAAAATTATCACATTGTTTTCTTGTTCAAACACAAGGGAGCCGTCTTCTTCAGCATAAGTTGATTCGGCTGCTGGTCCTTCAAATGAGCTCAATTCCAATTCTACAGAAATAGCTTTGTCTTCGCTAGCTGCCTTGATAGATGGTGTCGAAGATCCAGTTAAAGTTTCTTTGTATGATACGGCAACTTCTCTCAATCTGACTTTAGCCTTCATATCTTTCACCAACCGCTCTTTGACAATATCAAGGTGTAATTCACCCATACCACCCAACACGGTTTGTCCCAAATCTTCATCAACAGTAACAGTCAATGATGGATCTTCACGAATTAAAGTTTTGATACACTCATTCATATATCTTTCATCCCCAGCACTTAATGGTTCAATTCCCGAATTGAATAATGATGGGGGGATCTCAATTGGTAAAAGCTTCAAGTTGGATTCCAAATCGGAAAAGTTCTTTTTCGATCCAACTCCGTGGCTTACAATTGTGTCACCAGTGATGATATCATCTTCATTACCAATAATGACCCCGATATTACCAGATGCAATTGATTTGACTTCTTCTGGCTCGTCACCGTACATGATCATGAGCTTTTTCAATTGTAACTTTTTTCCTGTTCTGGTATTGACTACAGTAGAGTTGGCAAGGAGTTTTCCACTGTAAACCCGGAAAAAAATCATGATACCTTTCGTTGCATGGGTCATAACTTTGAAGGCTAATGATACCGTAAGAGATGGATTTTGGTTAATTATCAAGCCTTTTGAAGTGTTTAACTCAGCTGCAACCTCAACATTTTCTGCTAGTTTCTGACTCAGTTTTTTCTTCGATTTGAATTTATTGGTTCTATTCGAAGAAGAAATTTCAGGAATATTAATCTGTAATGGAGAAGGCAAGTAGTTCACTACGGAGTCCATTAATGGCTGCACCCCAATGTTTCTGAAAGAGGCACCACATAAAACTGGGGTAACCTGATTTGCCAAAGTCGCATTCCTAATTGCATTGTTCAAAATCGACACAGGAATCTTGGTATAGTCTTCATCGTGTTCAAGAAACGCATCAATGATGGATTCATCAAATTCCCCCAAAGTCTCGACCATAGACTCACGAGACTTTTCAACCATTTCATACAAATCTGGAAATTCGTCCCTTTTCGACTCAATATCTACAACCTCGATTGTTTTACCTGTAGAATCAACATCTGAGTTCCATTTAAGTAGCTTTTTGTGAATGATATCCACCACCCCAGCAAAAATAGGGTCGTTTGATGCTGAAGTCTCGAAATACGGCACATTGACCAAAACTACCCTAGTTTGTAATTTCTGAATAATTTCTTTTACTGTTCTTGAAAATCCTGCTCCTGGACGGTCCATTTTATTTACAAAGGCTATCTTTGGGATCTTCAAGGCATCGGCCTGTTTCCATACTTTTTCAGTTTGAGCTTCTACACCTGCAACAGCATCCAAAATAGTGACAGCTCCGTCCAATACTCGCAACGACCTAATGACTTCGAAGGTGAAATCGGCGTGGCCAGGTGTGTCGATGATGTTGATTTTACGATTGTTCCAAGGAATAGTGATAGCAGCAGATTGAATAGTAATTCCACGCTGTCTCTCAGAAGGCAAGTAGTCTGTAACCGTATCACCTTCATCTACGTTTCCAATACGGCTGGTTTTACCAGAAAAGTATAACATTCGCTCTGTGGTTGTAGTCTTACCAGCGTCAATATGGGCAATAATACCAATATTCCGGATTTTATCAATAGGAATATCATTTAGCCTGTTCTCTGCTAACAGACGAACACAGCCGTGGAAATACCGTTGGAACAGCCGTACTCCATTCCGCAAACTTGGTACCATCTTTGGTGGTTGTATTTGCAACTGCTAAAGAATAATTTTTCAGTCTGTGTAATGTAGTGTACATGGAAATGATTGCAAATTTATAAATGTCTAAAATTACTTGGATGAATGGCTAGTGAAAGTTGATCAAAATGAGCATATTCTGTGGTGAGCAAGAAGCTTGGTCGTTGTAGTCGATTTTGAAATTTACAATCGGCGAGAAGTTGCACAATATTAGACGTCCTAACTGAGAGCTAGCACGAAGTTAAACCGACAGCGTCAGTAGATGAAAATTTGACTGCATTAAAAGAGTAGATATATGATGTGATATTTCCCAAATAGACTGCGACATTGTTGCAAAATGTTCAAAAGTTTGGTTGTTTCGAACTTAGAAGTTTGACAAAAAAAGTGAGAAATATTTGTAAAAATGTATTTTTTCACCAATCTACATATATAAAGGGTATAAATACTTGTATTCACAAGTTCAATTCAACTCAAAAACAACCCGATTGATAAATAACGGTATGCTTAATGTGGTGTAGCTTAGAAGAAAATTGAGCACTTGATCCAATATGTGCTGTGTGATTTTTTATTTTTGTGTGATTGCTCAGAAAGTTTATTTTGAAAGTGACAAAAATGTGCCTCTCTCTATTTTTGTACTATTAGCATCGTATTATGTCAAGTCTCCATCACAACAACGCCCCAATGCTCTCCTCAATTTGAAGTTTAGTTCTTTCGTATTTTCCTTATCTTCCGTATTTTTCTCACAGTTGTGTTTTTATACCGCAAAATTGCGCTTTTTTGCTTTATGCAATTGTTGCTTTAATTTTCGTTAATTTTGAATGAAAATAAACCAGGATATAAATGCACGCATTAAATGTCTGTGGAATTAGTTTGTGTTTACGCTTTTTTTTTTTTTTTTTTTAACTAAAATGCAT
>ERZ778017.2304-NODE-2304-length-15740-cov-4.879375_pt1 | contig 15740 bp, 4 predicted proteins | sample MGYA00375747_ERZ778017 | MGnify/ENA primary metagenome ERZ778017 (study PRJEB29350, sample SAMN05509838) | bioreactor metagenome | biome: bioreactor; material: wastewater | place: South Africa: University of Cape Town | collected 2014-03-17 ...
ACAGAAACTGAAACCAATACCAGCACTCGTGCTTAATATATGGGATAGGAACCCATTTGAATCTGAAACCAACTCAGACAGAAGAGTTGTGTTGGTGGACCACACATTCATTGCACCTTCTACCAGATCAAAGTTATGCAGGAAATGCTTCGGCTGCAATTCATCAAACTATGCTATCTCAAAAGTAACGAACTATAGTGTATTCAAACACGCTACAGGGAAGTTATAATTGTCGTGCAATTACTACGATCTTCCACCGAAGGTTGTTGTATTGTTGCCCTAATAAAATTGAAAATATAACTATAATTAGGTGCCACCAGAACATGACACCTGATATCTACAAAACGCCATTAATTACACGATCTGATAGCATCACAATTATACTGTGTGTAATTACTTGAATAAACAAATTGGGCCATTTAGTCCTCGTATACTAAGAACTTCGCTTAAATTCCATGAAGTCTCGCCCATGTATCGTTCTGCATTGCACCATGCGTGATTCCTATTTTGTGTTTAAAAGAAACTTGGGTTCCATGAAACTTTCTCAGTTGCACAACTCCTAAATTATTTCTCGTATCGTAACAGTGATGCAAACTACTACTCAATATCATCCCATGATTGGTTTAGAACAACAATTATTTAATACCACTTTAAAGTTTTTGAAGCTGCATTCGTGTTTCGATCTTTGAGCTACCTTCTACGCAATTGATTTATTTTATTCTTTATCTTTATTTTCTGTTATTCATACTACGTCGATATTTATAACAAAATCGAAATCATTCCCACAACGACACCAGAGAGGACACCAATGACCCCATGAGTGTTCTTAGCACCGGCATTGTTAGCACTAGAAGATCCGGATTTAGACGAGGATCCACCGGTGGAGGTTGGGTTAGAGTTTTGCATAAAACCTCCAGTGTATTCCTCAGTGCTGGTGGCCTTGTTGTCGCTATTGTTATCGTTATTGTTACCGTTGTTATTACCGTAAGCACCATTTCCGACACCTTGAGGAATATCGTCGTTTGCAGTAGTTGAGGATGACGATCCAGAAGTCTTTGATGCAGATGACGAGTCAGTCTTAGATTCAGAAGCAGACGAAGATGAGGATGATTCGTTGTTAGGATCTAATCCAGAGTCTTTCAATGAGCCAAGATAAGTCTTCTTGTTGGTAAGGTACACGTTATCAGCAAGACCTTCAGTAGAGTTGTACAAGAAAGCATTATAATCATCATCACCATCACCTACTTTCTCTAAATCAGGTAAGTCATAAGCAGTAACTTCAACTTCCTTAAGGTAAGAATAGTAGTAACCGTAATCTTGAATATCTTGCGAGTCCCAGTTAATTGGACCCCCAGCCCATTCAATAGTACCTGGAGCGTTGGAAGAAGCACCACCTGGCCAAAGAGAAAATTGAATTCTAGATGGAGTTTGTGGGAACTTGTAGATCTTGGAGGTGGCATTGTAAGTTTCATTCTTGTTCAAGGTACGAACCTTTTGAGAGTCGATGTACCAGTCGATGTGGTCTGGGTGCCAGTCGACCTCGTAAGTGTGGTAGTTTTCAAATGTGTTACTGGTAGAGTAGTTTCTCGAGTTGTTGTAATCCAAAGCACCTTGCCAGTAGTAATTTGTTTGCGGGTTGGTCAAGTTGTAACCAACAAATTCGAAATCGATTTCATCTTGCACGTCCGAGAATAAAATGAACGCAGAAACAACCCCACTGTCGTGGGAAGACTTCAATGTGGCAGATACTTTACCGTAGTACAAGTATTTAGATGAGGAAATCACAGTACCTACGGAATCCTTAGGCATTTGTAACAACAATGCTCCGTCGTTGGTGTCGATGTAACCAGAGTACACCCAGTCAGTATCGGAAGCATTACCCAAGTACTTGTTCATACTTTGCACTTCGTCAGTGCTGTCAAATGTGGTTTTGAATGATTTCATCACTGGTTGTGGCATACATGCTGTCAAGTTGTAGGAGAATCTAATATCACACCCACCTAAACAGTAAGCACCGGTACCACACACCCCATATTGGGAACAACATGGTTGATCTTCTGGACAAGGATTGTCGGCATTACAGTTGATTTGTTTGGTGTCTGCTAATGTTACAGCAGCTAACCCAAGTAAGGAAACCAACGATAATCTCATGGTTGATTGAAACGAATGTTAGTAGATAATTTAAAAAAAACTTCCATTTGTTGACAAGGCTTGTATTTAAATTCATTTTTCATGAGTATGCATTACTATATCATAGGCGTTATGCTATTAATATCAGGTGTAGTAGGTTTTGCAAATAATTTAACCCGATCGGGATAATGGTCAACAAATTTTTCTGCGCGGCACAGATCGACATGATTCGATGCTATCGTCACGGCTCCCACAATTACCACCAGCCCCCTACCCTACCACAACCAACCCCCTTACACTGCCACAACCTACGGTTATAGCCACCGGATCGATGCCGGGGCCTAACCAGCTCAGATGACAATGGTAATCGCGATGACGCAGTTCGATTTGCCGTACAGATTTATGTGCTTTCACCGTCTTTCGTATTGTTCAGATTAGCATTGTTCAGCACGCGGGACGGTTTGCGCTCTACAGGGTCCTTGCCCCACATTTTGTGCTGTTTCATGTCTTGGAGAATGGACGTACAATCGGTTTACTGTTAATGTAAATGAGATTTGGAAACCATTCCTAACCGTTACTTTAGTAATATTGTGGTTGATCTACTTGAAGCATTTTTCTGGAGAAGCTAAGAACTTTATGAGTTTATTTTCGTATGTACGCTGTGTTGTTGTTTATAGCACTGGAGTCAATGCACCATCGATCTATGTTGTCTTCGCGTATGGTCGGGATTTGCTCTAGATACGTCATTTCCGCGGAAGATTTATGTATGCGTACGAAAAATTTGCACCCATCTAACATTGGATACAGCTAGTATCAAGCATAAGAATGATTGTGGTCAACGATTCTAACTCTCCCATTGGTAGAACTGTATTTTGTTACCACACTGTGATGAATTTCATGATTTCATACGTCTATATTTCATGTTTACAGGGCTCATATCTTCATATTTCTTAGCCTCTTTTCGTCATGCTGTGCCCATATTAATACACTTACGAATTCGTAACACTCTACCACCATATCCTTTCAAATATCTATTGTTTTCTATTGTATTTGGTGAGCCTAATTTTTGGAGAAAAAGTTGTACATATTTGGTTGATATGTCGATGGTTGATTGTATATCAAATCAGATCCTGGCTTGTTTGACGACTCGTAGTTTTGATTCATCGCGCCATTTCCATTTCCAATGCTTCCTTGTCTGTCGTTAAAACCTGCTTGATGATTCGTGTTGCTAAACCTAGGTGCATTTTGTTCTTTACTTGGTAGCTGTGGCCCAGTGCCTCCAGTGCCAACAGGAATCAATCCCGGCTGGTGAAACTGCGCCTGATATGGTTGTTGGTACATTGGACCGCTAAATCCACTAGGTTGGGCAGTAATTCCAGATTGTTGACCTGTCACTTGTTGCTGGTATTGTCTAGGTTGATACTGGGGTTGAAATTGACCGTTTGGTTGTGGTGGTTGGAATTGACCTTGATACGATGTTCCCGTCAGTTGAGATGACTGAGGCGTGTGATTTTGCAGCTGAAAGGCAGGTGTACTGTCTGACGTATAATTAGCTCTTTGGGTTTGATATTGATTTTGACCATTTTGAATATCGGACTTAATTCCATTTGAGTAATTCAACAATTGTTGGTAGAAATCGACTCCCTTAGTTAACCCTAAGCTATATCTCTTCCAGATCAGATAAAATTTTCTTAATTTCTCGCTTTGATTGTTGACTAGTTCATCCTGAAATTTCTTTGAGTTTTGAATTTTCTTCACAAGTTGATTCTTTGACAAGGTTTCCCAATGGACCTTCAAACTATCGATTAACTCGTTTTGTTTAGAAACTAGCTTGTCCAACTCTAAGTTTATTGGTTCAAACTTTTTCAATTCTTGGGGGAAAATTATTGTTTTAATTTCGTTAGTAGACTTGATTTTACTATTTAAAATCAAAATATCCGAAATATCGTCACTGTGAATTTCTCGTTTCAATGCCTCTATCAATTTCGCCTTGTTAGTCTTCACCACGTTCAAATCATGCAAAATATCTTCAAGTTGCTTCATTGTTTCATAAATCCCAGATTTACTATTGTTTCGTTTAAGTTCATTAAATTTGTCATCATCGATATCCAAGAGACTGATTTCTTCCGTTATGGCCTTTGTAGTATCTTTTTCAGATGAAATAGTAAACAATTTTGTGAATTCGCCCTTTGCAAATAAAGTGTACAACTCGGAATTCTCTCCTGAAACCAAACTAAACAATTGATTATCAGAATTTGTTGCATCGTACAATGTTTTCTTTAATTTAATCAATTCATCTTTATGCGAATTTGCGATGGGGTTCAACATGGATTCACACTCACTGATGTTGTCGTAAATTTGCTGTCGAGCTGTCGTGATTTTTTGTTTGTTGGATGTGTCTTGTGAGTAATTAGATTCTATTTCGACGCACATCTTTTTAACTTCATCAGGAATAACAACATCTGCTGAGCTGCTTTCCTCGACATCTTTGTTGACTAATTCTTTGATAGTTACCAATGCTTTAGGTAACTTGAGATATTCCAATGCTGATGACAATTCTTCATTTGATACATCAACCAAATCTATTTCACTCCGTAAAAACTGGGACTTTTCTTCTGAGTAATAACTCAATAATTCATGAATGTTAATCGGAACAACATTAGTCAAAAAGTTGTTATAATTGTAGTCATTAATTTCCTGAAACATTGTGTTTTGGTTAATCGCAATAATTTTAGTACTATCCATTGGTTTAATATCAGGTAATGTAACTAACGATGGGACAAGCTCATTATAGATCAAATCGTTGTCCTTGTTTAGCTCACCAAGTTTGATGTTAACTGTATCTTGTTGATATTTGTAATTGTCTGCTAATGTATACTCGATGGTGCACTTTTCATCAGCAGCGGGTTTCAAGATTTCTGATCCAATTGATGACAAAATTTCTGACGATTTTGTCAAATAGGCAACTGCTTCACCATATTTACTACTTGCTTCTAAGTGCAAACCATTAAAATAGAATGCTAACGATTTATAGTATTGTGCTTTGAAGTTGATTTCTAACTTCCATCGTTTGTCGATATCAGCAGTTGCTTGATCAGGAGAGTCTTCCACCTCGGGTTGTTCGAGAAAATCTTCTTCTGCGCTATAATCAAACAATGGTCTATCCAACAGATCGGAGTATTGTATCATGGCAAAACATTCTTCAAAATGGATAGCCGCACTTCTGCACAATTTGGCAATCAAGGAGTTTTGCTTTTGTTGTAAATCACCGTTTATGACTTTCAACAAAAACACTTCTTGTGACTGTGCTTGCATCAACTTTATGAGAAATTTCAACGTTGATTGACTCAAATCATCAGATGGAGCATGCAAGAAGTTCTCACTCAAAAATTGAAAGATTCCTGCTGCCTGTTGGAGCAACTTTACAGCTTCAACAAGTTCGGCACTTTCGTTTGACCTTTGCGAGTCGTCATATTTGGATAAGGCTTGTTTCGATAACAATGAACCTAAGTTGAATAGAATATTGGCTTTTTCAAATGGTAAAGCATTCTGCTTGTGCTCAATTGTCGAATCAAATGCATCATGCCAGACAAACTGAATCTTCTTATGTTTATTGACAGAAGCAAAAGGAATACGCAAATCAAGAAGCTCAATTTGACTATAATATTTGTAGTACAACTTTATTCCGGTAGAATCAGCATGGACTCCACGTAAGTCCAGTCTTAGCTTGTTGAAATTGGCCAAATCACCCTGATATTCTGTCGTGTTCCCATATATAGACAAAAGATAATTATTCAATGGCTTTACCCAATCAACCTCCTCGGTTTTCTTCAATGGGACCGATAATAGTGAAGTCTTCATCGTGTGTTTTTTCTAATAAATTGCCTAGAGCTTTCTTTATCGGGGTGCCACTTTTGTAATCATGCTGTAGGGTGTCCCACAGGAATGCAGGAATTGGCGATCGTTTCGAGTCTCTTGTACTTCAGATTTTGGCTGCGAAAAATTTACCGAAATGGTTTCAATACTTTATATATTTAAAACATAAACATTGATGTACAATGTAAGCATGATTTCTTGTCCAACAAAATACAAAATTGTGTATAGGTTACTTATTTTGTTTCCTATCGAAAAATTCTGTCACAATATAAAATGGTTTCCGTTTATAATACTAATAAGCGAACCAAACCGAAAAATTGTACTACCCAACGTATCAGCATAGTTTGGTAGGCGAAAAGAAATTTGCAAAGAAAGCTTGAATTTTTTGTTTTGTTTTGTTCCGTATTTGCGTAGAGTTTTTATCTTTAGTTACTGTTTACGTTAGATATTTCCGATCTATATAACTTACTTAAGACCCTCTATGTTGACGTTCTGCAAATGACCTCCTTCCATACAAAGAGAGTAAAATTCGCTAGTCTTGTCACTGAGCAATGCTTTTGGACTGTCATACTCTTTCACTTCACCTTTATCCAAAACAAGAACTTTGTCACTATCCAACACTGTTTCTAATCTGTGGGCAATAGTTAAAATAGTCTTGTCCAGAAATTCTTCTCTGATAGTTTTCTGAATGATTTTGTCTGTTTGTACATCAACGGCAGCAGTTGCTTCATCTAAAATTAACACTTTCGAAGGGTTCAATAATGATCTTGCCAATGAAAGTAATTGACGCTGCCCAGTAGATAAGTTTGATCCTCCATCAAAAATTTTTGCAGACAACCCAACATCATACTTAGTATCATCAATAGGTTCCCGAGACTTCTTCGCCGAAATTGAAACTTCTAAAAGGGTTTCAGGTTCGGTTTGCTCAGTTTGCTCAGCCGGCTCAGTCTCTTCAAGCTCGTCATCATCTTCACCGTCACTCCTCTTTGTCTTCATTTGGGCAATATGGTCTTTCAAATGAGCTAATTCAAGCACCTTCCATAACTGCTCATCAGTGTATAACGATAATGGGTCTAAATTTTGTCTTACACTTCCTTCAACGGCATTGGCGTCTTGAGGAATAATATTCAAACCACGTCTCAAATCATACAACCCAATCTTGCCGATGTCTATGTCATCGATGGTGATATTTCCTTCAGTAGCTTCAATTAGACGGAAAAGTGATAATGACAATGTTGACTTACCTGCTCCAGTTCTACCAACGATTCCGACTTTTTCACCGGCTCTAATATCAATACTAATATTTTTCAACACGGGGTCTAAATTTTCTCTGTATCTTGTAGAGTAGCTATTAAAGGAAATCGATCCTTTATCAGGCCAGCCTGCTGGAGGACGATTATCTTCAATGATAGGTTCTGCCTCAGGTGGTAATTTGCAGTATTCGATGATTCTTTCCACTGCAACCCCGTTGGATTCCATGTTTGCCCAAAATCTTATAATTATGTTTAAAGTACCAGTTACCCCCATTGCATTTATCATAACGAAACCAACCAAACCAGGTGTTAATTGCCTTTTTGTACCAACAGTAGCCCAAATAAATAATGTAGTAGCATAAATAATGGTAGCTGAAATAGCTTGTAGCCTCATCGACAACCATCTGTTGCAATTATTATTTGAGTAACTGACTTTAATCAATTTATCAATGTAATCAGTATTCTTGTAAATAAATCTCTCTTGTTGGTCATAAGCTTTTAAAGTATCAACACCACTGATGGATTCCTGAAGATGTGCAAAAATAGGACTTTTACTAGCACTATTCAACCGCTTAAGTTCTCTTGATGCTGGAATATAATACTTTCTTACTTGATTATAAATGAGGAAAAGGAAAATTACAACAATACTCATTGATGGTAAGTTGAAAATAATGACAACCAAATATCCAACTGCTTCAAGCCCAAAGTCAACCACACCCATACAACTCCAGATTAATTGAGAATCGATAACATTAATATCTTCTGAGAATCTGTTAATAATTCTCCCAACAGGAGTTGTTTCGAAAAATGACATTGGTGCTCTAGTAACACAATTGGCCATTTTCTCATGGAAGTAAATTGATCCACTGATACTACAGAAAGTCCAGACTATGGATGTACCAATTAATGTGAACAAACCTGCTGACATTCCAACTCCACAAAATAAAGCAAGATAGTAAATTGTATTGACATTCTTCCCAGCCTCTAAATTCAATTCTGACCAATATTTCAAGATGTAATTGGCTAACAAACTTCCAGCAACACTGGACGTATAACACAAGACATACAAAGAAATGTAAGAATAGTTGCAAGCCTTGAAATACTCCAAGTAAACACTCCATTTCACTCTTCCTTTAGCACCTTTTTCTTCAGATAATCCAGTTTTTCTTACAATATCAGTTCCGTCGTCTTCTTCTTCATAGTTGTACGAAAACGATGCAATACTAGCTTTTCTGGTGTCATTTGTTTGAGATCTTTCTAATTGAAGTTCTGCTTCTACTCCTTCAAAGCCTGCTGGATGAAATTCATTAACTTCATTAGATGGAGAGTCTAATCCAGATTCAGTTGATTCATCAGCCTCTTCTTTTGTTTCCTCTTCGGATTCTTCTTTTCTACCGAATTCATCAATTAATTTGGTCAAATCAGATCCTCTGGTCATAACCTCGCCAAGAGAGCCTCTTTCATAGATTTGGCCACCCTTCACCATAACAATTTCATGAGAATAATGCAAGACAGAAACAGTATTTGTAGCTAATATAACAGTTTTAGTAGACAAAAGGCCATTTCTTCCTAAAACTTCATTAATTATCTTCTTACAAACATGGGCATCTACAGCAGACAAAACATCATCGAGAAGTATAACATCCGCTCTTGAGTAGACAGCTCTAGCCAAAGCCACTCTTGCCTTTTGTCCTCCACTCAATGAAATTCCCTTTTCTCCTACCACAGTTTTATCACCATCAGGTAAAACTTCAAAGTCTTTTGTCAATTGGCAGGCCTCAACAGTCATTTGGTAGAACGCTTTGTTCAATTTGCAGCCAAACAAAATATTCTCCTTGACTGTTGCATTCATGATCCATGGGTCTTGTGCACAATATGCGATAGTACCGTTGACTGTTGCCCTGGTGCCTTGTTGTCTTTCTATTGGCAACTGACCTAGAAGTGATTTAAGTAAGGTGGATTTACCACTTCCAACTCTTCCCACAATACAAGTTAATTGGCCCTTTCTAGCCTTGAAATTGATGTCTTTAAGAGCATACTTAGTCTCAGAATCATCAGGATTTTCAGAATCTTCATTAGTTTCCCAAACAAAAGATGCATTGGTTAATTCAACAGCAACCTCATTCTGGGAAATAGGTTCATATGTTCTGGTAATCACATTATCCTCGGTCTCTTCCATTGAGATCAATTCACGTAATCTCTTTAACGATACATTTGTTTGAACAACTCCCGCAAACAAGTATGGTAGATTCAATAATGGGTCAGTCAAAACTTGGAATAAAGACAATGCTGGGAATGCGACGGATGGAATTAAAGGCACAGTGGCAAAATAGCAGTATGCAACCAAACAGGAACAAGAAATCACAAACGGAAGACATTTCCAGAAAAACATGGAGACTGCGTTAAACAATCCGATTCTCTTTTGCAATACCAATTCATTGTCGTTCCGAATAGCAAATAATCGTTTCAATAAGGGTTTCTCCCAAGCGAACAATTTGATGGATTTGATGGAAGTTAAAATCTCAGAAGTTAATCTAACTCTGGAGTCTTTGATTTTCATATTCTTCTCATATAACAGATGAATCGACGTGGTAATCATTGACAATATAGGCACCAAAATAACAGCTGAAATTATACCAGCCCATGTCGATAAGCCGATAATTTTAATCAAAGCAGCCATGGCCATGACCAATCTCAAAGGAACAATAAGCATGTCTACTAACGATTCTGGAGCATTCGCAATAGTAAAGACATCTGTCGATAAGTTATTCACGATGTCACCAGACGTCTTGTGTTTTCTAGAAGAAGATGAGAGCCTTAAAGCCTTTCTGTAAAGAACACCACTGAATTGAGATTGGATGCTAAATCTAACAAGAAAAACATTGACAAAATATTGATTGAACAAGGTAAATCTAAGCAACGATGTGACAAAAATTCCAGATGCAATAGCGAATCCAACAATTTCTGGCTGTCTTGTTAATTCGTTTTGATAATTTGTGAAGAACTGAATAAACCTTTGTAAAAGGAATGTTTGTATAATGTTAAAAACCATTTCCAGTGTATCGAAAATAAATGCAGCAAGCATATTGAACCAATACATTTTTGTCAAAATAAAGAACAATGACACTTTAGGAATTTGTCTGTCTTTGTCTGTTGGATTAGAAATTGTAGCCAACTTTTTGTCTCTTTGTTGCTTAGCTTTTTCAAAGGCTGGATTCCAATAGCGTATAAATTTTGAATAGGTCACTTCATTAGACATGCTAATATCAACCGGTTCGACATCATTGATAGTCAACGAATTTGTCTTATTAACGTGTCGAATAGTCTTTTCAATCCAAAAGAACACAAGTTCAGAGTAAAAGTTATGAATAGCTTCAATTTTCCAGTTGTTTATTTCATAGTAGTCAACCAATTCTAAAGATGGTGAAAACGCAACTGTTTCAAGACAAAGAATAATGAGTGAATTTGCAAATAACGCAATCTCAATGACTTGGACAATGGAGTTTATCGAGGCATCAAATGAATGGTTTAAGTATATCTTTTTGTGAGAAAATAAATCCTGAAGCAATACAACAAAGTTGAAAAACAGCTTGAAAGACCAGTAAATTAACAAAGATGCACAAGCAACAGGAGACCTTGTTGGTTCAATCACATGAAATGGAATCAATACAAACACAATTGCTACACAATCCAACTGAAGATTCCAGTAATTCAAATTCAAGTTGGAAAAATTGTAGTTGAAAGCGAACAACACCAAAAGTAAGATACATTGAATGAAAACACTGTTAAGTTTAACCAATTGAAGGATTCCTACACTTTTCAATTTGAAAGGTGACCCAAAGCTGTATTTAATTTTGTAGGGACCATAAAAATTATGGAACATCAACACCAACAATTGGTACACTGCAAATGCGGTGGTAACTGCCGAGACCAAAAACTCTGTGGACGCGATGAAACATGGATTAACTGTGTTTTTCTTGGGATTGAACAAGGGTTTTGTTAATGACTCTTGCAAGTTGCAATAGGTGCCATTTGACCAAGCATTCATCGCAATGTAGCTTGTTACCCAGGAACAACAAATAGACTATCACGCCAGTAATGATAAACTGGTGAAAATGTTTGAAATGGTTCCGGTGCTGTCAAGACTCGTAGATTGAAATTTTTCAGCCACAACTACAGTCAAATAAAGCTACTTGGGAATTGGTAATTTGAAACCTGATAAAATAGCAAACACAGGAAAACTGATACCAAATACCAGAATAACTATATCAGTTAGTAACTGTTTGATATTCCTTTAACCCCTGGTTCTGGAGAAATAGAATTTTGTCTCTATTTATGGAGATTAACCACGGTTGCCACACAATTGAACGGCTGTATCTTTACACCTTTAAATGGAACAGTATATGTTACCAATGCGTTTAATTTTGACGTAAGAGAACAAATTAGAATGCGATGTGTAGATGGTGTGATTCCAAGTGATAAAACCAGATCATTACTGCTGTTCAAGATGGTTTCTGTTTCTTTGAAACGTAAACGATTGCTTGACAAAATGTAACGTTGCACTGTATTAAAATTGAGAAATGGAGCCCCTCCGCTATATGGCTAAATTATCAGGCTTGACACACCGGAAATAAATTATTACTCATTGTAACCATAGTTAAAACCGAAGATAAGCTGTCATTATTTGTTATCTCCGTCAGATGTTATTTTTAGCAAGATACGGCGCGTATAGATATATCTGTAATAATTTATGATTGGTCCAGCGAGAAGTTCAACCCTGGTTGTCCTTAGAAACACGTGTGAACTATGAAAATTTTGAGGGATTGAAGTTATCTACTGTCCGGTTAGCATGGAACTCCAAGTTCCCTTGCATATGCAATAGCTGTCATAAGTAGAATAGGAGAAGTTACAACACTGAGATGACGCAATCCAGTACTGGTTTGAGCCACAAAGGTAACCCAATTGTGTACGATCTATGTATGTAAAATCATGTAATTGAACTATTTGAGCTACAATCTATCAGGGCCTTCATCTGTTCACGTATTCTTGCTTCTTTCCCGTATAGCTACAAAAATGTGTCAAAAATGGTCACGTGAAAATCTCAAATTATTGTAACCGTACGGATTATGAAGTATTTGACCTCCTCTGCAAGTAATGGTTTGGGTACTCTCAAGCCACTGAATACTATTTGGGTAACATCTAGGATAGGCAAAACTAGTTGAGTATTTCCTATGGTTGAAATTGCTACAGCATGTATGTCTTCAATATGCGTTGGCCCACTTCAGGTTATAGATAGCCCAAGTTAACAAGGGTAGAATTGTATATTTGGAAGTACGCTCAACTGAGAAAAATTTGTTGCAGACATGTCGCTGTTTGGTTGCGTAGACGTACGAAGTACTCAACCAGCTTAGTTTCGTCTTTATCATAGACTAAGTCAAAGAGACAAAACTCGATATGTTACTCTATTCCCCCCGTATTCCGACCCTTGTTCAACTCCTTACAACTTTTGCAACGACATGATACGAAATCTGTTTTCAAAATGAAAATCTTTGAAAGGTCAATTGTATGGGACCGATTCTTGTTTCTGGGCATTGTGCAGGATAGTATGTTATTCTCATTTGGTGATAAAATTATGCTGCATTTTGCAACAAAATAGATATGATTCTATAAGGAATCTATGGATGAACCTAAAAAACTTACATATATACAGCGAGCATTCGAGATAAAAAATGACTTGGACAAGTTGACTCCAGTGGGAACTGTTTCGTTTGCAAATGTCCCTGTTGATCAAGTTTTGCCACAATCCATTCCTACTCACAAAGGAAGTCACTGGAACTGGTTGGATCTAAAATACTTAAACAGCCTACAATTGTGCCATTTGATTGTGCGAGATATCTATTTCTTAATTCACTACGGCCATTGTATAGCTACATTCAAAGTATTTCATGCAAATGATTTTAGTGTTAAAATCGTCAAATTAAGATTGTATATGATTCCAGAAGATATACCCGATTCCAAATACATTAGAAAATGGAGAGAAACAATTTCATACCGAGGAAATATCCTAAGTCAAATTCGACTGCGATGGACTAATGTTTTGTCTGTTTTATCTTTCGATGATACAAATTGGACCACAATACGAACTCCGTTGCTGCTTTTTGATTTTACATGTACTGGATTTCAATATCCCAAACTGCTCTCCGTAGATATCTACAGATGGATGAACAATCGACATTATCAACCATCCAAATTTCAACTGAAGATTCCACATGATTTGCATGCGGCAGTCGAGAGGATTTATAGCTCGATTGACTCGCCCAATTTAAGTAAGTATCCAGTCAAACCATTTTCACTGACATATCACTTGAACCCAGATGAAACAATTAGTAACCTACTCTACACGCAAGTCATTCCTGGTGTCAGTAGTTATCTTTATCCGTTCCAAATTGAATCCATATGTAAAATGTTGGAACAAGAAACTTGCATCAGAACTACAGTCGACCCTAACTATATTAAAATTCGATCGCCTGGAACATCCACATTTTACTACTATAATCTAACCAGGCATGAGTTTCGTTTACATCCAGATATGTATGTACTTCCAAAAGGTGGAATTTTAGCTGAAAATATGGGATTTGGAAAAACCCTAATATGTTTAAGCTTGATTTGCTTGACCAAATTTGATATTTCTAGAGTTCCTGATAATTTGTTATTACATCAGGATGAAGATGAACATTCAAAAAGTTCAACAAGTTTATCTGAATTGTGCACTAATGAAATTATAAAGAAGTCAGTTCCTTGGAAGATTTATAAGGATAATTTACCTGAATCTGTTGTTTACTCTCTTAATAAGTCTCCTGGGTACTTCAAGATTACATTGCGAAATGGAGCATATGATCCCTTGCACAGCTTGAGAACTAGGCCGTTGTCAAAAAGATATTCGATTCAAGACTACTCTGAAGGGGTTACTCACAGAACCCTTTATCTATGTAGCACCACAATTATTGTCGTCCCAGATAATTTACTCCATCAGTGGGCTAACGAATTGAAAAAACATATTGCTTCAAGTTTTTTAAATAAGTTGTTCATTTCGTCACAAATCAAAGAAGAAATCAAAACCAAAAACTCCACTTACATTAATAGAATTCCTGAAGATCCTAAATATTTGATTGATTTTGATCTCGTTTTTATAACAACATCCTTTTTATCACGAAAAGTGGAACAAAACGATTGCGCTTTGAATATGATTTACTGGAAGCGGTTAATTATTGATGAAGGTCATAGTATGAACTCACGAAATACCAAAACCAGTAAATTATGTTCTGGGTTGATGGCTGAAAGAAAATGGGCAGTTACCGGAACACCTACCTCTGGCTTGACGAATTTGTATATGGATGAAGAAAGTAAAGAGAAGGAGACTAAAGCTGTTCATAAGAACAAGTATATTGTCAAGAATCAATTTGATGAAAGAAAGGATTTGGTAAAATTGGGATCAATATTAGGACAATTTCTTGGACTAGAACCATTTAATTTGCAACCCAAACTCTGGAAGGTATTGATAGACCGAATTGAGAATGGCAATGGCGATGCTGATATTTACCTTATTAATTTATTAAATCACATAATGATCAGACATAGAGAGGTAGATAAGGACCTAAAGTTGCCACAACTACATCATGATGCTGTCTTTATTGAACCTTCATTTCATAACAAACATTCCGTTAACCTATTTACAGCAGTATTAGCTGTAAACGCTGTTTCATCAGAGAGGACGGATATTGATTATATGTTTCACCCTGCTAACAAACAACAATTAAGAAAATTGATTACAAACTTACAAAGAGCAACATTCCACTGGACAGGGTTCAAACAGGATGATATCGAAACATTGATAGGAATTTGTGAGATATGCTTAAAAGAAAAATCATCTAAGTATACCACTTATGATATTAATCTATTACAAAAGGCAATTGAGATATCCAAACTTGCTTTAGACAATCCCAGGTGGCGTACATCTTCAACACTACATGAAATGAACTACTTTATCGCTGAATTACCGAATATCTTTTGCAAATATTTTGGCATAGGTATTGTTAACTCAGAAGATGTGACAGTGTTTGGCGCACCACAAATCAATGCAATCCAAGAATTTGTTTATAAGAATAGATTCATGGATATGAATAATGACGTCAATGTGAATTCGAAGTTAGATGAGGCATCTAAGAAATTTTGGACGACCTACTGGAAAGAGAATAGTAAGAGAAATGAGGAAATATTCCATAGGCAAGATTCTAACCAAGATTTCAAGACAAACTTAAACATTTCTCAAGTAAAAGACACAATTGAATCGTCACACCATTTGACAGACATTAAACTAACCATTTCCCCGTCAAAACAAAATAAATCAAAAACAAAAGAAGAGAACTTGAAGAATGGAAGAGAGGACATACAACCAGCAACCCTATCTGTTGCTACACTGAA
>ERZ778017.2307-NODE-2307-length-15724-cov-45.378710_pt1 | contig 15724 bp, 7 predicted proteins | sample MGYA00375747_ERZ778017 | MGnify/ENA primary metagenome ERZ778017 (study PRJEB29350, sample SAMN05509838) | bioreactor metagenome | biome: bioreactor; material: wastewater | place: South Africa: University of Cape Town | collected 2014-03-17 ...
TCCATCGAGCGCGCGGCGGCGGTGGCTTCCTCCACCAGCGCGGCGTTCTGCTGGGTGGTCTCGTCCATCTGCATCACGGTCTGGTTGACCTGCTCGATGCCGGCGCTCTGTTCCTGCGAGGCGGCGGAGATCTCGGCCATGATGTCGGTCACGCGCTGCACCGAGGTCACGATCTCGCCCATGGTGCTGCCGGCCTGGTGCACCAGCGCCGAGCCTTCGGCGACCTTGTCCACCGAGTTTTCGATCAGTTCCTTGATCTCCTTGGCGGCCCCGGCCGAACGCTGCGCCAGGGTGCGTACTTCCGAGGCGACCACGGCGAAGCCGCGGCCCTGTTCGCCGGCGCGGGCGGCTTCCACCGCGGCGTTGAGCGCCAGGATGTTGGTCTGGAAGGCGATGCCGTCGATGACGCTGATGATGTCGGCGATCTTCTTCGACGAGGCCTCGATGTCGGCCATGGTGGTGACCACCTGGCCGACCACCTGGCCGCCCTGCGAGGCGACGCCGGCCGCACCCTGGGCCAGCTGGTTGGCCTGGCGGGCGTGCTCGGCGTTCTGGCGCACGGTGGAGGTCAGTTCCTCCATCGAGGCGGCGGTTTCCTCCAGGTTGGCGGCCTGCTGCTCGGTGCGGCGCGACAGGTCGTTGTTGCCCGACGCGATCTCGCCGGCCGCGGAATTGATCGCGGCGGTGGACTGCTTGATGCGGCCGACAATGGCGGTCAGCTGCTCGGTGGTGGCGTTGGCGTCGTCGCGCATTCTGGCGAACACACCCTGGAAATCGCCCTGCATGCGCACGGTCAGGTCGCCCTGCGACAGTGCCGACAGCAGGCCGGAGATCTGCGCCAGGCTGGTGGCGTTGGCATCGAGCAGGCTGTTGAGCTGGCGCGCCAGTTCCAGGAAGAAGCCGTCCTTGCCCTCGGTACCGATGCGGCCGCTGAGGTCGCCCGCGGCGGCGGCGTCGATCACCTGCGCCACCTCGCGTTCCACCATGGCTTCGGTGGTGCGGTCGCGCCATTCGACGACATGGCCGACCACGCTGCCGGCGTCGTCGCGGATGGCCGAGATGGTCTGCGCGAACTGGGCATCGCCGTAACGCATCTCGCGCGAGGCCACGCCGGTGCGCTGCAGCGCGTCGAGCACGCCGTGGTCCATCTCGCCGCGGAACTCCAGTGCGGTCACGTGCTGGCCGACCAGCGGACGCGAGGCATCGTAATGGTCCAGTGCGGCCCTGACGTCGTCGGCGTAACGCTCCAGCGTATGCGCCAGCGCCCGGTTGGCATAGACGATCTGCAGGTCGTTGTTGGTCAGGTAGACGCCGGTGGAGGAGTAATCCAGCGCGGTACGGATGCGCAGGTTCTCGGCGGCCACGGCCTGGTCGCGCTCGATGCGCTCGCGCAGGTCGCGCTGCATGCGCTGCATGGCGCGCAGCAGCTCGCCGACTTCATCGGCGCGGCGGGTGTCGATGGTGCCGTCGAGCTTGCCGCTGGCGATCTCGTTGGCCACGTCCACCGCACCGCGCATCGAACCGACCAGCGAGCGCGCGAACAGCCAGGCCAGCAGCAGGCCGGCGCCGACGCCGACCAGCACCGCGATCACGGTGACGACGACGGAGGTGGAATAGGTGTCGGCGGCACGGTCGCTGGCGGCCATAGCGCGGGCGTTCTCGTCGGACGACAGTGCGTCCAGCGAAGCATAGGCCTTGCGATGCAGGTCGCGGGTTTCGCCAACGAAGGTGTCGATGGCGTCGTCGGGCAGGTCGAGCTCCAGCAGCTCGGCCACCGAATCGTAGGATTTCTTGGCGGCTTCCCAGTCGGCGACGAAGGTGTCGAGCAGCTTGCGCTGCTGCGGATTGTCCACCAGCTCCGAATACTTCGCGATGGATTCGTCGATGTGCTTGCGCAGCTCGGTGGCGCGGGTCCTGGCCTCGGCCTTCACCTCGGTGCTGGCGCGGATCAGGCTCTGGTAGGAGGCGTTGCGGTACTCGCTGACCATGCCGGCCAGCTCGCCGCCGGTGCGCAGGCCCGCCATGCGCTTGTCCGCGATCTCGGTGGTGACGCCATCCAGCGAGTGCAGGCCGCGGTACGCCACGATGCCCTGGATCAGCATCACGAGCAGGACGACGCCGAAGGTGAGCATCAGCTTCGGCATCAGGTTGAGGTTCTTGATCCACTGCATGGGTGCACGGTCTCCTGCTGCGTTCCCCGGCATGGATGCACCGGGACCGCGCCGGCCGGGCCAGCGCGGCATCGACGGGATGGATTACTTGATGTTGGCCAGCTTCAGGCTCGACGGCGAGGTGACTTCGATCTCGGCGCGCGAGGAATCGCGCTGGATCTTGCCGATCGCGCACACGGTCTTGCCCTCAAGCGTCATCAGGTCGAAGCCGAAGTTGCCGCGCGCCGAGCCCGGGATGCGCGCCGAGAAGGTATGGCGCGGGAACGCGCCGCCCATGTGCAGGAACGTCGGCTGGCCTTCGGAGCCTTCGGCGTAGCGGGCCTTCTCGACTTTGCCGCAGACCATGCCGTCCTTGCCGGCGAAGCGGGACGCGCTCTCCGGCGGGATCATCTCGTCGGCGGCGGCGACCAGGGAGACGCTTGCCAGCAGGGCCGCGGACATCAGCGAAATGAAGGGCTTGGACATCTTTTTCTCCGGATTGGGTTGCACCGGCAAACAGCCGGCCATGCGCTGGGTATCGGCCGGCGCTGGCGATGATTGATAGGCCGTGCCTGGAAGTGTGATGCGTGCCACGCTTTGTCAGGCGGCGACTTCTTCAGTGGCCGCGGCCTGGCCGAGGTCGGCGGTGTCGAGCAGGGTCTCGATGTCCAGCAGGATCAGCATGCGCTCGTCCTGGGTGCCGATGCCCGAGATGAAGCGGGTGTCCACCGCGGCACCGAACTCCGGCTTGGGGCGGATCTGCTCGGCGCTCAGCGGGATCACGTCCGAGACGCTGTCCACGACGATGCCGACCACGCGGTCTTCGACGTTGAGCACGATCATCACGGTGAAGGCGTCGTAGCGGGCTTCGTCCAGGCGCAGCTTCAGGCGCAGGTCGATGACCGGCACGATGGTGCCGCGCAGGTTGATCACGCCCTTGATGTAATCCGGGGCGTCGGGCACGCGGGTGACCGCGTCGTAGCCGCGGATTTCCTGCACTTTGAGGATGTCCACCCCGTAGTGCTCGTTGCCGAGCGTGAAGCTGAGGTACTCGCCGCCGGAAGTGGCAGCGTGGGCGCTGGTGTCGTTCATCTGGGGTCCTGATCCTGGCGGCATGCGGCTGCGGAGATGCGTCCCCCGGTGTATCGGCAATGGCCGCCGGAACTTTAGGCGCCCCCTAGGCGCCGCCGTTCTTGCGCGCCTTGCGCTCGCGGTCGACCCGGAAGATGTAGCGCTGGATGGCGGCATCGGCGCCGCGTGGCAGGTCCTCGAAGCGCAGGCCCACGCGCTGCTGCTCCATGCCGTTGGCCTGCTTGCGCACCAGCTGGCTGCAGACCACCAGGCTGACCGCGATCGGGGCCGAGTCGGGCAGCTGCAGTTCGCAGCCGGCCAGCCGCTGCTGCAGGCGCAGCAGGTTCAGGTCGGGCGGCAGCAGCACGGCGATGCCGCCGGCGCTGATGTCGACCACGCGCCAGCGCAGCGGGTCCGCGCCCTGCGGGTCGGGGAACACGCACCAGGGCGAATCGCCGACCGGGGTCTCCAGCCGGTACAGCTCGCGGCGCTGCAGGTGGTAGGCATCTTCCGGCAATGCGAGGCGGAACGCGGTGCGCCCATCCTCGACCAGCACCTGCGGGTGTTCCAGGCGGAACCGCACCATGACCCGGTCCACCTGCGCGAAGCACAGCAGGTGGGAGGCTTCGCCGACGCTGCGGTTGACCGCCGGCAGCGGGCTGCCGTCGAGCAGCAGGGTGTCCTCGTCCACCTCCAGCACCGCGCTGGGATAGGACTGCTCGTGGCCATCGGGATGGACCGCGATCGTGGCGCGCTGGTCGATCATCGCCTGCAGCAGCAGGCGGATCTGGCGCGGATTGCGAACCATGTACTTCTCGTCGGCATACAGGCTGCCGTCGAAGGAGGAAGGGGCGGATTCCGTCGGTTCGCGCTCTGACATGATCTCTGGAACAGGGAGGGCGGTGGCCTGGAGGCAACAGCATACCGGCAGGGTACCTCCGTGTATCGGCCCCATCGCGTGGCTCTTTAGCGCCGGGGCGATGGCGCCGGCGCGATCGGCCGGTGCCGGCGGCTCAGAATTCCTGCCAGTTGCCGCCGTCGGCGGGGGCGGGACGTGGACGCGCCGATGGTTGCGATTTCACCGCCGTCACCCCCTTGAGTGCCGGGCGCGCCGGAGGCGTGGCACGGGCCGTCGTGGTGCGGAACATCGATACCGCCGTGGCCAGGGCGTTGGCCTGGTTCTCCATGGTGCGCGCGGCGGCGGTGGCTTCCTCCACCAGCGCGGCGTTCTGCTGGGTGGTCTCGTCCATCTGGGTGACGGTCTGGTTGACCTGTTCGATGCCGGCGCTCTGTTCCTGCGAGGCGGCGGAGATCTCGGCCATGATGTCGGTCACGCGCTGCACCGAGGTCACGATCTCGCCCATGGTGCTGCCGGCCTGGTGCACCAGCGCCGAGCCTTCGGCGACCTTGTCCACCGAGTTTTCGATCAGTTCCTTGATCTCCTTGGCGGCCCCGGCCGAACGCTGCGCCAGGGTGCGTACTTCCGAGGCGACCACGGCGAAGCCGCGGCCCTGCTCGCCGGCGCGGGCGGCTTCCACCGCGGCGTTGAGCGCCAGGATGTTGGTCTGGAAGGCGATGCCGTCGATGACGCTGATGATGTCGGCGATCTTCTTCGACGAGGCCTCGATGTCGGCCATGGTGGTGACCACCTGGCCGACCACTTCGCCGCCCTGCGAGGCGACCCCGGCCGCACCCTGCGCCAGCTGGTTGGCCTGGCGGGCGTGCTCGGCGTTCTGGCGCACGGTGGAGGTCAGCTCTTCCATCGAGGCGGCGGTTTCCTCGAGGTTGGCGGCCTGCTGTTCGGTGCGGCGCGACAGGTCGTTGTTGCCGACGGAGATCTCCGCCGCGGCGCGGTGGATGCTGGATGCCGCGGTCTGGATGCGGTCGATGATGCCGGTGAGCTGGATGACCGTGGCGTTGGCGTCGTCGCGCATGTCGGCGAAGGTGCCGCGGTAGTCGCCCTCCATCTGCACGGTGAGATCCCCCTGCGAGAGTGCGCGCAGCACGCCGGATACCTGTTCGACGCTGCTGCCGATGGCCGCCAGCAGGCCATTGAGCTGTCCGGAAATCTGCAGCAGGAAGCCGCTCTTGTCCTCCAGCCGGATGCGGCCGGAGAGGTCCCCGTGCGACGCGGCCACGATGATGTCGCTGACTTCCTTCTCGATCTGTACTTCGAGGGTACGGTCGTCCCATTCCACCACGTAGCCGATGCGCCGCCCCTCGGCGTCGGTCACCGGGTTGATGATCTGGCGCATGACATGCCCGCCGACCGTGATCTGCGCGCGGTGGGTGCCGTGCAGCTCGCCGAGCAGCTTGCGCTGGTGCGGCGGGTGCCTGTGGAAGATGTCGATGTTGCTGCCGATCAGCGTCTGCATGTCGAAGTGTGGCAGGTCGCGGCGCATGTCCTGTTCGGCCCTGCCCAGCATCTCCATCAGCGGCCGGTTGGCATAGATGATGGTGAGGCCGGCGTCGGCGATCATCACGCTGGTGGTGACATCGTCCAGCGCGGTGCGGATGCGCAGGTCCTCGGCGGCACGGGCGCGGTCCTGCCCGGCACGGGTCTTGAGCTGCACGATCATCTCGCCGATCGCGGTGTACATCTGCCCGATCTCGTCGCGCGAACGGTAGTCCACGCGCACGTCCAGCTCGCCGTGCGAAACTGCCTGGATCGCACCGAGCGCACCGGACAGCGGGCGCAGGATCGAGCGGGCGATCAGCCAGCACGCCAACAGCGCCGACAACAGCACCAGCACGCCGGCCAGGATCAGTACCCTGCCGAAGCTCCAGGCGCGCGCGGCGATGTCGTCGGTATATTCGCCGCTGCCGATGATCCAGCCCCAGCGCTTGTGCAGGCCGACGTAGGAAATCTTCTGCACCGGGCGATCGACGCCGGGCTTGGGCCAGGTGTAGTCGAGAAAGCCGCCGCCGTTGCGCTGCGCAAGCCTGACCATCTCGACGAAGATCTTCTTGCCGTCGGCACTGGTGGCGTCGCTGAGGTCCTTGCCGTTCAGCGCGGTCTGGTACGGGTGCATCAGCATCGTGGGGTGTTCGTCGTTCACCCACAGGTAGTCGCTGCCGTCGGCGCTGCGCAGGGACTCGATGGCCGCCAGCGCCTGGCGGCGGGCCGCGTCCTCGTCCAGTTCGCCGGCGGCGGCGCGGTCGGCATAGCGGTTGGCCAGCGCCAGCGCCGCTTCCACGCGGGTGTGCAGGGCGTTGCGCTCGTTGCGCAGCAGTTCGTCGTGGTTGCGCTGGGCCGTGACCAGGCACAGGGCGATGATCCCGGCTGCCAGGATCGCGAGCATCAGTACGAATTTCCGACGCAGCGGCAGGTCGCTGAAGATGCGCAGGGCGGGATGGGTGTTCATGCGTCTGTTTCCTTTTCCGTCACCGTGCATGGAAGAACAGGCCCTGCGCCCCGTGCCATGACATGGCCGCCTGCCTTCCCGTGGTATCGGCGCCACGTCCCGCGGCTGCAGCGCGGGTGACGGGAGCGTTGCATTTCCATGACCGCATGCGGGATTGCAGTGCGATCAGGATCACGGAACAGGCGGTGCGCGGGATGACGCGCCGCCCGGCGGTACGCCCCGTCCCCCTGCGGGGCAGGCGCCGACGGGCCCCGCCGGTCAGGGCCCGTCGGCGTTGGATCAGAACTCCTGCCAGTCGTCGCCGTCGGCCAGTGCCGCCTCGGCCCTGCGTGCGCCCGCGGGCGCCGGGCGCCGCGGCGTCGCCGCGGGACGGGTGTCGTCGCGCCGGGGAGCCGGAGGCGTGCCGGCGGAGGCACGGGCCGGCGGCGCGGCGGCATCGTCGAGCTGGAACAGGGCGACCGCTGCCGCCAGCTGGTTGGCCTGTTCCTCCATCGAGCGCGCGGCGGCGGTGGCTTCCTCCACCAGCGCGGCGTTCTGCTGGGTGGTCTCGTCCATCTGCATCACGGTCTGGTTGACCTGCTCGATGCCGGCGCTCTGTTCCTGCGAGGCGGCGGAGATCTCGGCCATGATGTCGGTCACGCGCTGCACCGAGGTCACGATCTCGCCCATGGTGCTGCCGGCCTGGTGCACCAGCGCCGAGCCTTCGGCGACCTTGTCCACCGAGTTTTCGATCAGTTCCTTGATCTCCTTGGCGGCCCCGGCCGAACGCTGCGCCAGGGTGCGTACTTCCGAGGCGACCACGGCGAAGCCGCGGCCCTGTTCGCCGGCGCGGGCGGCTTCCACCGCGGCGTTGAGCGCCAGGATGTTGGTCTGGAAGGCGATGCCGTCGATGACGCTGATGATGTCGGCGATCTTCTTCGACGAGGCCTCGATGTCGGCCATGGTGGTGACCACCTGGCCGACCACCTGGCCGCCCTGCGAGGCGACGCCGGCCGCACCCTGGGCCAGCTGGTTGGCCTGGCGGGCGTGCTCGGCGTTCTGGCGCACGGTGGAGGTCAGCTCCTCCATCGAGGCGGCGGTTTCCTCCAGGTTGGCGGCCTGCTGCTCGGTGCGGCGCGAGAGGTCGTTGTTGCCGGTGGCGATCTCCGAGGCGGCCAGGTTGATGCTGGAGGCGGCCTGCTGGATGCGGCCGACGATCGAGGTCAGCTGCGCGACGGTGGCGTTGGCGTCGTCGCGCATCCTGGCGAACACGCCCTGGAAATCACCCTGCATGCGCGCGGTCAGGTCGCCGCGGGCGATGGCCTGCAGCAGGGCGGAAACGTCGGACAGGTTGCCGTCGGTGGTTTCCATCAGGCGGTTGAGCCCGGCCACCATCTCGCGGAAGTCGTGCTCGAAGCGGGCGGTGTCGCCGCGCACGCTGAAATCACCTGCGGCGGCGGCACCGGCCAGGCGCCTGATCTCGGCGTTGATCGCCGACAGGCTGGCCTTGGTTTCGTCCATGGCGCGGGTGATGGCGGCCTTTTCGCCGGGCAGGCGGTCCATGTCCACCGACAGGTCGCCATGCGCGTAGCGCTGCATCACTTCCACGATCCGCCCGGTCACGTCCAGGTGGCTGGACACCAGCTGGTTGGTGCCGGCGACCATCACCCCGTAGTCGCCGGGGAAGCGGGAGGCGTCGATGCGGTGGCTCACGCTGCCGGCGTCATGGCGCGCGGCCATCTCGCCCTGGGCATGGATCACCGCCCGGATCTGGTCGCGCATGTGCGACTGCGCCCGCAGCAGCTGGCCGAGTTCGTCGTTGCGGCGCGCGGGGATGGTGGTGTCGAGCTTGCCTTGGGCGACGTCGGCGGACACGCGCACGGCCTCGGCCAGCGGGCGCAGCACCATCGCCCGCAGCAGCAGCCACAGGCCGGCACAGAGCGAGGCGGCGGCGAGCAGCCCGACCAGGGCCACCAGCTCCAGCAGCGAGCGCGCCTGCGCGGTGAGCAGGTCGCGCGGCACCATCACCCCCAGCGCGAAGCGACGGTCGCTCTTGCCGATGCGCAGCGGCGCATAGACCTGCACCATCCCGTTCCCGTCGGCCTGGAAGTTGCTGTAGAGCTTGTCCTCGGCGACGGCCGCCAGGATCGCCCGGGTGGTGTCGTCGTCGCGGGTCTTGCCGACGTTGGCCGCATCGGGCGAGGCCACCACCATGCCCATCGGCGACAGCAGTTCGGTACGGCCCTGGCCCATCGGCCGGAGCTGGGCGATGCGCTCCTGCAGGGCGGAAAGCTCGAAGTCGGAGGTGACCACGCCCAGCACCTTGTCGCCGTCCATGATCGGGATGGCGATGGTGGTCAGCATCAGCGTCTTGCCGCCGACCTCGTAGGGATACGGCTCGATGATGACCGGCTTCTTCAGCGTCCGCGGGGTCACGTACCAGGCACCGAGCTTGGGGTCCTCGTAATCGCGCAGCGGCTCGCTGACCAGCTCGCCGCCGACCCGCGCCCAATAGCTCATGAAGCGGCCGGTGGCGTCGTGTTCCGGGGCATCGACGAACTGCGCGTCGTTGCCGTCGAACGCATCCGGCTCCCACAGGACGCACATGCCGGCACGCTCGGGATGCAGTTCCATCTGCTGCCTGAAGGTCTGCGAGATGGCGGCGCGGCTGATCTGCCCGCGCTGGGTCCCCAGGTTCTCGGCCAGCGTCTGCACCGCGTCGTAGGTCTGGCTCATCTCGGTGGAAAGATGCTGGGCCTCGTAGCGAGCCAGGTTCTCCAGGGTGGCCTGCGAGGAGGCCAGCAGTGCGCGGCTGCTCTTCCAGTAGCTGATGGCGGCGGTGAGGCCGAAGGCCGCCAGGGCGATCAGGGCGATGCCCAGCATCAGGCGGGTGGCGACGCTGCTCTTGCGTTCGCTGGAGATGGAACGGGGGGGCGTGGCGGACATGGATGGACCGATGAGGACGGAATCCCCAGCTTCATCGGTCGGTGACGGCGGTTCTTGAGGGCCTGCGCTGCCGTCCGTCGGAAAATCCGCGCCAGGCCGCCGGCTTCATTCGAAGCCGGCGGCGGCTTGTTGCGTGGATCCGCTCAGAACTCCTGCCAGTCGCCGGCATCGGCGATGATCGTCGAATCGATCGCGCGGGGGGCGGGCGCCAGCTTCGGCACCGGGGCCTTGGGCGCGGCGGCAGCGCGCCGGGGCGCCGGCTGTGCACTGGCCGGCGTCGCCGCGGCATCGTCGAGGTGGAACAGGGCGACCGCCTCGGACAGGTGCGCGGCCTGTTCTTCCATCGAGCGCGCGGCGGCGGTGGCTTCCTCCACCAGCGCGGCGTTCTGCTGGGTGGTCTCGTCCATCTGGGTGACGGTCTGGTTGACCTGTTCGATGCCGGCGCTCTGTTCCTGCGAGGCGGCGGAGATCTCGGCCATGATGTCGGTCACGCGCTGCACCGAGGTCACGATCTCGCCCATGGTGCTGCCGGCCTGGTGCACCAGCGCCGAGCCTTCGGCGACCTTGTCCACCGAGTTTTCGATCAGTTCCTTGATCTCCTTGGCGGCCCCGGCCGAACGCTGCGCCAGGGTGCGCACTTCCGAGGCGACCACGGCGAAGCCGCGGCCCTGCTCGCCGGCGCGGGCGGCTTCCACCGCGGCGTTGAGCGCCAGGATGTTGGTCTGGAAGGCGATGCCGTCGATGACGCTGATGATGTCGGCGATCTTCTTCGACGAGGCCTCGATGTCGGTCATGGTGGTGACCACCTGGCTGACCACCTGGCCGCCCTGCGAGGCGACCCCGGCCGCACCCTGCGCCAGCTGGTTGGCCTGGCGGGCGTGCTCGGCGTTCTGGCGCACGGTGGAGGTCAGCTCCTCCATCGAGGCGGCGGTTTCCTCCAGGTTCGCCGCCTGCTGCTCGGTGCGGCGCGACAGGTCGTTGTTGCCGGTGGCGATCTCCGAGGCGGCCAGGTTGATGCTGGAGGCGGCCTGCTGGATGCGGCCGACGATCGAGGTCAGCTGCGCGACGGTGGCGTTGGCGTCGTCGCGGATGCGCGCGAATACGCCCTGGTAGCTGCCCTCCATGCGCGTCGTCAGGTCGCCGCGCGACAGCGCGCCGAGCAGGGTGGAGACCTGGCCGACGCTGCTCGCGAAGCTGTCCAGCAGGCCGTTCAACTGTTCCGACAACTGCAGCAGGAAGCCGCTCTTGCCTTCCAGCATGATCCGCCCGGAAAGCTCGCCGTTGGCGGCGGCGGCGACGATGCCGCTGACCTCGCGCTCGACCTGCACTTCGGCGGTGCGGTCGTCCCACTCCACCACGTAACCCAGGCGACGGCCGTCGCCGTCGGTCACCGGATTGATGATCTGGCGCATGACGTGGTTGCCGACGGTGATCTGCGCGCGATGGGTGCCGTGCAGCTCGCCGAGCAGCTTGCGCTGGTGCGGCGGATGCTTGTGGAACACATCGATGTTGCTGCCGATCAGCGTCTTCATGTCGAAGTTCGGCAGGTCGCGGCGCATGTCCTGCTCGGCCTTGCCGAGCATCTGGAACAGCGGCCGGTTGGCGTAGATGATGGTGAGGTCGGCATCGGCGATCATCACGCTGGTGGTGACGTCGTCGAGCGCGGAACGGATGCGCAGGTTCTCGGCGGCGAGGGCGGCATCGCGCTCGATGCGCTCGCGCAGGTTGCCCTGCATGGTCTGCATGGAGCGCATCAGGGTGCCGATCTCGTCCTGGCGCGTGGTATCGATGCGGCCGTCGAGCTTGCCGTGGGCGATGTCGTTGGCGACGCCGGCGGCGGCGGCCAGCGGCAGCACCACCTGGCGACGCAGCAGCACGAACAGCGCCGTGCACAGCGCCAGCGCCGCCAGCAGGCCTACCGCGGCGACGATGTACAGCAGCACGTCCGCCTGCCGGGTCAGCAGCGACTGCGGGACGATCACGCCGAGGGCGAAGTGCTGGGCGGCATCGCCCACCTTGATCGGCACGTACACCGCGACATTGCCGTCGGCGTCGGGCTCGAATGCTTCGGCGACCTCGCCCTTGGCGATGCGCGCGAGCAGGGCGCCGGTGGCCGCATCCTGGCGCTGGGTGCCGATCCCGGCCGGGTCGCGGCTGGCCAGTACGCGGCCGGCCGGCGACAGCAGTTCGACGTGGCCTTCGCCCATCGGCGACAGCCGCGACAGGTGCTCCTGCAGCGAAGACAGGGCGAAGTCCACCGTCACCACGCCGAGGAAGCGCTCCTGTTCGACGATCGGGATCGACAGGGTCGTCATCAGCACCTGCTTGCCGTTGATCGTGTAGCTGTACGGCTCGACCAGCGTGGGCTGGCGGCTTTCGCGTGGCTTGAGATACCAGTCGCCATCGCCCGCCACGTCATAGCCGCGCAGGGCCTCGGTGACGGGTTTTCCGTCGGCCCAGGCCCAGTAGCTCATGAAGCGGCCGCTCGAATCGTGTCCCTCGTCGTCCGCATGCGCGGCATCGGCGCCATCGAACGCGTCCGGCTCCCACAGCGTGCTGACCCCGACCCACTCCGGGTGCGCGAGCAGCTGCTGCTTGAGCAGCGCCGATACCGCCTGGCGGGTCAGGATGCCTTGTTGCTGCTGCAGGCGCAGGGTGCCGGCCAGGGTAGTGGCGGTGTCGTAGGCCTCGCCCAGCCCGGCCGAGACCCGCTGCGCCTCGAGGCCGGCCAGGTTGCGCATTGCATCCTGCGACGACGAGAGCAGGGCGCGGCTGCTCTTCCAGTAGCTGATCGCGGCGGTGACACCGAAGGAAATCAACGCGATCAGCGCCACGCCCAGCATCAGGCGGGTGACGATGCTGGAACCGGAACGGGGATGGGACACAGCTCTCTCCTGCGGCCATGCGCCCCTGGATATCGGGACACCGGCTCATGACTTTGGTAAGAAGGGGCGGCGCGGATGTTGGATCACCGCCCCTGTAATGCCGGCGCGCAGCCCATAGGGGGCTACGCGACGGATGCCTCAGAACGCCTGCACGCCGCCGGCCGCCAGGCCGATGCCGCGCCCGGCGGCCACGGCCGGGGCGTGGGCGTGGGCGGCGACCCGGGTGGCTGCCGGTGCGATGGCCGCCAGCCGGAACTGCGAGACGGCCTCGCTCAGCTGCTGCGCCTGTTCCTCCATGGCACGCGCGGCGGCGGTGGCTTCCTCCACCAGCGCGGCGTTCTGCTGGGTGGTCTCGTCCATCTGGGTGACGGTCTGGTTGACCTGTTCGATGCCGGCGCTCTGTTCCTGCGAGGCGGCGGAGATCTCGGCCATGATGTCGGTCACGCGCTGCACCGAGGTCACGATCTCGCCCATGGTGCTGCCGGCCTGGTGCACCAGCGCCGAGCCTTCGGCGACCTTGTCCACCGAGTTTTCGATCAGTTCCTTGATCTCCTTGGCGGCCCCGGCCGAACGCTGCGCCAGGGTGCGTACTTCCGAGGCGACCACGGCGAAGCCGCGGCCCTGCTCGCCGGCGCGGGCGGCTTCCACCGCGGCGTTGAGCGCCAGGATGTTGGTCTGGAAGGCGATGCCGTCGATGACGCTGATGATGTCGGCGATCTTCTTCGACGAGGCCTCGATGTCGGCCATGGTGGTGACCACCTGGCCGACCACCTGGCCGCCCTGCGAGGCGACCCCGGCCGCGCCCTGCGCCAGCTGGTTGGCCTGGCGGGCGTGTTCGGCGTTCTGGCGCACGGTGGAGGTCAGTTCCTCCATCGAGGCGGCGGTTTCCTCCAGGTTGGCGGCCTGCTGCTCGGTGCGGCGCGAGAGGTCGTTGTTGCCGGTGGCGATCTCCGAGGCGGCCAGGTTGATGCTGGAGGCGGCCTGCTGGATGCGGCCGACGATCGAGGTCAGCTGCGCGACGGTGGCGTTGGCGTCGTCGCGCATCCTGGCGAACACGCCCTGGAAATCACCCTGCATGCGCGCGGTCAGGTCGCCGCGGGCGATGGCCTGCAGCAGGCTGGAGGTCTGCGCCAGGCTGTGGTCGGTGGCCTCCATCATCGCGTTGAGGTTGTGCACCATCTGCCGGAAATCATGCTCGAAGCGCTGCTCGTCACCGCGCTGGCTGAAATCGCCCTCGGCCGCGGCGCCGCTCAGGCGGCGGATCTCGCTGCTGATGGCGGTGAGGTTGCGCTTGATGGTGGCCATGGTCTCGGTGATTTCGGCCTTCTCGCCGGGCAGCGGCGGCATGTCGCGGCTCAGGTCGCCCACGGCATAGCGCTGGGCCAGCTCGATCACCTGCATCTTCACGCCGATGTGGTTGCCGACCAGCTGGTTGGTGCCGGCGACCATCACCCCGTAGTCGCCGGGGAAGGCGGCCTGGTCCATGCGGTAGCTGATGATGCCGGCGTCATGCTGGCGCCCCATCTCCTGCTGCGCCGCGATCACCGCCTGCAGCTGCGCCTGCATGCGCTGCATGCTGCCCAGCAGCTGGCCCGGCTCGTCACGCGAGGTCTGGGCGATGGCGTTGTCCAGGCGTCCGCCGGCGATGGCATCGGCGACGGCCGTGGCCTTGCGCAGCGGCAGCACGATGCGGCTGCCGATCACCCAGCTCAGCGCGAACACCAGCAGCACCAGCACGCCGCCGGCGACCGTCATGATGCCGGTGAAGCGCAGCGCCTGGGACTGCACGTCGTCCATGTAGACGCCGGTGGAGACCACCCAGTTCCAGGGCTTGTACATGCCGGCATAGGCGAGCTTGGGTATCGGCTTGCTCTGGCCGGGCTTGGGCCATGCGTAGCCGACGTAGCCGCCGCCGCTCTTGGCCGCCTCGACCTGGTCGTGGTACATGCGCACGCCATCCTCGCTGCGGAAATCGGCCATGTCCTTGCCGACCAGGTCCTTGCGGAACGGATGCATCAGCACCACGTAGTCGGCGCTGTAGATATTGAAGTAGCTGGAGTCGCCCTTGGTGCGCATGGCTTCCAGTGCGGCCATGGCCTCGGACTGCGCGCGCTCCAGCGGCAGGGTGCCGTCCTTGGCGCGGGCCGCGTAGTGGTCCAGCACGCCATAGGCCAGTTCCACGTCGCTCTGCAGCGCGACCTTGCGGGTCTCGTAGAGATCCACGTACTGCATGCGCGCCGCGACCACCGCCAGCGTGACCACGCCGACGGCGATGATGACCGTGAGCAGATTGAGCTTGGCGCGCACGGTGATGTTGGAGATGAAGCTCGACCAGGTACGGAGAATGTTCATGCGCGATAGGGAATGTGGGGGAATGGCGGCCGCGACGTGGAGCGCGGCGTCGGGGCTTCACTTGTGGATATCGGCCAGGTGCCGCGCAAGTTGAGCGATGCCGGTGTGGGGGCGCGGCGCTGGCCTGCGCCGCCGGCCAGCGTGGGCGACGGCCGACAGCAGAACCCCGGCATGCGCCGGGGTTCTGTGGGGTGGATCAGAATTCCTGCCAGTCCGAATCAACGGCCTCGGCGACGGCCACGCGGGCCGTGGCGCGTGGCCTCGGCTGCGGCGTGTTGGCCACCGCTGCTGCCGGCGCTGCGTTGGCGACCGCCACCGGCGCCACCTTGGCCGCGGCGGCCGGTGCGTCGTTCGCATCGAGGCGGAACAGCGACACCGCTTCGGCCAGGTGCGCGGCCTGTTCTTCCATGGAACGCGCGGCGGCGGTGGCTTCCTCCACCAGCGCGGCGTTCTGCTGGGTGGTCTCGTCCATCTGGGTGACGGTCTGGTTGACCTGCTCGATGCCGGCGCTCTGTTCCTGCGAGGCGGCGGAGATCTCGGCCATGATGTCGGTCACGCGCTGCACCGAGGTCACGATCTCGCCCATGGTGCTGCCGGCCTGGTGCACCAGCGCCGAGCCTTCGGCGACCTTGTCCACCGAGTTTTCGATCAGTTCCTTGATCTCCTTGGCGGCCCCGGCCGAACGCTGCGCCAGGGTGCGTACTTCCGAGGCGACCACGGCGAAGCCGCGGCCCTGTTCGCCGGCGCGGGCGGCTTCCACCGCGGCGTTGAGCGCCAGGATGTTGGTCTGGAAGGCGATGCCGTCGATGACGCTGATGATGTCGGCGATCTTCTTCGACGAGGCCTCGATGTCGGCCATGGTGGTGACCACCTGGCCGACCACCTGGCCGCCCTGCGAGGCGACGCCGGCCGCACCCTGGGCCAGCTGGTTGGCCTGGCGGGCGTGCTCGGCGTTCTGGCGCACGGTGGAGGTCAG